>Ga0156158_1064_pt1 | contig 68716 bp, 70 predicted proteins | sample RifCSPlowO2_12_FD_107811 | JGI IMG/M metagenome (GOLD analysis project Ga0156158, IMG submission 107811) | Nitrospinae bacterium RIFCSPLOWO2_12_39_15
CATCTCTTTTCCCTCCCTTTTTGCCTATTATACCTCAGAGAGGTTTAGAGTAAACTCCTTACCAATACTTTGTGTCATTATCGCAGATTTTCCGCGTGTTGTTATAACTGATGGTGGGGAACGGTTTGGTGGATAGAGTAATCCGAGATGAGAGAGGATTTTGTGAATAGTTACATCGTCTTCTATAGCCAATAGTATTTTCATGGTAGCTCCACATTTTGGACAGATTAAGGGGTCTACCTCATATATCTTTCTGATCAATGCAGACCATCTCTTTCTGCAAGATTTCTGGTAATCGGTGAAATCTTCCTTAATATCCATTGGCTTCTTACCCATCCCCTCCTTTTTCCTCATCCCTCTTTTTTTATTGGAATACCAGCCATAATACCGAACCATTTGTTCCCCGTGATTGGCAATATGCAGAGATAATTGTGCCAGAAAGGTGAGGGGATGAAAATGGTAGACATCCCTTTTCCCCTGATAGGTAATATTAGCATTCTGGTCATCATAGAATAATCGTTCAAGTGAGATAGGTAAGCGAATTAGATAGGATGCAACCTTCAATACCCTATTTATGTAGAGTTGGAATTGGATAATAGAAATATATTGTCTAAGATCTATTATCCAGCAGGGCTTAGAAAGGATATACCCACCTTTGCTTACGAGGAGTTCCCTGTCCCGCCGGGGGTGCATCATGTTAAGGTGAAAATGAGGGATTCCAAGGATACAAATCAATTTCTGCTCAATCTGTGGGGATATACCGAAGGTGAGTTGTGCAATTTTTAATACACCTGTCGTAAACAGGATACACTTTTCCGCAGGTAAACGCTCATGACACAAAAACATTAAACACAAAGGTCTTGAAATCTTGAGGCAGATGGGAAATAATAAGACTTGCAGAGATTTTAATTCAGTGTAATTCAGAGATATAAAAATAGTTGTTGCATTTATTTTAAATAATAATAAAAAGACTTAGCGGCAGATGCTATTCACAGATAACATTCTCAAAAAATAGATGAAAAGGTAGTTTATAATCATATGCTGAGTAAAATTAAAACTATATTTGAAGATATAAAGATTCAGCACACTGTATTTGCACTCCCCTTTGCACTCATGAGCGCATTTATGGCATCAAATGGAATTCCTCCTTTAGATAAACTTTTGTGGATACTCTTGGCAATGGTGGGTGCAAGGAGTGCGGCGATGTCTTTCAACAGGATTGCAGATGCGGATTATGACAGGGAAAATCCAAGGACAAAAGAGAGGGCATTGCCCAAAGGCGAAATAAAAAAATCTCAATATCTAATATTTCTTATAATCTCGACTTTTCTATTTTTATTTTCCTGTCTGATGCTTAACAGATTAGCCCTTATATTATCACCAATAGCATTGTTAATTGTATTCTTTTACTCATATACAAAGAGGTTTACAATCTTCTCCCACTTTTTTCTGGGTCTTTCATTGAGTCTTGCACCGATAGGGGCTTGGGTTGCAATAAGGGAAGAGATTTCCATTGTATCTATAGTTCTTGGGCTTGCCGTTATATTCTGGCTCGCAGGTCTTGATATTATATATTCCTGTCAGGATGTTGAGTTTGATAAAAGTTATGGGCTCTTTTCATTTCCTGCAAGATTAGATATTGCAAAGGCTTTGAAATTATCGGCTCTTTTTCATACAATAATGATACTCCTTCTGTTCTCGCTAATATTTTTAGAAAACCTTGGACTGTTTTTTATAATTGGTGTTGTATTAATTGCAGGACTCCTCTTATATGAGCATTCAATTGTAAGACCTGATGACCTCTCAAGGGTAAATGTGGCATTCTTCAATGTGAACGGGATAATAAGTATCGGATTGATGATTATAACAATAATAGATATAATTTATTAAATATGAGTGACCTGCAAAACCCATAAAAGTTTTTGCATGAAAATCAATGTTATTCACAGATAGTAAACTCAAAAAAATAGAAGATAAGGTAATTAATAATCAAAGATTATCCTTTGAGGATGGGGTTATTCTGTTTAATTCCCCTGACCTTCTTGGTATCGGGTATCTTGCCAATATCGTGAGGGAAAGGAAGAACGGTAATAGTGCATATTTTATAACTAATCGTCATATAAATCACACCAATATCTGTGTGAACAGGTGTCGTTTCTGTGCATTCAGCAAGGATAAGGGTGAAGAGGGAGCCTATGAGATGAGCATTGATGATGTGGTCGGGGCAGTAGGGGGGCATAGGGTGAGCGAGTTTCACATAGTCGGGGGACTCCATCCTGATTTTCCATTTCAATATTATATTGATATGCTGCGCATTCTTCACAGTAAATACCCCGATGTTCATATACAGGGCTTCACTGCTGTTGAAATTGATTACCTGTCAGGGATAGCAGGGCTATCCATAAAAGATACCCTTATAAAATTAAGAGGGGCAGGGCTTGGCTCTCTGCCGGGTGGCGGTGCAGAAATCTTTGCAGAGAGGGTAAGAAAAAAAATATGCCCTGAGAAGATAAGCGGAAGGGAGTGGTTAAATGTCCACATGATAGCCCATCAGATAGGAATGAAGAGTAATGCGACAATGCTCTACGGTCATGTTGAAACCATAGAGGAACGGGTTGACCACCTTGCCAGGTTAAGAGAACTTCAGGATGAGACAGGTGGATTTATGTCATTTATACCGCTCGCATTCCACCCTAAAAATACTGAACTTGATTCCATATCAAAAACTACAGGGAATATGGACTTGAGGATATTATCAGTCTCAAGACTTATGCTTGATAATTTTTCACATGTAAAGGCATTCTGGATTATGGTCGGCCCAAAACTTGCCCAGATTTCCTTATCTTTTGGTGTTGATGATATAGATGGAACAGTAATAGAGGAAAAGATTACCCATTCAGCCGGTGCAGAGACAGAGCAGTCACTCACAAAAAATGAATTGGTAAGAATGATTAAAGAGGCAGGCAGAATCCCGGTGGAGAGGGATACGCTGTATAACAACCTGCTAAGTGCATATAACTAACTATCCTCATTCCTCTCTTTTTATTATTAGAATATCAGCTATAATATCGCACCATCTGTTAACCATGTTTGGCAATATGGAGAGATAACTGTGCCAAAAATCGGAAATTAACTCTTTCATCCGCAAATTAATTAACACCTTTCGCTCACAGAAAATTCTTGACAATATCTTATAAAAAGCTATTTTCGTCTGCTTTTGAAGAAACTGGCAAATTTCTTCTAAAGTATCCCTGATATAATATATTTCTCCACCTGTAATTAAAACATCAGTAATATTCAATGCAGACATCTTTGAACATATTTTTAATAAATCATGTGAATGTAAAATTCTTGCTGGATTAGCACTACGTTTTTTTTCTTGGAAACAATACTCACAATTAAATTTGCATGAGTGAGTAATTTCCCAGATTAGACGTCTATTATCTTTAGCAGGTATTGTTTTGAAACAACATTCTCGAATTCTTTCCATAGATAATCTTCATTAATAACAGTAGCTAAAATACTGAAGGGCAGAAAACCCTTCTATTTTAAATAGGAAATTGGTTTTCATGGATAGAGTATAGAACTTAAGAAAAATGACTGTCAAGGAAAAATTCAGAAATTTCTTGAAAGTTTTGTCCTACATTTGTGGTGTAAATGAAAGGGTGTAAATTAAATTGACACCCATAGTGTCCCACTGTAACATATTATTATACAGGAGGTTATTTAATATGAGTTTTGAAGAGTTGAAGGCAGAGGCTTTGAAGATGAGTCCCAAGTCCCGTGCAGAGCTGGCAAAGGAGCTTCTCGTCAGCCTTGAAACACTGTCCGATGCAGAGATAGAGCAGTTGTGGATAGATGAAGCCATCCGAAGGGATGATGAGATTGACCGGGGCGTTGCACAAATACGTCCGGCTGACGAGGTTTTTAATCGGGCGAGGAATCGTTTCAAATGAGCCGGACTGTTTCGTTTCACGAAGATGCAGAAGATGAATTGAACGATGCTGCGGACTTTTATGACCTCGAAAGCCCCGGATTGGGAATGTCCTTCCTTGATGACATTCAGAAAGCGATTGAAGATATAGTCCTGTTTCCCGAAGCAGGACCACTTACAAAAGGACGGGTTAGACGCAGGGTTCTTCGCAAGTTCCCCTATACAGTGATATATTCGCTTCGGGAGACAGAGATTCGGATTCTTGCCGTTGCACATCAAAAGCGGCGACCCTTCTACTGGCATGAACGGCAATGACTCTCTACATCCAAAACCTATATAAACTTTTGACTGTGAAAGATGGAAAATATGAACCCCGTTAGAAATTTGCTACAAAACGGATATTCACTATGATGTTACTACAACCCCTGCGAAGAAGATTTCTAACGGGGTGAACTTAATTTCAGGATTTTAGGATAATTTTATGCTTCGTTTTGGCTGTCATACATTTCTAAATGCGAAACCACTTATCTATGCATTAACTAATGCAATAGTAAGACACAATTTTGAACTTGTGTTTGATACTCCTGCCGGATTATCCGAGATGTTAAAGGAAAGAAGACTTGATATGGCACTGATTCCTTCCATTGAGTATGCAAGAAATTCAGGACTTAAACTAATCAGAGATTTTTCCATTTCCTCGCTTGGCACCGTAAATACGGTTCTGCTTTTTAGCAGGAAGGAGGTTCATGACATTGAAACTATCGCAGTTGATAACGGCTCAAGGACATCTGTTGCGATGTTGAAGATAATTCTTAGTGAGAGATTTAGAGTCAATCCCGAATTTATACCTGCAAAACCCGTAATAAGTCAGATGATGGATATGGCTGATGCAGGACTAATTATCGGAGATAACGCCCTTAAAATAAACAGAAATAGATTTGTAACCTATGATTTGGGGGAGGAGTGGTATCTGCTTACAGGGAGACCATTCGTCCATGCCCTCCTTGCCGTAAGAGAAGGGGTAGATTTAGGAGGTGAACTTGAGACCTTAAAGAGGGCAAAGGAGATAGGACTGTCATCAATAAATGAAATTTCTTTTGCGGAATCAAAGAAACTAAAAGTGAGCAGAGAGGTTTGTATAGACTATCTTACGAAAAGAATCAAGTATGACTTTGGAGATGATGAGATAGAAGGTTTAAGACATTTTTATAAACTGGCAGTGGAACATGGAATAATAAATAATGAGGTCAAGCTTGAATTTTATGATTAATATTTATGAATATTTTCGGGAAGGTGTTAAATGGAGAAAGATTATCGGCAGAAGATGGGGAGAGATTATTTGAATCAAAGGATATAATTTCTCTTGGCAGGGCTGCACAGAAGATTTCAAAGAGAAAACACCCTGACGGTATTGTCACATATATAGTTGACAGGAATATTAACTATACAAATATCTGTATCTCCAAATGTCTATTCTGTGCATTTTACAGGGAAAAGGATTCAAAGGATGCCTATGTTTTAAACAGAGAGGAGCTTTCAAAAAAGATTGAGGAGACGATTAAGCTTGGCGGCGTGCAGATACTCTTACAAGGTGGATTAAATGCTGATTTTGAAATAGATTTTTATGAGGAACTTCTTCTATTTATAAAATCTTTCAATATCCATATACATGGTTTTTCCCCTCCTGAGATTGTCCATATATCAAAAATGTCTAAGCTGTCGGTTGAAGATGTTATAAAAAGGCTTAAAAATGCAGGACTCAGTTCAATACCCGGCGGCGGTGCAGAGATTTTAGTCAATAAAATCAGGAAAAAGATAAGCCCTAACAAATGCACTGCACAGGAATGGTTAAATGTTATGGAGACCGCTCATAATCTTGGGCTCAGGACAACTGCTACTATGATGTATGGACATATAGAATCACATAGAGACAGGATTGAACATCTGATAAAAATCAGGGAGCTTCAGGATAAAACAAGAGGCTTTACAGCATTTATCCCATGGTCTTTCCAGAGTAAGAATACCAAGCTTCAAACTCTAAACTCCGAACTCCAAACTCTGAACTCTTTTGGTGTTGACTATTTAAAAACCCTTTCCATCTCCCGCCTGATGCTTGATAACTTTGATAATATTCAAGCATCATGGGTTACACAAGGTGCAAAGGTCGCCCAGCTTGCCTTATTCTTTGGGGCAAATGATATGGGCAGCACAATGATAGAGGAGAATGTGGTAAAGGCAGCAGGTGTATCATTCAGGATGTCAGAAGGTGAGATACGAAGGCTTATAGAGGATGCAGGATTTAAGCCGGCAAAAAGGGATACATTTTATCAGCCCATATAAGGCATTTCAGAATATTGTATTATTTGTCTTGATAGAATTGATAGAAATTATTATTATTGAGAATAATTATCATTATCAATTAAGCATTATGAGTTGATTAGGGAAAAAATTCTATTGTGAAAGGGGGGATGAAAACGGGAAAGTAAATAGTGAATGGGAATTTGACGATTAGATTACAGTTTTAAGAAATTTTAGAGGAGGTTGTTATGACTAAATGGAAATGTAGTGTATGCGGATATATATATGATGGGGATAATCCCCCGGACAAATGTCCAAAGTGCGGTGCGCCCAAAGAAAAATTTGAGAAATTGCCAGATGATAAGGCACAGCTTATAGAGAGGTCAAGGCTAACAAATGCCCTGCATCAGAAACTCTATTCTCTTTTAGATGAGGCATCTGTTGTATGTGATAAAGGGATAGCTGATAATCTGGACCCGACCTGCATGGATATATTTAAGAAGATGAAGGACTGCTCCAGGAATATCCAGCAAATGATAAAGGCAGAGATACAGGGGCATATAGGCAAAGGGAAGTGGGGATGATAAACTGTGGGTTGAGAGTTCGGAGTTAGTAATTTTCTCCGAACTCTTTACTCCGGACTCATACCTTTTTTCTTCAGTTCCTTCAATATCTCAATTCCCGAACTTGTTCCTATCCGTGAAGCACCTGCCTCTATGAAGGCAAGTGTGTTTTGTAAATCTTTTATACCCCCGGATGCTTTTACCTTTATGCAGTCACCTGCAATACTTTTTAAAAGTCTTACATCATTTAGTGTGGCGCCGCTGGAACCAAAACCTGTGGATGTTTTTACAAAATGGGCGCCGCTGTCAATGACAAGTTTACATGCATTTACCTTCTCATCATAATCAAGCAGGGAGGTCTCAATGATGACCTTTACTACTATTCCAGAATTTTCAAGGACAATAGAAGAGAGCTCATCTCTTACAACATCTATCATGCCTGACTTAAATGCCGTGATATTCATTACCACATCCAGTTCGCTGGCACCTGACTTTACCAGCCCTGATGCCTCAAATAATTTTGCATCCCTCTGTTGATAACCTAAAGGGAAACCAACAACACTGGATATCTTTAAATTGCTTCCCTTTAAAAGGTTATAAACAAGCGGTACATAAAAGGGAGGGATACAAAGAGATGCAAAGGGATACTTCTTTGCCTCTTTCACCGTTTCTTCTATCTGCTGGATAGTCGTATGAGGTTTGAGGATAGTTATATCTATGAATTGTGCCAGATATTCTACTTTCATACGGTATAGCCATATCAATATATTTATTCCTTAAAAATCTGATTTGCCAGATAATTCTCCATGCCATAGTGTTCAATCTGGTCACGCTGGGCTTCAAGCCAGTCAATATGTTCCTCTTCATCTTTCAGAATAGATTCAAAGAGTTCCCTTGTAACATTGTCTCCAGCCTCCACTGCCTCTTTAATGGCGTTGTTATATTTAATCTCTGCATCAAGCTCAGCGGATAAATCGTTAGCCAGTTGACTCTTTACATCGGCACCGATATGAATTTTATTTAACTTGCTGACAATCGGTCTCCCCTCAAGGAACAAAATGCGGGCAATAATTTTCTCGGTATGCTTCATCTCCAATATTGCCCGTTTTTCAACTTTCTCGTGCAGGCGGTTATAACCCCAGTTGTTACACATCTCAGAATGAACCATATATTGATTGATTGAAGTCAGCTCATCAGCAAGCAGATTGTTTAATGTATTAATAATTTTTTCATTTCCTTTCATAATTACCTCCTTTTTAAATAAGGTTTTAAGATAAGAAAACCAATATTAGCCACTGCACCTCCCGATTGAATCAGAGACAAAAACAAATTTTATCATAATTTAACTCCCTAAAATAGGAAAGTCAAGGTTTGTTTTTAGTAGTGTTTTTAGTAGGATTTCTGACCCACCTCAGGTCAGGCTCCCTTGCAGCCTTTGTTTCATTAAGTCGAGTTATCTTTGGTTTTAACGGGGATTTCTTTATGGAATCCGGGGCTTTCTCTGCTCTAACGGCTATATCCTTCATTGCATCAATAAATCTGTCCAGCGTATCTTTACATTCCGTCTCTGTCGGCTCTATCATTATTGCACCTTTCACGATAAGAGGAAAATAGATAGTAGGTGGATGGAAACCGTAATCCATTAATGCCTTTGCAATATCAAGAGTAGTGATACCGTATTTATTCTGTGTCTTGTCGGAGAAAACACACTCATGCATACATTGTCTGTCATAAGGAAGGTGGTAGTAATCCTTCAATTGACTCATAATGTAATTTGCATTTAATACCGCAGTCTCACTTGCCCTTTTTAGCCCTTCTGCACCCATGGTTCTAATATATGTATATGCCCTTACTAGAATACTAAAATTGCCATAAAATGCCTTTACCCTGCCGATAGAATGGGGAAAATTATAATTCAACTTATACTGTCCAATATTATTTTTTTCTATAACAGGGACAGGCATAAATGGTATAAGCTCTTTTTTAATGCCAACGGGTCCTGCACCGGGACCACCTCCGCCGTGGGGTGTTGAAAAGGTTTTGTGGAGATTGAAATGGAGGACATCCACACCCATATCACCTGGTCTTGTAATTCCCATAATTGCATTCAGATTCGCACCATCGCAATATACAAGCCCCCCTTTCCTGTGGACAATCTCAGTTATCTCAAGTATATTTACTTCAAAAAGACCGAGGGTATTGGGATTGGTTATCATAAAGGCTGCAACATCCTTATCCATAGCCTTTTCCACTGCCCCAGGGTCTAATAAACCCCTTCCATTTGACTTAAGCTCAAAGACCTTATAACCGCAAAGAGTTGAGCTGGCTGGATTTGTGCCATGTGCCGAGTCAGGTATAATTACCTTATGCCTCTTTTCACCCTTTGACTCATGATATGCCTTTATCATCATCATCCCTGCAAGCTCTCCATGGGCACCTGCGGCAGGCTGGAGAGATACTTTATCCATCCCACCTATCTCCGATAGATACTCTCCAAGTTCATACATCATCTGGAGGGCGCCCTGTAACAAATCCTCAGGCTGATATGGATGTATGTTTGAAAAACCTGAGAGCCTTGCTATGTCTTCGTTTATCTTCGGGTTATATTTCATTGTGCATGAGCCGAGGGGATAAAAACCCAAATCTACAGCGTAATTCCACTGGGAGAGCCTTGTAAAATGTCTGACAACATCCACCTCGCTCAAAGACGGGAATCCTGAAATCTCTTCCCTGACCGCATCTTCGGGAATCAGTTTATTAATAGCCTTTTCAGGGACATCACAATCAGGAAGAGAATAACCCACCCTTCCATTCTCCCCCTGTTCAAATAAAAGTGGTTCATTAAAAATAAGCCCCTGCGTGCCAATAATATTCATAATAAAAATAGTTCCTTAATCCTTACTCGGAGGGAAACTTGACCCATTGCAATGCTTCGCAGCAATGGGTGCCCCTTCCCTTCCGACGGTCGCTTCGCTCCCTATCTCCCTTTGGCAAGGTCGCCTCAAAAACAGGCAAAGCCTGATTTTCTCGGCATCATTTTATATTCAAAAGCTAAGATTTGATAGTTGCTAAATGTTTCACCAATCTATCTATGTCTTCTTTCCTATGATTCTCTGTGACACAGATTAACATGCAGTTTTTCAATTCAGGATAGAATTTCTCAAGATTTAATCCACCCATTATTCCCTCTTTTAGTAAGTTCTTATTTATCTCATCAGGGTTGGCAGGAGTTTCAATGACAAATTCATTAAATACAGGATTATTGAATTTAATTTTATAACCCTTTAACCCGGATATAAGCTCCTTTGCATAATTTGCCTTCTGCAGATTTAAAATTGATAGTTTCCTAAAACCCTCTTTCCCCATCAGTGACATATAAACTGTTGCTGAAAGGGCACAGAGTGTCTGATTTGAACAGATATTGGAAGTCGCCTTCTCCCTCCTTATATGCTGTTCCCTTGTAGAGAGTGTAAGGACATAACCTGTCTTTCCATTTGCATCAATTGTCCTTCCCACAAGTCTCCCCGGCATACTTCTTATATATTTTTCTCTTGTGGCAAAGATGCCCAGATATGGGCCTCCGAATGATACAGGATTTCCCAATCCCTGCCCCTCCCCTACTACTATATCAGCTCCAAATTCGCCTGGAGATTTAAGAATTCCAAGAGATACCGATTCACTGACACAGGCAATAAAGATGGAATCATTTGCATGTGTTAATTTTTCTATATCCGCCATATCCTCAACACAGCCAAAAAAATTTGGATTCTGAATTGCCACTGCTGAGGTATTTTCTGAGATATTTTTTGAGAGCCATTCAATATTAGTAGTCCCTTTTTCTGTAAATGGAATCTCTTTTATGACAATCCCCAGATACCTGCAGTATGTATTCACAACCTGTCTGTATTCAGGGTGTATAGCCTTTGAAAGAAAGACCTCTTTTCTGTCATTTATTCTATTAGCCATTAAGACCGCCTCTGCCAATGCAGAAGCACCATCATACATGGAGGCATTGGCAACCTCCATCCCTGTAAGCTGACAGACAAGGGTCTGAAACTCATAAATTGCCTGAAGTGTCCCCTGGCTTATCTCAGGCTGGTAGGGTGTGTAGGCAGTATAAAATTCAGAACGGGAGATAATATGATTTACTACGCTTGGAATGAAGTGATTGTATGCACCTGCACCAAGAAAAGATATACAGGAATCTCCATCTCTATTCCTTTTGCTTATATCTTTCATATGTCTAATAACTTCGGATTCGGATATTGCAGGAGGGAGATTCAGGGGGATTTTAAGTTTTATGTTTTCAGGTATTGAGGAGAAAAGTTCTTCTACGGATTTTACCCCTATGCTCTCAAGCATCTCTTTACACTCTTTATCTGTATTGGGGATATATCGCATTATGATTTACGATTTTAGATTTCCGATTTACGATTTATGAATTTGAAAATCGTCAATCGTAAATCGCAATTTTTTTCCTTACTGGATCTCCTCCTCTACATACTTTGTATACATTTCGGCAGAGAGAAGTTCCTTTAATTCTTCCTTATCATTCATTTTCACTACAATCATCCATCCCTTCTCATAAGGGCTTGAATTTACCAATTCGGGTATAGATTCAAGTTCATCGTTTATTTCTAAAACCTTACCGCTTACAGGTGAGTAGATATCTGACACGGTTTTTACAGACTCCACAACACCTAAAGGTTCCATAGCTGTAACCTCGCTTCCCACTTCCGGAAGTTCTACGAAGACTATGTCACCAAGTTCCTTCTGGGCATAGTCGGTGATGCCTATCCTCGCCTTGCCATTTTCTATTCTTACCCATTCATGTTCCTTTGTATATAAAATATCATCTGGAAAATCCATTTTTCATCCCCTCCTTTCCTTTCAGAGGGATTAGCTAACTACTAACCCCTGCCTTTATAAAATGGTGTTGATACAATCTTTGCCTTTTGATACCCCCCTCTTATTTCTATGTCTATTTCTTCACCGACCGTTGATACTTCGGTTTTCACATAGCCAATACCAATCCCCCTGCCAAGTGAAGGAGAAAGGGTTCCGCTGGTTACCTCTCCTATTCGTTCTTTCTCCTTGAAAATTGGATAATGGGGTCTGGGAATGCCCTTGTCTATTATCTCAAATCCAACTAATTTTTGCGTTGCTCCGGTTTCACTCTGTTTTTTGAGGACATCCTTTCCTATAAAATCTCCCTTATCAAACTTAACCACCCAGCCGAGGTCTGCTTCAAGTGGCGTAGTCTTCTCATTTATATCATTACCATAAAGAGGGTATTTCATCTCCAATCTTAAAGTATCCCTTGCCCCGAGACCAACAGGTTTTATACTGTATTCCTTCCCTTTTTCTAATAATCTGTCCCATATTCCGACTACATTATCTTTAGAATATATCTCAAATCCATCCTCTCCTGTATAGCCTGTCCTCGATACAATTGACTCTGCTGAATCAATATTACATTTTTTAAAACAATAGTGTCTTATCACTGATAAATCAATATCTGAAATTTTTTGCAATACAGCCTCGGCACTCTTCCCCTGTATGGAAATCTGACTGATTGTATCGCTGATATTATCAACACTTACATTTGTAACAGATGCCTTTAATTTGGCTGTATCAAGGTTGCCAAGTATCCATTGATAATCCTTCTCCGTATTGGAGGCATTGACACATAACATAAATTCCTCTGACGAGAATCTGTATATAATAAGGTCATCCACTATACCGCCGTCAGGATAACACATTACCGAATACTGACATCCATTATCTTTAAGTTTTGAAACATCATTGGTTATTAGAAATTGTAACAGATTAAATGCATCCCTTCCCTTAATTATTATCTCTCCCATGTGGCTGACATCAAAAATCCCTACTGAACTTCTTACTGCCCTGTGCTCATCAAGTATCCCGGAATACTGAAGCGGCATCTCCCATCCGTTAAAATTTATCATCTTAGCCTTTAAGCTTTTGTGAGCCTCATAAAGTGATGTCCTTTTAAGTTTAGGGAAACCCATTTTTTTAATGTATATACAAAAAATTTGAATATGGCAAGAAAAATCAGAAAAATTTGGAAAAGAAAATATTCAGGGAGAAATTCTTGATTGGTTTATGATATAAAGCATTTCTCTTACTGCCCTCTCTATTCCCACAATGACAGCCCTTGCTATTATGTTATGACCTATATTCAATTCTGAAATCTCTTTTAAGGCTGCAATCCTTTTAACATTACGATATGTCAATCCATGACCTGCATGTACAATAAACCCCGACTTAAAGGCAAACAGAACTGCAGCCTCAACCTTATTGAACTCTGTGTCTGTCTCCATTTCTGTCTTTGCCTCAGAATATTTGCCTGTGTTTATCTCAACACAATCAGCCTCGGTTTTACGAGCTGATTTAAGCTGTTCCATATCAGGGTCAATAAAAATACTTACAGGAATATTGGCATTTTTAAATTCCCTGACTACACCTTTTAAATAACCCTCCTGTGACAATACATCAAGACCTCCTTCAGTAGTTATCTCCTGTCTTTTCTCTGGAACCAATGTTACCTGGTCAGGTGTTACAGCAAGGGCAATATCTATTATTTCCCTTGTTGCAGCCATTTCAAGATTAAGTTTTGTTTTGACTACCTCCCGCATAATTCGGAGGTCCCTTTCCTGAATATGTCTCCTGTCCTCCCGTAGATGGATTGTAATACCATGAGCACCGGCAAGTTCCGATAAAATAGCCGCTGCCACAGGGTCAGGCTCTACTGTTTTTCTCGCCTCTCTCACTGTTGCAATATGGTCTACATTTACACACAGCTTAGCCATATAGATTCATAAAATAACCCATTCATTTATCATTGTCAAATAGCCTGCAAAAGTATGCTACAATTAAACAGTATTTTAAGGATTTGCAGCGCCCGTAGCTCAGCGGATAGAGTGGCGGACTCCGGATCCGCAGGTCGGGGGTTCAAATCCCCCCGGGCGCGCCAGTAAAATCCCTTTCACATCCAAAATCCTTGACTTAAAATTAATAAGAGGTAGAATGATAAATAGTAATTGGCAAATTTTTGTTAGGCGCGTAGCTCAGGGGGAGAGCGCTTGCTTGACACGCAAGAGGTCGGCGGTTCGAAACCGCCCGTGCCTACCATGAATGCAGATATTAGGGGTTAGGGGTTAGTTTTTTACTATTCTCTAACCCCTGAATTATTTCTATGTCAGAAGCTAATAACCATAATGAACTTGAGATATTGAGGCACAGCACGGCACATATAATGGCTCAGGCAGTGAGGGAACTCTATCCTGAAACAAAGATTACCATAGGACCTGCAATAAAGGATGGGTTTTATTATGACTTTGACAGGGACACCCCGTTCTCAGTTGAAGACCTTGAAAAAATAGAAAAGAAGATGGAGGATATAATCAGAAAAGATTTATCCTTTGAAAGGATGGAAGTTTCAAAAGACGAGGCAAGGAAGATATTTAAGGATGAGGGTTACAAGATAGAGTTGATTAATGAGATTCAGGACGAAAAGGTATCTGTATATAAACAGGGGGATTTTATAGACCTCTGCCGAGGACCCCATCTCACTTCTACAGGCAGGGTAAAAGCGTTTAAGCTGATTAGTGTGGCAGGTTCATACTGGAGGGGGAATGAAAAGAATAAGATGCTCCAGAGGATTTATGGGACATCCTTTTTTGCAAAGAAGGAGCTGGAGGAGCATCTCCATAAACTTGAGGAGGCGAAGAAGAGGGACCACAGGAGGCTCGGTAAGGAGTTAGACCTGTTCAGTATGGATGATGAAATAGGTGCAGGGCTTATAAACTGGCATCCAAAGGGTTCTGTAATCAGATATACGATTGAAAACTTCTGGAGGGAGGAGCATTACAAAAATGGGTATCAGATTGTTTACTCGCCGCATATTGCTAAGGTGAATCTCTGGCATACAAGCGGTCATATGGATTTTTACAGAGAAAATATGTATTCTCCTATGGATATTGAGGGGATGCCATACATAGTAAAACCGATGAACTGCCCCTTTCATATAAAGATGTATAAAAACAAGTTAAAGAGCTACAGGGAACTGCCGATAAGATGGGCTGAATTGGGGACTGTTTACAGGTATGAGAGGTCGGGTGTCCTGCACGGATTACTCAGAGTAAGGGGGTTTACACAGGATGATGCCCATATATTCTGCCGTCTTGACCAGTTGAATGATGAGATAGAAAGGGTATTAAATTTTACATTATATATGTTAAAATCTTTTGGATTTAATGATTTTGATGTATATTTAAGTACAATGCCTCAAGGTTATGTTGGTACCATCTCAAACTGGGAGAAGGCAACCGATGCCCTAAAGGGTGCGTTGAACAAGGCTGGACTCAAGTTTGAGATTGACCCCGGAGCAGGTGTCTTTTACGGACCCAAAATTGATGTTAAAATAAAGGACAGCCTTGATAGGACTTGGCAGTGTTCCACTATTCAGGTGGACTTTAATCTTCCAGAGCGATTTGATGTAAAATATATCGGTGAAGATGGTGCATCCCATCAGCCGATAATGATTCACAGAGCTCTCCTTGGTTCGCTTGAGAGATTCTTCGGATGTCTGATTGAGCATTATGCAGGTGCATTTCCATTGTGGTTAGCCCCTGTGCAGGCAAGGGTTATGACCATTACCGATAAACAGAATGATTTTGCCAGCAGAGTATTGAATCAACTTCTAAATTCTGGTATAAGGGGAGAGGCAGATTTACGAAATGAAAAGATTGGGTTTAAGATAAGAGAGGCACAGATGGAAAAGATACCTTATATGCTTATAGTTGGAAATAAAGAGGTAGAATCAAAGACTGTATCTGTGAGAAAAAGAGGTGGAGCAGATATGGGTGCAATAGGGGTTGAAAAGTTTGTAGAAATGATAAAGGAAGAAATCAGAAGCAAGCAATGAGCAATGAGCAATGAGTTCTTTTACTCGTTGCTCAACACTCATTACTCATTGCTTATCAGAGGGAGGTGATGTTAAATAAGCAAAAGAATAAGAGTAAATGAGATGATAAGGGTTAAAGAGGTTGTGGTTATAGGTGATGATGGGAAACAGCATGGTGTTATGCCTGTGTATCAGGCACTGGCTCTTGCAAGGGATGCAGATTTAGACCTTGTTGAAGTGGCTCCAAATGTCAGACCACCTGTATGCAAGATAATGGATTATGGAAAATATAAGTATAAACTTAACAAAAAGGAGCATGAGGGAAAGAAAAAACAAAAGGTCATAAAAGTTAAAGAGGTTAAGATGACCCCAAAGACAGATGAGCATGACTATCAATTCAAGGTTAGGCATGTAAAAAGATTTTTAACTGGCGGCGATAAGACAAAGATAGTAATAGTTTTTAAAGGAAGAGAGATTGTTCATTCTGAACTTGGCAGGAATATGTTGGAGAGAATAATAGAAGATACCAGAGATGTTGGTGTTGTGGAACAACCCCCAAAAAGGGAGGGTTATAATATGATAATGATATTAATGCCGAAGAGCTAACTTACAACTGACAACTGACAACTAACAACTAACAACTAACAACAAAAGTTATGAGTTGTGGGTTATAAGTTGTTAGTTAATTTTGGGGGGTTAAATGTTAAAGACAAATAAGGCTGCTGCAAAAAGATTTAAAATAACTGCAAAGGGGAAAATTAAAATTAAAAGGTCTTTTAAAAGGCATATCCTTACCAGCAAGAGCCAGAATAGAAAGAGAAAATTAAGAAAGGCAGGATACCTTAAAAAGACTGAAGCAAAGAGGATAAAAAAATTAATGCCGTATATTTAACATACAACTAACAACTGACAACTAACAACAAAAGTTATGAGTTGTGGGTTATAAGTTGTTAGTTAATTTTGGGAGGTTTGAAATGCCAAGGGCAGTAAGCGGTGTGGTGAGCCGTAAAAGGCACAAAAAGGTTTTAAAATTAGCAAAGGGATACTGGGGTGCAAGGGGCAGGCTATTTAAAAAGGCAAGGGAGACAGTTGACAGGGCACTCGTCTATTCTTACAGAGACAGAAGGGTGAGAAGAAGGGATTTCAGAATGCTCTGGATTGCCAGGATAAATGCCGCTGCAAGACTGGAAGGTCTCTCATACGGTGAGTTTATGCATGGCTTGAAGATGGCGAATATTGAGCTTGACAGAAAAGTCCTTGCAGATATGGCAGTCAACGACCCTACCTCTTTTAAAAAACTTGCCGAAATTTCTAAAGGTTTGCCTGCCTAAAAAATAAATTGGACGCAGATAAACGCAGAAATGTCTTTGTCTATGGCAATTTTTTCAATACAAAGATTTAACCCGGAAAAAGACAACGTTCCTTGTTTCAAAGATTATGAACTGAATGTTCCAGAAGGGGCAACGGTATTGGACTGTCTTAATCTCATTAAATGGACACAGGACGGGACATTGACCCACCGCATGTCATGCCGAAGTGCTATCTGCGGCTCATGTGCAGTAAGAGTAAACGGTCATCCGAAACTTGCCTGTAAGACTCAGGCAGCAGATGAGATAATTGGCGGCAGAATGAAGATAGAGCCGATTGGAAATGCAAAGGTTTTAAAAGACCTTGTTGTTGACCTTGAGCTATTCTATTCAAAGTTTCAGAAAGTCAAGCCATGGCTTATAACAGAGGGGTCAGGGGTCACAGGTCAGGGGTCAGAGAATAATAAGGAAAGAAGGCAGTCTCCTGAAGACTTTCACCGTATAGATGCAGCATCTACATGTATTATGTGTGCCTGTTGTGTATCGGACTGCAATAGCTGGGCTGCAAATGAAAAATTCCTCGGACCTGCTGCCCTTGCAAAGGCTCAGAGATTTGTAGATGATTCAAGGGATGTTGGGACACTGAAAAGAATTAAGGATTTAAGTGAGGCAAATGGTATATGGGATTGCACTCACTGTGGTGAGTGTGTGGAGAGATGTCCTGCAGAGGTAAAGCCAATGGACAGGATTATATCCCTGAGAACTACATCACTGAAAATAGGTATATGGAATAACAACGGTGCAAGACATGTGAGGGGTTTTGTTGATTTCATATACAAGAGCGGGAGACTAAATGAGAATATACTGCCGGTAAAGTCAATGGGGATATTTAATATACCAGGGCTTCTGAGCCTTATACCTGTTGGAATAAGGATGTTTTTGAAGGGAAAGAATCCTCCTATTATTCACAGGCATATTGATGAGATGGATGATGTGAGGAGGATATTCAGGAAATTCAAACAAAAAACTTAATTAGCCACAGATGAACACAGATTTACACAGAAAAATACAAATTCCAAATAATAACCATACTTTTGATAACTGAAATTCATATTTTTTTAATCTGTGTTTATCTGTGAAAATCTGTGGTTAAATTTCTGTTATGAAATACGCATTTTATACAGGGTGTGTTGCGAAGGGGGCGGGAAGAGAGCTTTATAGCTCTTCTGTAGCAGTTGCAAAGAGGCTCGGCATAGAACTCCATGAATTAACGAATGTCTCCTGCTGTGGTGCTGGAGTAATTTCTGAGAAAGACCCTCTGCTAAGTGATACATTAAATGCAAGAACATTTGCCATTGCCGAGGAGTTAAACCTCGGCATAATGAATATATGTGGCACCTGTCAGGGTGTAATGGTGAAGGCACAAAAGGGGATAGACGGAGATACTAAAAGAAAAGACAATATAAATGAAATACTGAAAGACGGCGGTCATCGGTATAAGGGTAAGGTTAAGATAAAACACCTGCTCCATATTTTGATTGAAGACTTTGGTCTTGATAAATTAAAGACATTCGTTAAAAAACCGTTAAGAGGACTTAAGGCTGCACCCTTTTATGGATGCTATCTCTTAAGACCTTCTGTATATTCCAATTTTTCTTCCCCTGACAGGACGACTGCACTTGAAGATTTAATTACCGTTCTTGGCGGTGAGCCTGTTAATTATGAAGGAAAGTCTAAGTGCTGCGGCTTCCCGATAGTAATGATGAATAAAGAGAGTTCCCTCGCCATGTCAGGCATAAGCCTTAAAGAGGCAAAGGAGAAAGATGCAGACTGCCTCGTTACGCCATGTCCGCTATGTCATCTCAATCTTGACTCATACCAGCCAGAGATTGATAAAATCGTGCAGACCAAATTAAATCTGCCAATCCTCCATCTACCACAATTGGTTGGCATTGCCCTCGGAATAGACCCTAAAGAGTTAGGAATGAATAAACATATAGTCTCAACTGAAATGCTCTTAAAATGAAATACGATTCAAAATCCTAAAGGGAAACATCCCTTCTGCTCTGTTTTTGATTTTTACATAACATGTTCTTTAAAAAACTTGATTTAATTATTTTATTATGTTAAAAATAAAAAGTATTAGTAAAGGAGGAAATTTTTTATGAGACCTTATGAGAGTATATTTGTTTTGAAACCAGACCTTGATGAAAAGAAGGTAGATGGACAGATAGAGAAGGTAAAGGAATTTATTGAGAAAAATGGCGGTAAGGTAATAACCCTTGAAAAATGGGGAAAAAAGAAGCTGGCTTACATAGTAAAAAAGAATAGATTCGGGATATATGTTTTTATTCATTTTGAATCAGAGCCTGCCCTTATCTCCAATTTGCAGAGGAATTATAAATTAAATGAAGATATCATCAGATATATGACAGTCTTATATAAAGAAAGCGCCAAGAAGGCAGCACCTGAAGAAAGGGCTTCCTCCGGGCTTCAAAACGCAGAAGGTGTTACAGAAGCAGAGGATGATATGATTGAAGGAGCCCTGTAATGGCAAGTTTAAACAAGGTTTTTCTGATGGGTAACCTTACGAGGGACCCTGAGCTCCGCTATACCCCCAGTGGTTCAGCAGTTGCAAGTTTTGGACTGGCTGTTAACAGAAAATATAAACAGGGGGAAGAAATTAAAGATGAAACCTGTTTTATAGATATAACGGTCTGGGGTAAACAAGCAGAAAATTGTGCTGAATATTTGAGCAAGGGAAGGGGTATTTTAGTTGAGGGAAGGTTGAGTTATAGAACATGGGAGACAGAGGAAGGACAGAAACGGAGTAAGATTGAAGTGGTTGCAAACAATGTGCAGTTTCTTCCCCGGGGAGGGGAACAACCTGTAAGTAAAGGGGCAGAAACAGGAGATTTAACACCTGAAAAAGAATCTGTTGAAAACGATGTTCCTTTTTAACAAAGATTCAAACTGACTCCATGATATTATGAAGTGTTGACTCTATATTAATTGGGAGGTTAGATGGTGAGGGAAAGACAAAAACAAAAAAGAAAAAGAATACCTTTCATGGTAAATAGAAATTGCAGGTTCTGTGCTGATAAAGTAGTTCAAATAGACTATAAAGACCTTAAAACACTAAAAACTCTTATTACAGAAAGAGGTAAGATAGTGCCGAGCAGGATTTCCGGAAACTGTGCAAAACATCAGCGACAGCTGAGCTATGCAATTAAGAAGGCAAGAAACATTGCTCTGTTACCATTTACAGTAGAAAAATAAATCCCTATACCAACCAATTCAACAAATGAGATGGGGGGTAAGATTTATTGGAGGAATATTTGAAATGAAAGTAATACTGAAGGATGCTGTTAAGGGCCTTGGAGACATGGGAGAGATAGTAAATATAGCAAATGGTTATGGAAGAAATTACCTCATACCAATGGGATTGGCGATTACTGCAACTGACAGCAATATCATATCAATAAATAATGAGAAAAATCAAAAAAGCAGAAAAACCGTAAGACTCAAAAAAGAGGCAGAAGAACTGGCAACTCGGATAAATGGAGCAACCTGCAGGATAACCGGTAAGGTTGGAGAGGGTGACAGACTTTTTGGTTCTGTTACTTCTCAGGATATTGCAGATCAGCTAAAAAAAGAAGGGCTTGATATTGATAAGAAAAAAATAGAGATAAACACTCCTATAAAAAATTTAGGGATATTCAACATTCCAATAAAACTTCATTCCGGTGTTACCGCCACTATAAAGGTGGAGGTGATAAAGGAATAAAAAATCTGTATTCTAACTTCTGCTTCTAAAAGATGGCAAAACCAGACACATCTTTAATCCGACTTCCCCCTCAAAATACGGAGGCCGAGCGATCTATTCTTGGAGCCATCCTTCTGGAAAACGAGGCACTGCCTAAATCACTTGAGATACTCAGAGATGAAAGCTGTTTTTACATGGATTCCCACCGCAAGATATTTGCTGCCATAATACACCTCTTTGAAAAAAACCAGCCAATGGACATTATGACTCTTTCAGAGATATTAAAAAAGAAAAATCAACTTGAGGAGGTTGGTGGAGTGGATTATCTGGTCTCTCTTGTAGAATCAATCCCAACAGCAGCAAATATTCAGTATCACTCAAGGATAGTGAAAGAGAAGGCTATCCTGAGAAATCTGATATCTGCATCGACAGATATACAGAACCGCTGTTACGAGGACTCAGAAGATGTTGATGAACTCTTGGACCATGCAGAAAAATCAATTTTTGAAATATCTGAAAATAAAATTACACCAGGTTTTATTAATATAAATAAGGTTGTAAAAGAGAGTTTTGACACAATTGAAAAACTTTTTGAGAGAAAGGAACTTGTTACAGGAGTTCCAACGGGGTTCAAAGATTTTGACCAGAAGACTGCCGGACTTCATCCATCTGAACTTATTATTGTGGCAGGAAGACCTTCCATGGGGAAGACTGCCTTCTGTCTCAATATAGCCAACTATGTTGGGGCTATTAAAAACAAGATAGTAGCTATATTCAGCCTTGAGATGTCCAGGGAACAGCTTGTCATAAGGATGCTATGCTCCGAGGCAAGGATAAATGCAAGCAAGGTTAGGACAGGATACCTGTCAAAATCTGATTGGCCCGACCTTACAAGGGCGGCAGGAATTTTATCAGAATCTACCATTTTCATTGACGATACCCCTGCTCAATCCGTTCTGGACATAAGGGCAAAGTCAAGGAGGCTTCAGGCGGAGAAAAAGGGGCTTGACCTTATTATTATAGACTATCTCCAACTCATGAGAACGAGGGGAAAATCTGAAAACAGACAGCAGGAGATATCCGAAATTACAGGGTCACTTAAAGCACTGTCAAAGGAATTAAAGGTTCCTGTAATTGCTGTATCCCAGCTAAGCAGGGCGCCCGAACAGAGGTCAGACAGGAGACCCCAACTTTCAGACCTGAGAGAATCCGGAGCTATTGAGCAGGATGCAGACCTGGTAGTATTTATTTACAGGGAAGAATTTTACAAAGAAACTCCTGAAAATCAAGGGGTGTCAGATATTATCATAGGGAAACAGAGGAATGGACCTGCCGGCGTTACGGTTAAACTTTCCTTCTTTAAAGAATATACAAGATTTGATAACCTCGCCAGAATGGGTGAAGATTATGGAGAGGTGGCATGAAGGGATGCCATCCTACTGTAGCCGAAATAAATTTAAGTGCCCTCTCATACAACCTTAATCAGGTAAAACTCAAAGTTGGCAGTGAGAAAAAAATTATAGCCATAGTCAAGGCAAATGCCTATGGTCATGGAGCTGTGGAGATTGCAAAGAGGGCATCTGCCAGCGGGGCTGATATCCTCGGTGTCGGTACTGTTGAAGAAGGTATAGAGATAAGAGAGGCAGGAGTAATATCTCCAATTTTAGTCCTGACAGGTTTCTTTAAGGGAGATGAAGAGTATATTATTTCACATAATCTGAGCAGTGTAATTTATACATACGAAAGTGCATTACTCATATCAAAAGAGGCGGAAAAGAGCGGTAAGACAGCGGGTGTTCATATAAAAATAGATACAGGTATGGAGAGGCTTGGCATCCACCCCTCAGAGGCAAAAGAATTTTTAAAAAAGATAAGTTCCCTTAAGAATATAAAGGTTGAAGGAATATTAACTCATTTTGCTGCTGCATATGAACCTGATAAAAAATTTACAGAGAAACAAATAGAGATATTCAAAAGTCTGATACATGAATTACAACAAGATGGCTACTTTATCCCGCTTATTCATACCTCTAACAGCGCTGCGATATTAAAATATCCGGAGTCTTATTTTAATGCCGTAAGGCCTGGTATTATACTCTACGGCTCAATTCCATTTAAGCCACCCTCAGGAGATTTTAAACCTGTAATGTCATGGAAGACCCGGATTATTCATATAAATAACGTTCCACAAGAGACAGGGATAAGTTATGGAAGGAGTTTTATCACCAAAAGGGAAAGTGTTATAGCAACTATTCCTGTAGGCTATGCTGATGGCTATAGCCGTTCTCTTTCAAATAAGGCAGAGGTGCTTGCAGGAGGAATACGGGTTCCTCAGGTTGGTGTTATATGTATGGACATGTGTATGATAGACATAACAGGTCTGCAAAATGTAAAAGTCGGAGATGAGGTGGTATTAATAGGAAGACAGGGAGATGAAGAGATAAGAGTGGAGGAGTTGGCATCACTTGCAGGAACAATCCCCTATGAGATTTTCTGCTCCATAGGAAGAAGAGTAAAGAGGATATACAAAGAGAATTAGCCTCTATTTAAATTAGGTGTTCGCTTTGCTCACACTAACTTTGATTACAAAGATTAAGTTTAGATTACAAAGATTTTAATCTCCGAAATCTTTTTATAATCTCTGTAATCATGTATAGGATTGAAATTTCTGTACATAGATTTATGGAAACAAGGTCAGACTTTTTGGTTATGGGAAGCGGTATTGCTGGTTTGTCATTTGCCCTAAAGGCGTGTAAATATGGAAGTGTTGTTATAGTTACAAAGAGGAGTTGTGAAGAATCAAGTACAAAATATGCCCAGGGTGGAATTGCATCTGTTATGGCAGAGGATGATTCCTATGATTTACACATAAAAGATACCATTGAGGCAGGGGCAGGACTATGCCATGAGGATGCAGTAAGACTGGTGGTAGAAAACGGACCTGACAGGATAAGGGAGTTAATTGAGTTGGGTGCTAAATTTACATTAAGGGATGAAGATGTCTTAGACTTGGGGAGAGAAGGGGGACATTCAAAGAGGAGGATAGTGCATGCCACCGATTTTACAGGTGAAGAAATAGAAGGGGCACTTATAAAGGCTGTAAAAAAAAATAATAATATAAGAATATATGAGAATCACATCGCAATAGACCTCATTACAAAAAGTAGATTGGAATCAGATATCAAAAGTGGTGGTAAAGATGATATGGTTCTCGGAGCCTATGTGCTGGATAAAAATAAGGGAGAGGTAAAAAGTTTCCTATCTAAAATAACCCTGCTCGCCACAGGTGGTGCAGGTAAGGTATACTTATATACCTCAAATCCTGATATAGCTACAGGTGATGGCGTTGCAATGGCTTACAGGGCAGGTGCAAAGATTGCAAATATGGAGTTTATCCAGTTTCATCCCACCTGCATTTATCATCCACAGGCTAAATCATTTCTTATTTCAGAAGCTGTGCGTGGTGAAGGGGGAATTCTCAGATTGAAGGATGGGAATACATTTATGGAAAAATATCATCCCATGGGGTGTCTGGCACCAAGGGATATAGTGGCAAGGGCAATAGATTTTGAAATGAAAAAGAGCGGCGATGACCATATCTATCTTGATGTTACCCATATGGAGGGATACAGGATAAGGGAGAGATTCCCTAACATATATAAAAAATGTTTATCGCTTGGAATAGATATTACGAAAATGCCAATACCTGTAGTTCCTGCCACTCATTATATCTGTGGTGGTATCGTTACAGACCTTTATGGAAAAACAAATATAAGAAGGCTTTATGCCTCCGGAGAGGTTTCATTCACAGGTGTTCATGGGGCAAACAGGCTGGCAAGCAATTCACTCCTTGAGGCTCTCGTATTCTCTAACAGGGCTGCCAATGTGGCTGCTAAGGAATTAAGAGAGATACCCTCAGAGGAGATAACTATTCCTCCCTGGGATATAGGAAATGCTGTTGACAGTGATGAATCTGTCGTGGTATCAAACAACTGGGATGAAATAAGAAGGATTATGTGGAATTATGTTGGTATTGTCAGGTCAAATAAAAGGCTCAAGCGTGCGAAGAGGAGATTAGATATACTATTGGAAGAGATAAAGGAATATTACTGGAATTTTATAATAACCAGCGACCTTATTGAGTTGAGAAATATTGCAACCGTTGCGGATATTATCATACAATGTGCCATGATGAGGAAGGAGAGTCGTGGGCTTCACTATAATATTGACTATCCGCAGAGAGACGATATTAACTGGAGAAAAGATACAATCCTTTAGAGAGGCAAGCAATAATAGATTGGGGATATAGGAGATTATCATGTTTTCTTTTTTTAAAAACAAAATTGCAAGGGAAATCATGGGATTGCTTCTTATTGCTTTTGCTGTATTTGCTTTTATCAGCCTTATCTCTTATCACAGTGACGACCCGTCCTTTAATAAATATATCAATGAAAAGGTTGCAGTTAAAAATTATGCCGGTATTGTCGGTGCTTATTTCTCCGATGCCATCATCCAGTTTCTTGGGAGCGGCTCATTGTTTATTGTAATAGCCTCTTTTTTCCTCGGCTGGACTCTCCTCTGGAATGAAAGACTGGGTATCTCTATCTCCTCCCTGATTGGAGGAGTATCAGGCACCATATTTTTATGTTCATTTGTTTATCTATTATTCAGCAGAGACCCATTATTTGGAAAAATAGCAAGACCAGGCGGTGCAATCGGCTACTTTGTTGCAGAAGAACTGATATGGTTTTTTAACAGGGGGGGTGCCTATATTATCATATTCACATTCCTCATCCTCTCCATTATCCTAACAACCCGCATATCCATCGGAAATACCCTGATAAGAGTAAATGGATTTCTCGGATATTTTATAAATACAGTATCACCTCTATTAAGATTTAAGTCTGCAAGAAAAAAAGAAAGAAAGGTAAAACAGCCTCCTAAAAAGGCTGAAAATAACGAACCTCCGCAAATAATATCGGCTGAAACAGATGAAGGGCCAGAGGAGTTTGAAATAAGTGAACAGTTTGAATTTATTAAGAAGAGCGGGGAGTATTCGCTACCACCTCTCTCTTTACTTGACCCGACTTCACCTGAGGAAAAGAAGAGGTCGGAAGATGAATTTATAACAAACTCTGATATTCTGGAGAAGAAACTCAGGGATTTTGGTATTGAGGGCAAGGTATTGCAGGTCCTTCCGGGTCCTGTCATTACAATGTATGAATTTGAGCCTGCCGCAGGTGTCAAGGTCAGCAGGATAATGAGCCTTGCCGATGACCTTGCCCTTGCAATGAAGGCAGCAAGTGTGAGGATACTGGCACCTGTCCCCGGTAAATCTGTTGTAGGTATTGAGATACCTAATCTCTACAGGGAATCGGTAAGTCTCAGAGAGATACTCAGTTCTGAGGAGTTTAAAAAAGCGAAGTCTAAATTATCAATGGGGCTTGGAAAAGATACATCGGGCAGCCCTGTGGTTACAGACCTTGCCCAGATACCTCATCTCCTAATCGCAGGTGCAACAGGTTCTGGTAAAAGTGTCGGGATTAACAGTATAATATGCAGTATCCTCTTTAATGCCACACCTGAAGAAGTGAATATAATAATGATAGACCCGAAGATGATAGAACTGTCTGTATATGAAGGAATCCCTCACCTCATTGCACCGGTTGTAACAAATCCGAAAAAAGCTGCGAATGCACTACGATGGGTTGTTGAAGAGATGGAGAGGAGATACAATTTCCTGACAGAAAAAGGGGTAAGAAACATAGTTGGATACAATAAGATAATTGAAGAGACAGAAGACAGAGGGCAGAAGGAAGAAACCGGAAAACAGAAGTCAGAAATTGAAACAGCAGAAGGACCGGTTCAAGATGTAAAAGAAGAAAAAAAATTACCATATATTGTTGTAGTGATTGATGAACTGGCAGATTTAATGATGGTATCTTCAAGGGAGGTAGAAGACTCGCTTACCCGTCTCGCTCAGATGGCAAGGGCTGCCGGGATACATCTTCTCGTAGCAACACAAAGACCATCTGTAGATGTCCTAACAGGGATAATAAAGGCAAATTTTCCATCCCGTATATCCTATCAGGTATCATCAAGAGTTGATTCAAGAACTATACTTGATTCAGTAGGTGCTGAAAGGCTGCTCGGAAAGGGTGATATGCTGTTCATGCCGCCGGGAACCTCCAAGCTGCAGAGGATTCATGGTGCATATGTATCGGAGGGAGAGATAAAGAGGGTTGTGGAGTTCCTCAAGAAACAGCAGAAACCTGTCTATGTTGATTCCATATTAAAACCAAAGGTTAAAGAGGAGGCAGAAGAGGAGGGGGAGGACCTTGATGAACTTTATGACCAGGCAGTAGCGCTGGTGGCAAAGACCCGCCAGGCATCCATATCAATGGTGCAGAGGAGATTGCGGATAGGTTATAATCGTGCAGCCCGTTTGATTGAAATGATGGAAAAACAGGGGCTGGTAGGTCCGGCGGATGGTGCAAAACCAAGGGAGGTATATGTAAGGGATATAGACGATACCGAAAATGTGAATTAAATAAGGAGTTTATTAATTAAGTCCCTATCTTTTCCTTTTCTGCTGATTTTTTCTGATTATCTGATACCTTTACCTCTTTTTTCACTTCTTCCTTTGGCTTGGCAGCATAGTCAGTCTTATACCAGCCTGTGCCTCTGAGAACGAATGAAGAATTGGATACTAATTTCTGAAGTCTCCCTCCACATTTTTTACATTTTGTAAGTGGGCTATCAGCTATCTTTTGAACTATCTCAAAATCGTAACCACAATTTGTGCATTGATATTCGTAAATCGGCATTCCTTATTCCCTCCTTAAAACAAATAAGCTCTATTTCAGATTCTATAAAAAACCACTACACTTTTCAACTTAAAACTTGTAAAATGATATAAGAGATTGAGATAATGAGACAGTTCATAATTTTAATACTGCTGTTACTTATTGTGTATATTGTCAGGAAGTCCTTTTCCCGTCCCCCTTCTGATAAGGAGATAAATTTAAAGGAACAGATGAGTGAAAATATGGTAAAGGACCCTTTTTGTAACCTTTATATTCCCGAAGCGAGTGCAGTAAAAAAGATTATCAGGGGGGAAACACATTTTTTTTGCAGTAACGAATGTGCAGAAAAATTTGAAAATCTAAGAAGGTAAACCTTTTAAAAAGTTCAGTAGCCCATTTATATAAAAACTTATCTCCCTGAATGCCGTCCTGTAATAAAAAACCGAGGCACCGTAAGGGTCTGCAACATCCCTCTCTATCCCCTTCTCATTCCCGAACCTACTCAATAAAAATACCTTGTCAGAGCTTTCAGGATATTTACCCAATATATTATCCCTGTGACTGGCTTCCATAACAATTATCATATCCGCTTCTTTTATCATATCATCTGTAAGATGTCTTGACCTATGGTGTGATATATCAACCCCGAGATTTCTTATTATCTCTATAGCCTCATCTCTCGCCCTTCCGCCTTTCATATCCATAAGCCCTGCAGATGAGATTGATATATCGGTATTTCCACTATTCCTTAAATTTTCTTTTAAAATGACTTCAGCCATCGGGCTTCTGCATATATTGGCTGTGCAAACGAAAAGGATTTTTTTAATCTTATTCATACCTCAGCCCTTCCCTTTTATGAAATTCATAAATTCCATGCGGGTTCTCGGGTCTCTCTTAAAAACTCCAAGCATAGAACTTGTTAAAGTCACGGCATTCTGCTTCTCCACTCCCCTCATGCACATGCACAGGTGCAATGCCTCTATAACAACCGCCACCCCTTTGGGTTTAAGGGTATCTCTTATACACCCAGCAATCTGGTTTGTCAGTCTCTCCTGAACCTGAAGTCTCCTGCTGAATACCTCTGCTATTCGCGGTATCTTGCTCAATCCAATTATTCTTCCATCAGGGATATATGCAATATGGCATTTCCCATAGAACGGAAGCAGATGATGTTCGCAGAGGCTGAAGATATCCATATCTTTTAGTATTATCATCTCATCATATTTCTCATCAAATATAGCACCCTCTATGACCTTGTTTACATCTTTTTTATACCCCTCTGTTAAAAACCTCAATGCTTTCTCAACTCTTTCAGGGGTTCTGCGGAGTCCTTCCCTTTCAATGTCTTCTCCAAGATTTATCAGAAGTTGTTTAATTATCTCTTTCATATTTTTCAGTGTGAATTAAATAGCCTTATGATTTGCTGCATGGCTCTATTCTTTTAATCACCTCTGGAAGTGCTCTGATTAGGTCGCTTGCAATAAGGGCAGTCTGGCTCAAGTTTGAAGCAGATATATCCCCTGCCATTCCATGCAGATATACACCGAGTATTGATGAGTCCTTTGCTGAAAACCCTTGACAAAGGAATCCTGCAATAATCCCTGAGAGGACATCCCCTGTCCCTGCTGTAGCCATTCCGGGATTTCCAGTAGGATTTATATATACATCCCCATCAGGAGTGGCAATTATTGTCCTTGCTCCTTTCAGAATTACATAAATCCCATATTTAGTAGCTAATCTTCTACCCGCACCAATTCTGTCACCCTGGACTTTTTTTGATGTAGTATTTAACAGCCTTGCCATTTCACCCGGATGAGGTGTTACTATCACAGGGGATTTTTTCTTTTTTAATAATTTTATTTCATCTGTCGCTATGTTTAGTCCATCTGCATCAATAAGCATCGGGCAGCTGATTTTTTTTATAAGATTTTTTATTAGTGAAGATGTAGATTGATTGGTTGTAATACCAGGGCCTATTAATACTGCTGATTTACCCTCTAAAAATTCTATCAGCATATCAAAGGCAGACTCATTAATAGTACCTTCATCCGTATCAGGGAGGGGTAGTGTCATAACCTCAGGAATAGCTGCTTCAAAAGATACATTCAGACACTCTGGCAGTGCCAGGGTAACTAATCCTGCACCTGCCCTCAATGCCGACAAGCTTGAAAGTGCCGCCGCCCCGCCTTTACCCCTTGAGCCGGCAATTACTACCAGATGACCGTATGTGCCTTTGTGAGAATCTGGCTTTCTTTTAGGAAGTAATCCTATAACATCTTTTTCCTCTATTAAATTTACCTTTATATTTTCTTTATCAATAATTGATTCAGGTATGCCTATATCCACAACCTCTAAATCTCCAACATATTCTGCAGCAGGATAGATTATCTCGCCAATCTTTGGGAGGCAGAGAGAAACAGTCATGTCTGCGTTTATATGCCCACCTATAATCTCTCCAGTGTCAGAACTTAAACCCGAAGGGATATCAATGGAGAGGATAAATTTTTTTGAAGAATTTATAAATTTTATTACATTTATATAATAACCCTTAACCCCTGAAGTCAAGCCTGTCCCGAATATGGCATCTATAAAAATATCATTCTTGAGGATATTATCTTTAACATCTTCAAGTTCATCTAATGAAGTTATCTCAAAGATTTTTACACCCATCTCTTCGGCTTTCTCAAGGTTAGTCTTTGCATCACCTTTAAGCATATCCTTCTTTGAAAGAAGATAGACTGTTACTGAAATATCTTCATCGGTGAGAAGTCTCGCCACTGCAAGACCATCGCCGCCGTTATTTCCCTTCCCTGCAAATATCCCTACTTTTTTATCTTTAATATCAGGAAACTTCTTAAACAGGGATGCAACTACCCCTTTTGCGGCATTTTCCATGAGGACAATTCCTGAAATCCCATAGTCATCAATCGCAATCCTGTCTATCTCCTGCATCTCTTTTGCTGTTACGATTTTCATATAAAAATAGTATCATCTTCATCCTCTCCCAAGAGGGGAGAGGAATAAGGTGAGGGGAGCTAAAATTTTTCAACAACCGGCAATCTCCATTTCTGACATCACAAGAATCTCTACTGATTTACCATTTTTTAATTCATCTTCAAGGTGTAAAGCTACCGCATCTTTGATATTCTTCAATTTTTCCACGTTTCGTCAAATCAGAAAACCCTTAAATCTTCTTGATATGGTTTTCATAAAAATTCAATTGAACTATTTGCCATTTTCAAAAAATCTACATCATGCGTAAGAATTACAGCCTTTAGTTCTGATGCCTTTTTGATATGGAACACATCAGGTTTGCTTAAATAACCAAGTTCTTTTGCTGAAATCACTTCTATTTTTCGCCTTAGTAAACCCTCAATTATAGACCGCTCCTCACGGTATTTTCTATCAAAAATATTTTTATGCTCATAATAATAAGATAGTGCATCATGGATTTGTTCAGGCTTCAGATGTGGATACTCATCAATAATCCTGTCAACACCTATACCCATAAGCTCATATTTAATTGCTATGTCCATCACCTTTATGTGTGTGCCACTTATAACAGGCTGTCCCCCTGAAATATTTGGATTTATAGATATATATGGATGCTTTGTCTTTTTTAGTGCAATTGGCATAATCAATCCTCCTTTATGTTTTTACTTTACCCTAATCACTCCGTAAAATCAATTGCCTCAATGACAAGAGTTTTTCTTTTTGTTGAGTGCCAGCATCCTGTCAACGAGGGAGATAAACTTTCCCTGAATCCGTGTTCTTTGCGGTGGGGAATAAATCAGGTGACTTTTTTATGATAAGGCAGAAAAATATTATGCCTCTTGAATTAATTGCAAAAACCCGCTGAGAATCTTAAATCTTTTTGTATACGCTTCTGCGGTGTTCAACGCCGTATAAGGTAATGGTCTTATGATTATGGTCAACCCAAAAGAGAATTCTGTAATCTCCGACTCTATACTTTTGCAGCCCTTTTAAGTCGGTGGGCATGTGTTTGAGGGGATATTTCAGAACAGTTGGATTTATGGAAAGCCATTCTATTTTGTTGATAATCCTTGAGGCAGTGGGCTTGTCGAGAGCCTTTATATCCTTGTCAAATTCAGGGGTCGTATCTATTCGATACATAGCTCTTTCTTGAGATTTTTAAGGGGTCTGGTTTTGCCGGCAAGATGGGCATTTTTAGCCTTATGCATTTTTTCAAGGAATTTGGGGTCTTTAGAGAGGAGGAAATCTTCCAACTCGTCCTCCAATTCCTCAAATGCCTTAGCTGCCCTGGAGATTTTGCCTATAAGGGACGCGGGCATCTCTATAGCTTTTTGCATATTTGTCGTCCTCCGAATAGATAAGTTATAAATAAAATCTATCACAGCAAAACAGCGAAGTCAAAGATAGCTAATTTCCCTGAATCCGTGTTCTTTGTGCCAAGAAATAAATCAGACACCTTTTATGAGATAACAATAAAGCGGCAAGTGGAGCAGATTGTCAGGCTTTCTTTCTATCTTTGTGAAGTATATCTTGAGAGCCATGAATAACGGCTAAAACATCTATTTGGTTTGATTTGATGTGATAGATAATCCGATATGACCCTTCAATGACCTCTCGTATCTGCTCCATTTCGTACTCCGGCACTTTGCGGCCAGATAAGGGAAAATCAGCAATTTGTTGTGAACGACTGGTAAGACGATCAACCACCCGAAGGGCATACTCAGGTGAGTCTTTTTCAATGTATGCGTAAATAGTGTCGAGATGCCCTTCTGCCGTGTCTGTCCAGTGGACTTTCATTCAGGTAGGCCGTATTTAGCGCGGACTTCTTTCACGTCCTTTGTTTTGCCAGCCAAACTGTCTGCCAAGCCCTTCTCAATTAACTCACGCACGTAAATTTCATGCATCAGATCATCCCATGTGGCATTTTCAGGCATTCGGTCAATAAGTTTATGTGCCTGTTCTTTCTGCAATAGAGTTGTCATTTATTTTGTCTCCTATGTTCGGTAGATTACCAGAAGAATGAGGGAAAATCAATCGTTTTCACCTGACCATGCCCAGACGATAATGGTCGCTGACCCTATTTTATTGATGATAGACGGTTGCAGTTGGCGTTATCAATTAAAGAGAACCGTCCCCTTTATTCATTTAGCTGAGGTTGAATGCTTAATAATTGCATTTACGACTGTTAAAGCCCTTCTTCCGCACCAATATTCAGAAACAAAATTCGTTAAGGATAATTCTTCATTATGTTCATCAGGAACAAATAATGCCTTGGCAATCCTTTTCATTGCTTTATCATTACTGCATAATAACCATGTAGTAGTTGGCTGAGACATCCTTATACTCTTTCCCCAATAAGTTATGTATGTCATATCCCATGCTGCTTTTTGAATACCATGTAGGAATTTTAAGTTATCAGAAGACCCTATTCCTTCTATCATTTTTCCTTCAGGGGGATTAGGGCTTAAAAAAATGGTCGCAAACACTGAAGCTACAGCATTGAACAATGCTTCTTCTTCCATCCATTTGAAATATGCCTCTATTTGCTGTTTAGGAGAGAGAGTAGACTTTTTCAATTGTGCAATTTTAAGTGCAAATAAGTAATTTAATTCCCATTTTGATAGTTGTTTTGAAAAATTATCTTCTTTAGTTTTAGAAAAGTTTTTAAGGTAACTTCTTGCTATATTTAACTCTTTTTTTTCAACAGATATGGCACGACCCAAAGCAATATCTGCATATTTTTGCGGATGAATATGGTCAGCAATCCTAAAATATGTTAAATCATCATTTGCTTGAATGTGATCTTTCTTAAATCCATATTCATAAATAGCCATATTCGGCTCAATTATTACTTCACAAAATATAAAAAATGCCATTGCCGCTGAAACTAATTTATATTGTGGGTCAGTTGAATTTATGTTTTTTCTTTTTGCAATGTTGACAAGCCTTGTTAAAAAATTTCTATCAAATAGAACTCTTACTTCTCCTGAATGCTTCTCATTGAATAACAGATAATCAGCAGCATTATAAATCGCCTCTTGCTGAATTCCAGCCCCTACCAAGATATCATTATCCTTCATAATTTTTTGAATAAGACTAATATCATCGGGATTGACTGGTGGATTTTTTATGAGAATGAAATTCATTGTGTTTGTCTTCTTTATATCTTCAACTCCTCCTCCGTTATCCCATAAAGCCCATAGACAATATCATCTATCTTTTCATCCGTAAATGCTATCTCTCTTTCTATTCTTTCACGCTCGGCTGATGGCGGGAGAGAGTTTTTCTTTTTGTGGAGTTCAATTATTCGGTCAACGAGAGAGACGAGTTTGTCATGGATGGCTTTTTCGGATGGCTTGTTGAAGTCTATGGTGCGGATGGGAATCTTAGACATTGGCTCATTAAAATATTCCCTCGATTTCCCTTTTGGCTTGCCAATAAAACCATAATACCAATTCATCAATTTTGAGTTAAGAATACCTAAAATATATTTAAGGCTAATAGTGATACTGTCTTTCAGTACAATTGCATAAGTACCGCCACCATCGTTAAACCCTTGTTGGTTATCATAAGCAAACCTATTATTTTCAGCTCTATATGGAACAACTAATTTTTCAGATGACTCATAAACAGATTTTTCACGTGGTCTTTCTAATCTATACCATGGATACCCACCTTTTCTTACTTCATTTCTTTCCGATAACTCTTTTTTGTGTAAAATTAAAAACTTATTGATGTTAGGATATTTTTCTATATTAGTATTATTGTCAGTGTAGATTAAATATTTCCCACTATCTTTTACATAATACCTGCAAATATCACTACTATTAATGCTCTTCTTTAACAAGTCTCGTTCTAAATTATTTTCTTTTGCATACTTACAAGAAACAGTAAAAATTTTCCTATTCCCAGATGTAGCACCTTTTTTAATTATCGTTAAATCTCCTAAAGAAGTTTTCTTGTTTGAAATTTTTTCAATTAAGTTTAAGTTGTTATCCCCAGCTATGATCCAATCTTCTGATAGGTTTTTCCTTGAAACAGTAAAAAAGTTTAAATCGTTTTCTAAAGCAGCAGTATTTATTTTATCTTTATCCATTTTTTCAAAGAAATGTATTTTGTCCGATGTTGGCTTTTTATGAGCAATAATAATGTTTGTGTGGACATTTGCCTCGTCGAAAATGAGATAATCTTTAAAATTTAAGATTTTCGAGACATGTCTTTTAAAATATCTTCTGAGCGGTCTGGCATAGCTATTTCCAAGATAATAGTTTGATGTAATAACACCATAAATCCCATTCTTATTTAAGAGGTCAATTCCTTTATAAATAAAATAATACATTATGTCATTATAGCCAGTGTGAATCTCTGAATATTTTGATTCTAAGTAGTAGAAAATTTCTTTATCAACGATATTAATATTAAAGTATGGCGGATTGCCAATCACAATATCAAATCCTCCCTTTTCCATGATTTTCCCGAATCCTGCGTTTTTTGAATTCCAGTCAAAGGGGTTGATGCGGGATTTTAGTTCATCTGGGAATTTTCCCTCACCAGCCGTTTGGAACAACCCCCTATCCCCCTTTATTAAGGGGGAATCAAAAGGGGATATGAGGTTTTCAAATATGTCATAACCAATCAGGCTGTTGCCGCATTTAATATTATTAGTCATAGAGGGGAGGATTTGCTGTTTTCTCGGCAGGAGACTCCTTTCTCCTTCAAGGAGCTTGAGATATAGGCTCATCATGGTGATTTCAACTGCCTGCGGGTCAATATCAACTCCAAAAATGTTGTTCTTTAAAATATTTGCCTTTATGTATAAAGGGAGGGCGATGTCCTCTGTTCCTGCTTTATGGTAAAAGTCAAAGGATAGATTCTGTGCCTCTCCCTGCTTGAAGCCTACAGGGACAAGTTTTGGGTGCTTACGGAAGTATTCAAGATGATAATTTAGAAGATATTGATATGCCCCAAGAAGGAATGAGCCGGAGCCACAGGCTGGGTCGAGGACTTTGATTTTTTCTATCTGCTTGGGGGTCTTACCTTCAATGAGCCTGCCAACAGTATTTTTAACGATATAGTCAACAATATATTTTGGTGTGTAATAGACACCGCCTGCCTTTCGGACCTCAAGCTTTTCTTCAACCTTAATTCTCTGAGGTGTAACCCTTATGGTGCTTCCAAGATACCGCTCATAGATGCTTCCAAGAAGCTCTACGCCTATTACATCAAATCTGTATCGGCATTTTGGGAAATAGAGATTTTCAATTATATCTGAGAGAAGTTCAGAATCTACATCTATTGTTTCACATGCATGGGGCTTGAAAATATCACCGTTAAGGTCGTCATTTACTTCACGGAATAAATCATTGAGATGGGTCAGAATCGGTTTCCTCTTATTCTCATGCCTCCATAAATCAACAATCTCTTTAAGCTCATAGGGGTTTCTGATTTTTCTATCCTCTGCAATCCTGATGAAGATGATTCTGTCAAGGAGTCTCTGGACTATTTCGTTTAACAGTCTCACATCCATCTTTGGATTATTCTTGTAAATGTCCTTTGCAAGTTCTGTCCTCCATTCTGTCATGTCCAATAGGAATGCCTTATCAACAGGTATGCGGAGACGCTTGCTCTTGACATCTCTCGGCAAGAGTTTTTCAAGAGAGCCTCTTTCTACCTCTTCTATGGAGAGGAGCCAGAGTTTATCAAGATTATCAAGATATTCTATGTATTTGAAATCAAAGATAAGCCCTTCGCCGGGGAATTTATGGCTTGGTTTAAGGGAGGCATCAAAGAGCTTGAATCCTTCAAAATCAGTGAGTATTACAAAATATACCTCTTTGGTGCTCCATGCATAGGTCTTAGCCTGTAAAATATGGTTGACATTATCAAGTATGACAGATGGCGCCTTTGCCTCAACAAAAAATTTGGTAGAGCCGTTTATGCGAAAATTATAATCAGGTCTTCCTGTTGTCTCCCCTTTTTCAAGGATGACCTCTCTATCAAATGAGGAAAGACCTTTCCTGTTCTCTATATCCCATCCAAGTGCTTCAAAGAATGGATTGATGAAGTCCTGTCTTACCTGTGCCTCAAGATACTCTTTTGAAAGGTAATGATTTTTGTCCTTTTCAAACTTATTGATAAGAGAAATGATTTTTTCTTTAAATTCTTCTTTGCTCAATTGAAACTCCTATAAAGAACGAGTTTCGTATAGAATCAGGTTTGGAGGATTTGCTAAAAACAAAAGCTACCCATGATAGATTCATTCAGGGGCATGTTTCTCCAGACTGGTTAATGTTACATACGCAATAGCATAATCTGTATCGTGGGATATGCTAACCATGATGTCCTTGATATTCTGATTATCAGCCATTTCTTTTACTACCCCATGTAACTTCGCTTCAGGTTTACCATTTCCATCTCTCATTAATTCTATATCCCTCCATCTCATGCCACTCTTAAATCCCGTACCCAATGCCTTAACAAATGCCTCTTTATAAGCAAATCTCGCAGCGAGATGTGGATAAGGGTTATATTTACCGAAAGAGTATTTCTTTTCACCATCAGTAAATACCCTATCCATAAACCTCTCCCCCCATCTATCAACTGCCGTCTTTATTCTCTCAATCTTTATAATATCTACCCCAATTCCTGCTATCATAATTTCATCACTGCAGTTTTCAAGCTTTTCAATTTGCTGAATATATCCATCACCTGTCTCACTGTATTTTCCTTACTGGCACTATTATCCACAACAAAATCTGCCATCTTAACCTTCTCATCCAAAGGCAACTGGGAATCTATCCTTTTCTCAGCCTCCTCTTTTTTTAATCTATCCCTCTCCATTAATCTTCTTAACTGAGTCTTTCTGTCAGCATAAACTACAATTAGTTTATCAACTCTTCTATATCCGCCTGCTTCAATTAAAAGGGCGGCATCTATAACTGCCATGCCATCCGGGTTTAACCTCTTATAATCCTCAACCCTTCTATTCTCCTCTTCTATTACCAGGGGATGGATTATCTCCTCCAGCCTCTTCTTCTTTAGCGGGTCATTGAATACAATCTCACCGAGCCTCTTCCTGTTAATTATCATATCGCTATTGAGGATATCCCTGCCAAAGAATTCTACTATCTTAAACCACGCGGGTTTATCTGGCTCAACAATCTCTCTGGAAATTTTATCTGCATCAATTATGAAGGCGCCGAGTTCTTTAAGTATTGTTGAAACCAAACTTTTTCCTGTGGCCATACCACCTGTGAGTCCAATTAGTAACATGATTTTTTTAAAAAGTATTATTTATAATTTTCACTGCTTTTTAAAGTTTGAATGGAACAGGTATGAAGGTTATAACAAATATAATAATTGCAACTGCGGCGAGTATCCTGTCCTCTTTGCTAAGTGAGGGTGTCTCATCAACTACAGGCGGGTGATTTATTCCAAAAATAAATATAGCGGCAGCCCAGATTAACCACCCTTCCCAAAAGAATCCAAGTGGAAGAAGCAGCAAGAAGGCAATCTTTGAAAGGAGGTTATGCAATCTTCGGGATAATGCAAATATTATGTGTCCTCCATCAAGTTGACCGATGGGAAGGAGGTTGAGGGCAGTTACAAATAACCCTATCCAGCCTGCGAATGCTACAGGGTGCAATAGAATATCGGCAGAGTCATTTGAGACGCCGAGTATTGACTTTGTCAGAAAGGAGAGAAGAAGGGAGGAGCCGAGAGATATGCCGCTGCTTACCGCTGATGGTTCCCTGACCTCTGATAACATCAGCCCTATAATGGTTGAAGGTAATGCAACAGCAAAACCCGCAAAAGGCCCCGCCGCACCTATTTTAAGCAGCACCCTCCTGTTGGGTATAAGGGATTTCATTTTTATAAATGCCCCGAATGTGCCAAGGAATGACGGGGCAGGTATAAAATATGGAAGGGTTGCCTGGACACCATTTCTTTTAGAGGTTATATAATGTCCGGTCTCATGGACACCAAGTATGAGCATCAGTGTCAGGGAAAAGGGGAGCCCTTTGTATATCAAATATGGCTGGCTTATTGGGTTTACCCCCTCCTGAAGAGACCCTGCTATCATTGTGCCAAACAAAGTCGCTATAAATAAGAAAAGGTGGAGAAAGGGAAATTTCTTTTCCTTTTCATTTTCTATCTCAATCATCTCACCTTTTCTATCCCATAGCTCATGCCATTTTTTCATAGATACCAATGTTACAATAAATATTACTGCATAAGCAAGAAAACTTTTTGATTAACTTTTTGATTATTATTTGTCATAAAAAAATCACAACACCCATGTTACAATAACCCTATGACAGACCCAAAAGATAAAGAAACCTTTGTTCTGGAGATGTTTTCATCAATAGCCAGATGGTATGATTTTTTAAACAGACTTTTAAGCCTGAGGAGGGATGTGTTCTGGAGGGGGTTTGCAGTAAAGGAACTTCTAAAGTCCGGGGGAAATTTGTTTCTGGATGTAGCGACAGGAACAGGGGATTGTGCAATAGAAATTGTAAAATCAGGGGGGAAAGATAAAAGGGTTATTGGAATTGATTTCAGCCCTCAGATGATTTATGAAGGTAGAAAAAAAATTGAAAGAGAGGGGCTTTCAGACTGTATCAGTCTCTTGCAGACAAATGCCCTTGGATTACCCTTTGACAATAACTATTTTGACGGCGCTATCTGTGCATTCGGTATCAGAAATTTTTCAGATGTCAGAAAAGGAATCGGCGAGATGAGAAGGGTTGTGAAAGATGGTAGGAGGATAGTTATACTTGAGTTCACAAATCCTGCTAACAAGGTCTTAAGGGGAATTTACCATATCTATTTTAAAAAAGTCCTTCCCATTATAGGAGGTATTATTTCAGGAAAGAGATGTGCCTATAAATACCTTCCTGATTCTGTAATGACCTTCCCTGACCGGGATGAATTCAAGAAAATTATGGAAGAAGAAAATATAAGGAATGTGCAATCCTTTGCCCTTACTTTTGGCATTGCAACAGTATATGCAGGGGTAAAATAAAATTGATTCTTTTGAAATCCTCTTTTTTAGCTCTTTTGGCTCTATTCTTCAATCTAAGAGCGGGGTGTTTATATATGGCTGGGGGACTAGGATTCGAACCTAGATAGACAGATCCAGAGTCTGTTGTCCTGCCGTTAGACGATCCCCCAGTAAAAAATATAATAGCAGTAAACTGCTCGAAATTCAACTTTTCCACTTTTAATAAAGAACAAAGGCTTGATTTAGCCACAGAGTCACGGAGACACAGAGAAAAATTAAAATCGTAACAACAGGGTTTAAACCCTGTTTCTACAGGCTGTCATCCTGAGCTTGTCGAAGGACTGTGAGCTTTGTGTCTCCGTGGTTTATAATTTCATAACTTAAAAAAACTTTAAAAAAAACTTAAAAAATACTTGACGGCTAAACGGGAGACATATATTATTAGTAAATAAGTATATACTTATAAACTTTATGAAAAAAGCGGCTGACCTATTCAAAATACTTTCAGCAGACAAGAGAATAGAAATTATTGAGCTTCTTAAAAAAGAACCCATGAATGTTAATGCACTGGCTGAGGTCTTGGGAATAACACAATCGGCAGTATCCCAGCATCTGCGGGTATTAAAAGCCTCTGGACTTGTTAGGGATGAGAGGCAGGGATACTGGATATATTACTCTTTGAATCAAGATACCCTCGAAAAATGCCGGCAGAGGCTTAACAGAATTTGCACCTGCGGATGTTTGGGTGAGCAAACGGACACCAGCAAAACTCACAAAGAAGCATAGGATGGAATAGGCAAAAAAATTTTGCCATATTATATAAGTATATTAGTATTAACTAAAATAGAAAGGAGGTGATAATAATGGCAAAAGGCATTAAAGAAGTAAAAGAAAAGCCTGAAACCAAAGCTGGAACGACAGGTTCGTGTGGCTGTGGTTGCCTGCCGAAAATGAAATAGGCAAGTAGGCAAGCAGGGGGGTGGCAGATTGAAAACAGTCTGCCACCTCAATTTGAAAAATCACAAGGAGGTCAAAATGAGAGGGTTGATATTGATAACAATTTATTGGTTTCATCTCATTGCAACAGTTATATGGATTGGAGGAATTACCTTCATACTCTTTATCGCTATGCCATCATCCAAGCAAGTTTTGGGGGCAGAGTCAGGCAAACTGATGGGAGATATTTCTAAAAGATTTACCCCTCTGGCAAACTATAGTATAATTCTTCTAACTGTTACGGGGATTGTATTAACATGGCTTAATAAGAGGTTTTCAATAGTTGGAATTTTTGAAAACAAATGGATTTTGATTTTAATCCTGAAGCATATTCTGGTTCTGGGAATGGTGGCTATCCATTTTTATAGAAGTTCGGTATTAACCCCTAAGATTGGAAGAGCCACATCTTCGATCGAAAAAACATCTTTGCAAAAATTATCCCTCAATTTAGTCAGAGTAAATTTTGGTTTAGGATTATTGATATTACTGTTAAGTGGGATCATTTCCGTTTTTTAAATCCAATATATAATGGGCAAAGGAAGAATTGTAAAAATTGAAGCGGATTGGATATTGCCTATCACATCTCCTCCCATAAAAGATGGTGTGATGATTGTAAACGGAAATGTAATCAAAGCAATGGGGATAAAGAGAGAATTGTCAAGCTTCCCCTGTGATGGGACAATTGATTGTTCAGGCAGGATACTGCTGCCTGGGTTTATCAATGCCCACACCCATTTAGAGTTGACAGGATTTAGGGGCAGGATTAAAAAGGGACTCTCATTTACAGATTGGGCAAGGGAGGTTGTATCTATAAGAAGGGGTTTAAATGGAAATGAGATTACCTCTGCCATTAAGGATGGACTGGATGAGCTTATATCTTCAGGTGTTACGACGGTAGGGGATTTTTCTCAGACAGGTATTACACGGGATATTCTTAACGAGAAAGGCTTAAAAGGGACTGTCTTTCTGGAGTTCGCTGGCTTTAACCCTGAACTGAAAGATGAAATAATACGACAGTTAAAGGAAAAGGTGGACAAAATTTTAAATCCTAAATCGAAAATCGAAAATCGAAAATCGAAAATCGGCATTGCCCCCCATGCACCCTATTCCGTATCAATTGAGTTATTAAAAGAGAGTCATGGTCTTGCAAAGGGAAAAATACTTCCTATGGCAATGCATATCGCTGAAATGCCCGAGGAAATAGAGTTTATAAAAAGCGGCTCAGGGGCAATCAGGGATTTATTGATCGAATTCAGTGTCTGGAATGATGAGTGGAAGGCTCCCAACACCACACCTGTAAAATATCTACACACCCTTGGGATACTCAAAGGCACTACAGGTATTCACTTAAATATTGTAACTGAGGATGACATTCGTATCTTAAAGGAAAATGATGTGTCAGTGGTATATTGTCCGGGGAGTAATAAGTGGTTTGGAAGGAATTGGAAATATCCACTAAAGGAGTTTTTAAAGAATAATATAAATGTTGCCATTGGAACGGACAGCCTATCAAGTAACGAAAGATTAAATATGTTTTATGAAATGAGAACCATAAAGGAAAATTTCCCTGACATAGATAATAATACTATTTTGAAGATGGCAACAATTAATGGTGCAAGGGCAATAGGGTTTGAGGGTGAGATTGGTGAGATAGCAATCGGCAGAAAGGCTGATATTATAGGGATAGATATAGAAGATAGTTCTATCAAAGACCCTGTTGAATATGTTATAAATAGTGCTGAAAAAGTATCATTTATTATGGTGGATGGAAATTAGGGATTATGCCCCATTTACCTTTTATTCAGCGGTATCTTGCAGAAAAAATAACCCTCCAGAAAATGGCTGGAACTCTATCGAGGCTTTCTTCTGTTCTTGCCAAATCATCCATTGAATTGAATCCCTACCAAATACAAGCAGCATTATATGCTTTTAATAGTCCCTTGCAGAGAGGGGCAATACTTGCAGATGAGGTTGGGCTTGGCAAGACTATTGAGGCAGGTATTATAATTTCTCAATTATGGGCAGAGGGTAAGAGGCGAATTTTGATAATCACACCAGCCTCTTTGAGAAAACAATGGCAGTATGAACTCTCCAATAAATTCGGTCTGAATACAGAAGTTTTTGATAGCCCTTCTTTTAATGAAAAGGTCAATAATGGTGAAAAAGTCCCTCTTACTTATGACGGAATATTTATCGCCTCGTATCATTTCGTATATTCGCACCTTGGATTAGTAGAAAAACAGCCATGGAATCTTGTCCTTATTGACGAAGCCCATCGTATGCGAAGGGTATATAAGGGCAGAGATGCCTCTAAAATGGCTTATGAGATACGAAAGATAATTGCCGATAAGCCAAAGGTTTTACTTACAGCAACCCCTCTCCAAAACAATCTTCTGGAGCTTTACGGTATTGTGAGTTTTATAGACGATAAACTGCTTGGCAGTGAATATAGTTTTAAAACCCGTTATGTAGAGCTTCTGTCTGAAATTAAGGGAGATAACAAAACAAAATTACAGGAGCTCCGCCGTCTTATTTGGGGCGATGAAAATGACAATTCAAATGGAATATCAGGTGTCTTGACAAGGACATTACGAAAACAGGTCCTTGAGTATGTCAGATTTACTGAAAGAAAATCCCTGACCTTTGATTTTACACCAACAGATGAGGAGGTTGAACTCTACGAAAAGGTTTCAGAATATCTGCAAAGGCTGGAGCTTGCAGCAATACCTCATACACAGAGAAACCTGATGATTCTGGTATATCGCAAACTCCTTGCCAGCTCTACTTTTGCAATAGCAGGCACTCTTAAAAACCTTATCGGATTTCTTGAGAAGGAATTGCGTTTAAGAGAGCAAGAAGATGCTGAAAAACTTGTCTCGTTATGTCTTAAAACGGGAACAGATGAGCCTCCATTAAGCGAAATAGAGGCTGAAGATGAAGGGCTTGAAGAAGAACTTGAAGAGACAACTATTGAACAGCCCGAAGCAAAAACAAAAAAAGGCGCAAGGATTAACAAGGATAAATTCAGCGATAAAGACATTAAAAATGAAATAAACGAACTTACGGATTATTATAATCTTGCCATATCAATTAAAGAAAATACAAAAGGTATAGCCCTAATAAATGCCCTCAAATCCATATTTAAAGAGGCACGAAAAAAAGGCTGGGCTGAAAAGGCAGTTGTCTTTACAGAATCAAGAAGAACCCAGGAATATCTGGCAAAACTTTTAAAGGTGAATGGTATAACCTATACGCTATTTAATGGCTCAAATTCAACACCAGAGGCAAGAAAGGCTTATGAGTCATGGAGCAGAGAGTTCCCTGAATCTGCCTCTCAAGGGTCATTTCAGGCAAATATGAGGCAGGCACTTGTCTATGAATTTGAAAAAAACTCACAGGTATTTCTTACAACAGAAGCAGGCGGGGAAGGGCTTAATCTCCAGTTTTGCAATATTGTTGTCAATTATGACCTGCCGTGGAATCCTCAGCGGGTTGAACAGAGGATAGGGAGATGCCATCGTTATGGTCAAAGGCATGAGGTAATTGTAGCCAACTTCCTGAATACCAAAAACCATGCAGACAGGAGGCTACTTGAACTGCTTCAGGAAAAGCTAAACCTCTTTGACGGACTTTTCGGCTCATCCGATGAAATCCTCGGGGCATTGGAGGCAGGAATAGACTTTGAAAAAAAGATACTTGCCATATACCAGACATGCAAGACGCCTGAGGAAATAGATACAGCATTTAATGAACTCCAGAACTCATTGAAAGATGCGATTTCAGATCGTATGATTAAACTCCGCTCGCATCTTCTGGAATTTGATGACTCGGTAAGAGGGCTTTTTAAAAAGACAAAATTTGATACGGAAAATATGCTTTCAGAATTTGACAGAGATATGCTGATGCTTTGCAGTTTGTCTTTGGGTAAAAATCTCATCGGCACAAATACGGAAGGAATTTACAAAACAGAATATGACGGCAGAAAACATCTAATAGCCTTTAGAGAACTTAAAGACGATGAAATAGGCAAGGTATCAAGGGCACACAGAGAGCATCCTCTGATAAGTAAGGTTATAGATGAGGCATTAAAGATAGAGACCAATCCTATCTCTTCCTGCGAATTTATTTACACGCCCTTTAGAGGAAAATTTTCTCAGATAGAGCCGCTAAAGGACAAAGAAGGGTTTATCTTTCTCTTTAAATTAAAAATAAAGGGTGTTGAAGATGAAGAAGTCCTTGCCCCCCTGACTTTTGTTCAGGATAGGAAGGGATTTTTACCTGTGGAATTGCCTGCAGCAAACCAGTTATTAACACTGGAAACAAGAGATGCAGGCATATATAATAAAACCCTGCCTTTTTCTCAGGATGTGCTTTTAGGCTATTGGCATAACTGGAAAAAGGGGGTATTGGAGACATATCAAAAAAGAAATGATAGACTCTATGACAGGGAGATTGACAGGATAAACAGATACTACCATGACTATGCCTTAAAGGTCGAGGACAGGATAGCAAAATTGGAAAAGGAGCTTGCAGATTTAAACCGCAAGCGGGATAATTCAGCAGATTTAGCAGAGAGAAGGGAACTGCACAAAAAGATACAGAAGATTGATATGGATATTGAAAAACTCAGGATTGAGCAGATAAAACTAAAGGAAGAGGGTTTTAAAAAGAAGCAGGAAGAACTTGGAAGATTAGAAACAAGATTTGAGCTTTTAACAGAAGAAAGGCTTATTGCAATAACCCATTTTAGGATTACTTAATGACCCACGATAAAAAGAAAAAACAGGATTTGGGAATATTTTATACCAGAGAAGAAATTGTAGAATTTATCTATGATATCCTTCTTCTTTGGAAAGAGAGGGAAGACAGGGAACATAAGCGATGGGAATCCCACAGACCTAAACACTATCCCTCTGTTATTGACCCTGCCTGCGGAGAAGGGATATTCCTTAAAAAGGCTGTTGAGAAGGGATTTACAATGCCTGACTGGATATTCGGTCTTGATATAGATGAGGCAGTTGTAAAAAAGTGGCCAGATATAAGTCTCCTTGAAGCATTTAGAAGAGACAAGGAGAAACTTAATGCTCATTTTTTCCATCAAAACGGACTGAATCGTATACAGTGGAACCAGCATAAAAAACAGTATTACGGTAAACTCAAAAAATCGGATATTGAAAACGAACAGTTCAACCTTGTTGTCGGCAATCCGCCTTATGGCGGCATGGGGCTTGAAAAAGAAGAATTTAATGATGCCCTTATAGAGCAGTTAGCAAATTATAATATTCTGCCTTCTGAGCTTAAAAAAGAACTTGACGCAAAGAACAAGCATGGCGTTTTAGATTTGTTTGAAAAAGGGAAAAGTAAATCCATAGATTCAAAAGTAAAAGATAGGCTCAAGTCCTTTCCCATTGAAGTTCTTTTCATAGACCGATTCATTCAGCTTGCTAAGCCCGGAGGGTGGATTGCTATAATCATTCCAGATGGGATTTTATCAAACTCAAACCTTCACTATGTCCGGCAATACATAGCGGACAATGCAAAGGTGGAGGCAATAGTCTCTTTGCCGAGAGACGCATTCAAGCATGTCGGCACATCCGCAAAGACAAGCATTTTGTTTCTAAAGAAACAAAAAACTGATAATCTAAACTATCCTGTCTTCCTTGCCTCTCTTGAGAGACTTGAAAATGGCTATTTAACAGAGATTTTATCTCAATATAAGGAGTTCTATATGAAACAGACATTAAGTAAAGACAAAAAGGTTTATTTTAATGATTATGTGATGGTAAGGGTGGATAAGACACTGAAGGAGATGATGGATGAGAAGCCATCAAACAGGTGGGATGCAGGGTATTGGCAGCCACAATTTACAATAGCTGATGACACATTTAAAAAAATAAAACATCCTATTAAGTGTATAGAAGATTTTGAAATACATCTTACTTATGGGCCGATTGTCGTTGGTCGTAAATTTACACCTCAGAAAAAAGGGGTATTAATTTTAAATCAAACTGAAATAACCTTTACAGGATTGGATAGTTCTTCTCCTGTTTTTGCAAGCCAAGACTCACCATGGGTAATAGAAAGAGCTCTGGTCAAGAAAAATGATTTAATTTTAGCTCGGTCTGGCGTTGGCGGGGTTGGAAAGAATAAAATTGCGATTATAGATAAAGATATTAATGCTTGTGTAGGTTGCTTTGTAGATATATTGAGATTGGAAGGAATAAATCCCTATTATGTTATAACTTTTTGGAAAGGGTTATACGGCTGGACTCAAATACAAAAAATCATAAACGGAGTGGGTACTGTAAATATAAATTTTGATGAAATAAAATCAATTAAAATCCCAGTAATTCCCGCCCCTGTCCAATCCTACATCGAAGCCGAATACAAAAAGATGGCTGTGTATCATGACAATGCAATGGAGGCAAAGGCAAAGGGGGATGAAGCAGGATACAAAAAGAACATAGAAACCGCAGAGGCAATGCTTAAAGACCTCATTGCCAGAACAGAGGCAGTCATCAGGGGCGAGCGGGAGGATGTGGGGTGAAATATTATTTTTTCCTTGATGAAACGGGTGACCACGGATTGAACTATGTGGATAAAAACTTCCCGCTATTCTTGTTATGTGGATGCCTGATTAAAGAAGACAGCCTTAGAGAAATGGAAGGCAAAGTCAGTGCCTTCAAACAGAAGTATTTCAAGACAAATGGCGTCATCCTTCATTCAAGAGATATAAGGAAATGCGAGGGAGCGTTTCAGATACTATTTGATCTGGGATTGAAAGCCATGTTTTATGATGATCTGAATTCGATCCTCAAGGATGGAGAGTATCTGATTATCGGCGCAGCAGTCGACAAAGAGGAATATATCAAGAGATAGAGATATGGAAAAGGGGCAAAAGACCCTTATGCCCTTTCTCTTTCATTTATCATGGAAAGGCTTGTCTTTTGCCTCGACAGGCTGGACAAGAATTCAACCATTGAGGCATTGGTTGAGGAACGGGGTAAAAAAGAGGACCACATGCTGCTTGCACATTTCAATTCTGTCATGGACAGAGGAACATATTACGTTTCTTCTGAAAGGTTAAGACGGAAGATTGAAAAATTCAAATTCCATTCAAAGAAAGACAACATAATCGGCTTACAAATAACGGATTTGTGCGCTTATCCACTTGCAAGGTACCTGCTTAATCCGACGGAGCCGTATATTCCATTTCAGATAATAAGAGAGAAGATTTATTCCAATGATAAAGGAGAGTATGAAGGATGGGGATTAAAGCGGTTTCCATAAAAATAAAAAGCCCCCATTTCTGGAGGCCCTTTACCGACCGGGAGACACCCCGATCCCCTTGCTTTATACAAAAAGTATAAACACCTTTGATATTCGGTGTCAAGTAAAATGTTTGCATGCTAAAAGAGGTAGAAATGCCCAAAAGGTCTGAAGATTCATTTATTATTCATAATATTATTCCTCTTTTTTCCAAGCTTGGTTATCCATCTGCGGGAGACCACGAGAGGATAAAGGTCAAAGAAGTCCCTATATACCGTCCAAGCGGTGGCAGAAGCGGTTCAACGCCGGATATTGTTTATTATCACAATGGGGAGCCTTTGCTTCTTGTTGAGGCAAAAAAGGAGCATCGTAGCCATGCGGAGGCACTAAAAGAGGCAGAAAGATACCACTTAAACTTCCCAAGAGAAGACAAAGAGTATGCACCAACCGGCAGACGTCCTCGCTTTATTGCTACAACTGTAGGGCGGGAAATCAAATTTTATCGTCACCGTCATGAATTAACGGAGGATGGATTTTCAAAACCAATTTCTGAAGCTATAGACATCCTTACCTTTGATGAGTTGCTTAAAGAGTATGGGCTGGCAAGAGGTTATAAACCGAAGATTCTTTCTCCTGAATTATTTAAAAAAGAGTTTCTCAATGGACTTATCGCAGCTTACAACCATTCAGATGACAAAAGAATAACACCGGAAGTCATTAAGAATGTGGCATGGCATATATTGAACTACCTTGAAAACCAGAAAAGGTATGTCAGTAAATATCCATTTACTGAAATTTCGGAAGACATTTCCAGATATGAAGAAATTAGGGACATCCATAAAAGGTTTGATTTAATAAACTCTCTTGGTCCTGATATTGCACAAGAGTTTAGACAGTTTATATTGAGGTCTTTTCAGGGTAATGAATTTAACCAGTATCTGACAGAGCCGTGTGTTATTGCCTTTATGCTAAATCTGTTAGGTGGAATAGAGCAGGATTGGAAGGTGATGGATTTTGAATGCGGAAGCGGTGGATTTCTGGCAGGTGTTGTAGGAAAAGGTGTGCCAATAGAAAATATAATGGGCGTAGATATTGACGAATTGCCTTATCTAATCGCAAAAACATATCTAACTTTATATTTCAAAAAGAGCGGAGTATCAATAAAGGATATTCCAATAAGACAAGATAATGGTCTTTTCTTTTTGGGGAATGAATGGGATTTGGTTATCGGCAATCCAGCCGGCAGCGCAAAATATGAAAAAGATGATATTGAAGAAGTATTGGAGAATCTTGAAAGAGATTTGGACTGCAATAGCAAAGATGATAAATTTTCAGAATATAATTTTTCAATTCAGCAGGCAGTCAGGTCATGTAAAGTGGGCGGGAAGATTTGTCTTGTCCTGCCAGAAGGCTTCTTTTCAAATTCACAGGATGAGATTTTAAGAAAATATTTAGGGAGGCACTGTAAGGTTTTATCCATAATCAGCCTGCCGAGAGGCGTATTCAGAAAAGGGACAAGCACCCGTTCAATAAATACAGGCAGTCAAACCTCCTCCCAAAAAATGTCCATCCTTTATGCAAAAAAGATAAGAGAAGTAATTGACGGAGAAGGCGTTGAAATAAATGATATGGATTTAAACCATCCGGTATTCCTTGCAAATGTCTCCGAGCCGGACTCTACGGCAGGGAAGATAAGCGACTGGCTTGAACCCCGTTTGAATATGGTGTTAGAGGAGTGGCGGGCATGGCAGGCAAAACAACAGTTGTCTGAAATTGATGAATCTCTGATTAAGTCAGCAGTATTACCGATAGAACCTAAAAAGAAAGTTAAGATACAAGATAAACAGACATCATTATTTGACAAAGTTATAGATATAAAAAAGCCTAAAGAGACAAAATCAGAAATTGTTATAGATAAATCATTGAAAGACCTTTTTAAAAAGTAAGTTAAAGGTAAACTATATTATAGTAAATGAGGAAACCATTTTTATGGAGGGATAAACTATGTCCGACAATATTACTATAAATTATTCAAATATGCTGGCTGATAAAATTGGTAAAGAACATGGATTTACCTTAAATGAGATAAACTCCCTCCAGCCTCTTGCAAGTAAAATCCACAATTCACTTAAAAATAAAAGAGAAAAACATGAACTCCCTTTTTATGACCTGCCATATCAGGATGTAACAGAGATATTAAATTATGCTGAGTATGTAAAGGATAGGTTTGATAATTTTGTAGTGCTTGGTATAGGCGGCTCTGCCCTCGGTACTATAGCACTCCAGACCGCATTGAATAATTCCCAATATAACCTTTTAAGTAAGGCTGAGAGGAAGGGATACCCAAGATTATTTGTTGCAGATAATATTGACCCTGTTCAGTTTGCAGAGATGTTATCTCTCTTTGATATGGATAAAACCATATTCAATGTTGTTACCAAATCAGGTGGCACTGCAGAGACGATGAGCCAGTTTATGATTATTTATGACAGGTTGAAGAAATTGAAAGGGGACAGATGGAAGGAAAATATTGTTGTTACCACAGACAGGGTTAAAGGGACTTTGAGGAAGATTGCTGATGAAATGGAACTCAAGTCTTTTATTGTCCCTGACGGCGTTGGGGGGAGGTTCAGTGTATTTACACCAGTAGGGCTTCTGCCTGCCTCAGTGGTTGGTATTGATATTAAGGGGCTTCTTAAAGGTGCTGCCCTCATGGATGAAAGGTGCAGGAAAGATTCTATTATTGATAACCCTGCCTACCTTTATGCCTCAATGCTTTATCTGGCTGATACTAAGAAGGGTAAAAAAATAGCGGTAATGCTACCTTACTCCTATGCTCTTAAAGATATATCAGACTGGTTCAGACAGCTTTGGGCAGAGAGTCTCGGCAAAAAATACTCCCTTGATGGAAAAGTTGTAAATGTAGGGCAGACGCCTGTTAAGGCATTGGGTGTTACAGACCAGCACTCCCAGATTCAGTTGTATGTAGAAGGTCCTTTTGATAAAGTGGTTACATTCTTAAAGGTTGAAAAATTCAGGGGGAAGGCGGTTATGCCTGATGTCTTCAAGGATAGGGTTGAAATCTCCTATCTCTGCGGTTACTCTCTGAATGAATTAATCAATATAGAAATGGAAGGAACTGAATATGCCCTCACAAAAAATAACCGCCCTAACTGCACAATTACCTTCCCAGAAGTAAATCCATCTGCCATTGGACAGATTATGTATATGCTTGAAGTAAGCACTGCATTTGCAGGTGGACTTTATAATATTGACCCGTTTGACCAGCCCGGCGTTGAAGAAGGAAAGAGATATACAATAGAGGCATTAAAAAAAATCTCTTCACAAAAGGGTTGATAAGATGATATATGCTGAGACGCTTAATTATCTCTACGGACTTGAAAGGTTTGGAATAAGATTAGGGCTTGAAAACATCTCTGCTGTCCTCCACAGGCTGGATAATCCTCATCACCAATTCAATTCCATACACATCACAGGAACCAATGGCAAAGGCTCAACTGCTGTAATGATAGCTTCAATATTACAATCAGCAGGATATAAGACCGGTCTCTATACCTCTCCCCATCTGCAGGATTTCAGGGAAAGGATTATGGTCAATAATATTATGATACCTGAGAAAGATGTAATTAAGTTAACGGGTTTGATTAAAGGGGAGATGAATGAATCTTCTCCTCTTACCTTTTTTGAGTTTACAACTATAATGGCATTTTTATATTTTTCCAAAGAGAAGGTGGATTTTGCGGTTGTGGAAGTTGGTATGGGAGGGAGACTGGATGCTACAAATGTCGTGAACCCAATCGTCTCAATTATTACAGAAGTTGACATTGAACATACTGACCACCTCGGTAAAAATATAAAATCAATTACAAGGGAAAAGGGAGGGATTATAAAGAATAATGGAGTTGTTATTCTCTCCTCCTTAAAAAGGGATGTAATTGAGACAATAGAATCTATATGCAATGAGAGGCATGCTAAGTTTTACAGAATTGGCAGGCATTTCAGCGGTGAGATAATATGTAGCAACATCAAATATCAAAGATTTAAATTTAAAAATGCAGATTATTTTTTAGACAAATTGGAGATTCCGCTGCCGGGAGAACATCAAATAGTAAATGCATCAACATCGGTAGAGACAGCCCTTATACTGAAAAAAGGGGGATTTAAAATTGGAGCGGGAGTTATTCGTAAAGGATTAAAAGGTGTAAAGTTAAGGGGGAGACTTGAAATATTGAGAAACAATCCATTTATTGTGGTTGATGTTGCCCACAATCCTTCTGCTGCAAAGATATTAGCGGGTGAATTAAAAAAAATTAATTACAATAAACTTATATTAATCCTTGGCATACTAAAAGATAAAGATTCCGATGGTATTATTAGTTTCTTAGCCCCTATTGCAAATCATATTATAATAGTGAAACCTAAAACCCCGCGAAGCAGTAACACGCAGGATTTAAAAATGAAAGCCCTTAAATATTTAGAGATGGTGGAGATAATTGAGGACATATCAGATGCCATCTCAAAGGCTATAAATATGGCAGACAGTAAAGACCTAATATGTATAACCGGCTCATTTTTTACTGTGGGAGAGGCATTAAAAAAACTAAATGATTAAGATTATTTTTATTTTAATATCTATTTTCATTTTTTTTACTTTCAATGCCAGTGCATATGCAGAGGAACCACTCTCCATTCTGGCAGACCAACTTGAATTTCAAAGGAATAAGAACCTTATTTATGGAAGGGGGAATATAGAGATATGGTATGAAGATAAGAGCATCTTTGGCGACAAAGTTGAATTTGATACAGAGACAGGCAGCGGGTCTATTGCAGGCAATGTGGTTTTTTATGATGCCGAAAATCAGATAATTTCCGAAGCCGCAGAATTCAATTTAAAAACAGGTACCGGGACATTGCACAAGGTTGTTGGAACTATCGCATCAAGGTATTATCTCACTGGAGAAAGGCTGGAAAAAATCAGCACGGATAAGTATACAATATTTGACGGGTCCCTTACTACCTGCTGCGAAGATATACCTCCATGGAAGTTCAGAATAAAAAAGGCGACTATCCATCTGGAGAATTATGCCTTCCTGACAGGCTCATATTTTTTAATCAAGGATATCCCGATTTTTTATCTCCCCTATTGGATTATCCCTATTAAAACAAAAAGGGCAACTGGCTTCCTTACCCCTGAATTTGGTTCAAGTAATAAGGATGGCTACTTTATTAACAATAGCCTTTTCTGGGCAATAAATGACCAGCAGGATGCAACAATCTATCTGACTTATCTTGAAAAAAAGGGAATCAGAGAAGAACTGGAATATAGATATATTTTAAGCAAAAACAGTTCGGGTATCTTTTCAGGTTCCTATCTTAAAGAGAGAGATACCGAAAGGGATTTCTGGAAGATAAATTATGACCATAACCAGATATTTCCATATAATATTCAGGGAGTAGTAAAGATAGATTCTTTAAGTAAAGCCAATCCTGACAGAGAGTATGAGGACGATGCCAACTTAAGGACGAGAAGATTCACAGACTCACATATAAGAATAACAAAAAGCTGGTTTTTGAGAAGCCTCCAGATAATTGGCAGAAAGAGGGATAGTACAGAATCGGATTATAATGAGACATATACGCAATTGCCGGAGATTTCTTTTACAAATCAAAAGGAAAGAATCAGAAAATCTCCTTTCTTTTTTAGCATGGATTCATCTTTAACTATTTTCAAAAACGAGAAAGGGAAAGAAAAAATAGACTTAGAACGTGCTGATATCTATCCTAAAATTACCTTTTCATTCTATAACCACCCATGGTTTACCCTGACACCAACTATAGGTGTAAGGGAGACCTATTACAGTAAAGGCATAAGTAGAAACGACGGATTCACAAGAGACCTTTATGATATTGAATTAAAAACGGAGGGGCCTAAATTCTTCAGGGTGTTTAATACATCTATTAAACATCTCATTGAACCAAGAATAATTTACAAATATATACCAGATACAGATGACAAAGATAGAGGAGATATAATCCAGATAGACCCTGTTGATGGAGTAGTATCACAGAATACGGTGTCTTATTATTTAACAAACAGGGTCCTAAAGAAATCCTTTATAGAGAATGAAAAATCTAAGACTGAGGAAATTCTAAGATTGGAGATTAGTCAGCAATACAATATAGCAGAGGCAACAAGAAATGATACCCCTATAAATCCCCGTCATCCTTTCTCAGATTTGAGATTTGACTTTGATACACATGTCATAGAACCTCTCATTCTCAACTTTGACACCACATACGATGTCTATAATAGCAGAATAAATACTGCCAACACAGACATCGGCATAAATCACAAAGATTTATGGTATATAACAACGGAAAGGAGATACACCCGTCAACCGGAATCCACTTTTATCACAGGCATTACAGGGATTAATGTAAAAAATGTGAATTTCCAATACAGCAGCAGATATGACGAGACCAATAAAGAATTCATGGAAAATGATTATAGCATTACCTATTCAGCGACATGCTGGGAAGCGTCTTTTGATATAGCAAATAGAAAATATTTTATAAACACTGAAGAAAAAAGTGAAATAAAATTCTTCTTTCTGATAACTCTGAAGGATATAGTATCAATAGGCAAAAAGGGAAATCTTGGATTGATTCAGAGAAAAATATAGTAGAAGTATGTAAGAATATTAATTTTACGGAAAGTAATAAACTATCCGACATCCTACCATTTTCTCCATAACATGATTTTTTCCTCTCTTGATTTAGCAGGGCTGGTTAGATATACTTTCTAAATATTCAGATTATTTATTTGCATCTAAGGAGATATAAGAAATGGGAATGACGATTACTGAAAAGATTCTTGCCGGACATACTGGAAAGAAGTCGGTCTCCCCGGGAGACTTGATAATGTCAAAGGTTGATATTGCCCTCGGGAATGATATTACAGCCCCACTTTCCATTGAAGAATTTAAAAAGTCTGGTGCTAAGAAAGTTTTTGATAAAGAGAGGGTTATCCTTGTCCCTGACCATTTTGCACCAAATAAAGATATAAAATCAGCCCAGCAGGTTCGCATCTTAAAAGACTTTGCAAGAGAATACAAAATAACAAATTATTTTGAAATGGGGAGGATGGGGATTGAACATGCCCTCCTTCCTGAAGAGGGGCTTGTATTACCCGGCGATGTGATTATAGGTGCGGATTCTCATACCTGTACATACGGCGCACTCGGTGCATTCTCCACAGGGGTTGGAAGTACCGATTTGGCTGCTGCTATGATAACAGGTGAGATATGGTTTAAGGTTCCTGAATCCATGAAATTTATCTTCTATGGAAAATTAAAGAAGTGGGTTACAGGAAAGGACTTAATCCTTTACACTATCGGAAAGATAGGCGTTGACGGTGCCCTTTACAAGGCAATGGAGTTTACAGGTGAAATAATAGACAACCTTTCAATAGACGGAAGGTTTACAATGGCTAATATGGCAATTGAGGCTGGGGCAAAGAGCGGAATAATCAATCCTGATGACATAACTATGGAATATGTTGAAGGAAGGGCAAAGAGGAAATTTAAGATATACAAGAGTGATAAAGATGCCTCCTACAGTGAGGTGTTTGAATTTAATGGTGACGATATTGAGCCCCAGGTGGCATTCCCTCATCTGCCGTCAAATACAAAGCCTATAAGCAAGGTCGGTAATGTAAAGATTGACCAGGCAGTAATCGGCTCATGCACAAATGGAAGAATATCTGATTTGAGAGAGGCTGCATCAGTTCTGAAAGGAAAAAAGGTTCACAAGGATGTAAGGATGATAGTCATCCCTGCTACTCAGAGGATTTACAAAATGGCAATAGATGAAGGGTTGATTGATATATTTATTGATGCCGAGGCTGTTGTAAGTACGCCGACATGCGGCCCGTGTCTTGGCGGACACATGGGGGTACTTGCAGAAGGAGAGAGGGCTATATCCACTACAAATAGAAATTTTGTCGGGAGGATGGGGCATCCAAAGAGTGAGGTCTATCTCTCAAACCCTGCAGTCGCTGCTGCATCAGCAGTATTGGGGAAGATTGGCAGTCCTGATGAGGTGACCTGAAAGGTCATTCCTTCGTTCGGAATGACAAGCTCACAATGTCAACTTATTTAAGTCGTTCACTAAAGTATGCAGGAAATTCATGAGATTATGGAAGGGTAAAATATGTCAGAAATAATTAAATTAACCACACCTCTTACAGATAAGGTTATTGAGAAGTTAAAAATTGGGGCTCAGGTTTTGATAACTGGCACTCTTTATACTGCGAGGGATGCGGCACACAAGAGACTTGTTGACCTTTTGAATAGTGGAAAGGAACTTCCTTTTGATATAAGGGGGCAGATTATATATTATGTTGGACCTGCACCAGCAAGGCCGGGCTATGTAACGGGTCCTGCAGGACCTACGACAAGTGAGAGGATGGACCCCTATGCACCGAGGCTAATGGAGGCAGGTATGAAGGGGATGATTGGAAAGGGGAAAAGGTCAAAAGCTGTTGTTGATGCAATGAAAAAGAATAAGTGCGTATATTTTGCTGCCATTGGTGGTGCGGCGGCACTGATTGCAAGGAGTATAAAAAAGGTTGAAGTTATAGCTTATGAAGACTTAGGCGCTGAGGCAGTGAGACGGATGGAGGTAGAGGATTTTCAGGTGATAGTTGTAAATGACATTTATGGCAATGATCTTTATCAGGAAGGGATGAAAAAATATAGAAGATAATATTAACAATACTGCAAAAATATTTTTGCAGTATACTTATATTCCTTATGTTAACCCACGATGTAATCATAGTTGGTGCTGGATTGGCAGGTATGAGGGCAGCCCTTGAGGTATGCGATAGGTATGATACTGCCATTATCACGAAGGTATATCCCACCCGTTCCCATTCAGGTGCCGCACAGGGAGGTGTTGCAGCTTCACTTGCAAACTCCACTGATGACTCATGGGAAATCCACATGTACGATACTGTCAAGGGGAGCGACTTCCTCGGTGACCAGGATGCAATAGAGATGATGGTTAAGGATGCACCGAAGGCAATTATTGAGATGGAGCACATGGGTTGTGTCTTCAGCAGGACAGAAGATGGGAGGATTGCACAGAGGGAGTTTGGAGGGCATTCAAGACCGCGTGCATGTTACGCTGCTGACAGGACAGGCCATGCCCTGCTTCATGCCTTATATGAGCAGGTGATGAAGAAGGCAAATAAATTAAAGATATATTCTGAGTGGTATGTCCTTTCGCTTATCATAGAGGACAATGTATGCAAGGGTGTAGTTACCTACGATATAAAGACAGGCAAACTGGAGGTCTTGAGAGGGAAGGCGGTAATGTTTGCCACAGGTGGATACGGGAGGGCATTCAGTATTACATCAAATGCCTTTGCCAGCACAGGAGATGGAATAATAGCGGCATACAGGGCAGGGATACCGCTTGAAGATATGGAATTTGTCCAGTTTCATCCGACAGGGCTTTACGGTCAGGGGATACTTGTGTCAGAAGCTGCAAGGGGTGAAGGCGGTTATCTCGTAAATGGAAAAGGCGAGAGATTCATGGAAAAGTATGCAAAGTCAAAGCTGGAATTAGCCCCCAGAGATATAGTCTCCCGTTCTGAACAGAATGAGATTAATGAAGGAAGAGGAATAGACGGAAAGGATTATATATATCTTGACCTCCGCCACCTTGGCAGGGATAAGATTATGGAGAAACTGCCACAGGTGAGACAGCTTGGAATAGATTTTATTGGAGTGGACTGTATTGAAAAACCTATACCGATTCAGCCGACTGCCCATTATTCAATGGGTGGAATACCTGCTGATAAAGACGGACAGGTGATAATAGATGATAAAGGGACGAAGGTTACGGGTTTCTTTGCGGCAGGAGAATGTGCATGTGTCTCTGTTCATGGTGCAAACAGGCTTGGGACAAATTCACTCCTTGATGCACTTGTATTCGGCAGAAGGACAGGAAAGGCTCTGATGGAATTTGCAGGCAGTGCGAAGCTGTATGATGTCAATGAAGATAAAGAGATTGCTTCTGTGAGGAGCAGAATAGATACTATTATTAATACCTCGGGGACAGAGAGCATGAATAATATCAGAAACGAGCTTAAAGAGATTATGATGTCCAATTGCGGGGTATTCAGGAATAAAGAGGGATTAGAAGTCTGTCTTAAGAAGGTGAAAGAACTGCAAGGCAGATTCAAAAAGGCAAAGATAACAGACAGGGGTAAGATATTTAATACAGAGGTGATTGAGTCAATAGAGTTAGGACATATGCTTGAGTATTCTGAGGTTATTATTGTCAGTGCTATGGCGAGAGAGGAAAGCAGGGGCTCTCATGCGAGAACAGATTTTCCAAAGAGAGATGATGCAAAGTGGCTCAAGCATACACTATCTTACAAAAAACCTGATGGTGGAATTGAACTAAAATATAAACCTGTGACTATTACAAAGCATCAACCAGAGGAGAGGAAATATTAGAAGATAGATGCAGGATGCAAGGTACAAGATGCAAGAGATTCTTCTGAAACCTTCATACTTGATTGGCTCAAGTAACTTGGAAGGACGTATGCTGTCATTTGTGTCAATCTGCGTCCTATGAGTATAGAATGAAATCCAGACTGCAGGAGATTAGAAGTAAGGCTGAATTTGAAATTCCGTCTGTCAAGACTGAAGATGAAATCTCCGCTATAAAAATTAAATATCTTGGTAGAAAAGGGATACTGACTCTCCTTTTAAAGGACTTAAGTGTCCTCCCGCCTGACGAGAGAAAAGAAATTGGTAAATTAGCCAACGACCTTAAAAACTGGATTGAAGATAATCTAAAGCAAAGGCAGAAAGATATAAAGGAAAAAGGGATAGATAGTCTCAAAAAAGGCTTTTTTGATATAACCCTGCCGGGAAGACAAACCATAATCGGAAGTATTCATCCTCTGACAAAGGTATTAAATGAGGTTAATGACATCTTTATAGGGATGGGTTTTACTGTGGCAGAGGGGCCTGAGATTGAACTTGATTACTATAACTTTGAGGCGCTAAATATCCCAAAAGACCATCCTGCAAGGGATATGCAGGATACATTTTATATCACCGATGGTGTGATACTGCGGACACACACCTCCCCGGTCCAGGTCCGCACTATGGAGAAAACTTCCCCGCCATTAAAAATAATTGCACCAGGAAAGGTGTATCGTTGTGACGCTGATGTAACCCACTCTCCAATGTTTCATCAGATAGAAGGGTTCATGGTTGATAAGGATATTACATTTGGCGACCTTAAAGGGGTATTGGAATTATTTGTTCATCGGTTTTTTGGCAAGGATATAGATTTGAGATTCAGACCGAGTTTTTTCCCATTTACAGAGCCAAGCGCTGAAGTTGATATCAGGTGTGTTATATGCAAAGGTTTTGGATGCAGGGTATGTAAAGGGACAGGGTGGCTTGAGATTCTTGGCTCGGGCATAATTGACCCTGCAGTATTCTCGTATGTAAAATATAATCCTGAGGAGTGGACTGGTTTTGCATTTGGGATGGGTATAGAGAGGATAGCCATGCTTAAATACGGTGTAGATGATATAAGGCTATTTTTCGAAAACGACCTCAGATTTTTAAAACAATTTTAGCCACTGACATACACAGACTAATTAAAAACGGTTCAAACAGTTTAAACAGCTTAAACTGTTTAAAAAGTCAGTGAAAGTCTGTGGCTAATTTATAATATGAAAATTACCTATAACTGGCTAAAGGAATTTGTAGAGTTTGACCTCTCGCCTCAAGAATTGTGTAAGATGCTAACAATGGCAGGTCTTGAGACAAAGGTCATTGAATCCATAGATGACGACCATGTCATTGAGGCAGACCTTACACCCAACCGCTCTGACTGCCACAGTGTAATAGGGATAGCAAGAGAAGTATCAGCCTTGACAGGCGGCAGGTTTAAATATCCAGATATATCAGTGAAAGAATCGGATGGAGATATAAATAGCCTTATATCTGTTGCAGTTGAAAATCCTGACCTCTGTCCGAGATATACAGCAAGAATTGTAAGAGGTGTAAAAGTTAAACCATCTCCATCATGGCTTGAAAAAAAGATTATTGCAGTAGGCCTAAGACCCATAAATAATATTGTAGATGCAACAAACTATATACTTTGGGAGATGGGGCAGCCGCTTCATGCCTTTGATTATGAGTGTATAAAGGGAAAGAAGATTATTGTAAGGAATGCTTATAAAAATGAATCACTGACTACCCTTGATGAAAAGAAACATAATTTGTCTGAAGACTCCCTCGTGATTTCTGATTCAGAAAGGGCTGTGGCACTTGCCGGAGTCATGGGAGGAGGAAATTCTGGTGTAACACAAGCAACAAGGGATATACTCTTTGAGAGTGCATATTTTAATCCTATCAGTATCAGGAGGACTTCAAGGAGGCATGGAATCTTTACCGATTCATCCTACAGATTTGAAAGGGGTGTAGATAATGAGGGAGTAGTTGCGGCACTGGACAGGGCAGCTAATCTTATAGCAGAGTTATCAGAAGGAAAGGTAGTTAAGGGGAGGATTGATTGTTATCATGAAAAGATTTCATATCCTCAGGTAGATTTAAGGATAAGCCGCACAAATAAGATTCTCGGCATATCACTGAGCAGGGAGCAGATTTTAAATATCCTCAATCGGCTGATGTTCACCACGAAAGCTATAGATGATGACAAGATAAAAGTTAATGTCCCATCTTTCAGAAAAGATATAGAGAGAGAGATAGACCTTATAGAAGAGGTGGCAAGGCTTCACGGATATGAAAAAATATTGAAGACCATCCCATCGTCAAAAGTTTCAGTAGCTGTATCAACAAGAAATCAAGTATTTGAGAGGGATATAAAAAATATCTTAGTGTCTCTCGGTCTTACAGAGGTTATAAACTATAGTTTTATAGATGAGAAATATTTTGACGCCATTAATATCCCTCAAAATGACCCTCTCAGAAAGACAATAAAATTGAGAAATCCCCTGAGCCAGAACTGGAGTGTCATGAGGACAACTCTTTTGCCTGGCATTATAAATACAGCAGTTTTTAATATTAACAGGGGTGTATATGATGTAGGAATAGTTGAAATTGGGAAGGTCTTTATTCAGGGGTCAGATATCCCCCCCTTTAATAAAGGGGGGCGAGGGGGGATTTTACCAGATGAAAAAACGATAGTAGGGGGAGCACTCACAGGGCGAACGGAAAAGAAAATCTGGGGCAAGGGGGAGAGGAATTTTTATTATTTAAAAGGGTTAGTAGAATCCCTTTTAGGTAGATTAAACATTCATGATATAGAATTTTTTCCTGTAAATCTTCCATTTATTCATCCTCAAAAAGGGGCGTGTGTAAAAATTAACGACGAAGATATTGGCTATCTCGGTGAGCTTAGTCCTGCCGTTGCTGAAGGTTTTGACCTGAAAGATAAGCTGTATGTATTTGAACTGAGTCTCGATAAAATACTTGATAATGCAGTTACTGAAAGAAAATATACACACCTTCCAAAATATCCTTCCATATACAGGGATATAGCAATTGTGCTGAATAGTAATATAAAATCAGATAATGTATACAGGATTATAAGGGATACAGATAATTCAATCCTGAAGGAGATAATTTTATTTGACTATTATGAAGGGAAACAGATACCTGCCGGAAAAAAGAGCCTTGCCTACTCCCTTGTTTACAGGTCAGATGACAGAACCCTCACTGATGACGATGTAAATCCTGTCCATGAAAAAATTGTTGCAAATTTAAGAGATAAATTAGAGGCAGAATTAAGATAACAAACAACCAACAACCTACAACAGACAACAAAAATAATGTGTAGATTAAGTTGTTGGTTGTAAGTTGTTAGTTGATTTTATGAGCTATGAATTATTAATCATAACCGGAGAAGATTCGGGAGACCTCTATGGCGGCAATTTAGCGAAAGAGATACAGAGGCTCTCCCCTGATATAAATATTTCAGGTGTCGGTGGAAGGCGGATGAGGTCTGCTGGTGTTGATATATTTTGTGATGTATCTGATATTTCAGTCGTAGGTTTTTGGGAGGTTATAGAAAAATTAGGCTTAATTAGAAGGCTTTACAAACAAGTAGTAGAAAGATTAGATAGTGGAAATGTTAAAGGTGTTGTCCTAATAGATTATCCGGGATTTAATCTTAAGGTAGCTAAGGCGGCAAAGGAGAGGGGAATACCTGTATTTTATTATATAAGCCCTCAGGTATGGGCATGGCGAAAAAGCAGGGTAAAGACTATAAAAAAATATGTTGATAAGATAATGGTAATACTCCCTTTTGAAAAAGAGTTTTATAAAAAAGAAGGGGTTGATGTGGAGTTTGTTGGACATCCACTCCTTGAGGTGATCCCCCCCCCTTTACAAGGTGGGGAATTGGGGGGTAGAGAAGAGATTTGTAGGGAATTAGGAGTTGATGATAAAAAGTTAATTATAGGTATCTTACCGGGGAGTAGAAAAAAAGAGATTGCCTATATGCTCCCCCCTATTTTAAAGGCATCAAGCCTTATAAAGGAAAAATACCCTTCCACACAGTTCCTTCTCCCCCTTTCATCCTCCGTAGATGAAAATTATTTAAAGGATTTTATAACTTCGGAATATTCGCATATAAAACATTACAGAGGAAAAAACTATGATGTAATGAAGGTATCCGACCTGCTTATTACAAAATCCGGCACTTCTACGCTGGAGGCGGCAATAATAGGAACACCTATGATGGTCATATATAAATCCTCCTTTATTTCTTTCTGCCTTGCAAAGATTCTTGTATATCTTTCTTATGCAGGACTTCCTAATCTCCTTGCAGGAAGAGAGATAGCCCCTGAGCTGATTCAATTTGGAGCAAATCCGGGAAATATCGCTGAAAAGGCTATGTATTTTTTAAAGGACCAGAATAGGCTGAATCAAATGAAGGAAGAATTAAAAAAGGTTAAACATTCCCTTGGCGAACCAGGTGCATCAAAAAAGGTGGCATGGATAATAATTGAGTATTTAAAAAATTCTACAAATTGACATATAGAAAAGTTTTAAAGAAGGTCACTAATTTATTTATGATAATTATAATTTGTGTCCAATAGATGGGGTTCACTCCATATCTTTAAAATGGAAGTAGATATTATCTTATTAATATACATTTTTGTAATAGCCTTTATATATTCTTCAGTAGGTCAGGGGGGAGGAAGCGGTTACCTTGCTGTAATGACTTTATTTGGATACGAAACTGGGGTTATACGGTCATCGGCTTTATTTCTTAATCTTTTTGTCTCAGGTATTGCTTTTTATCAGTATTTTAAAAGAGGCTATTTTAAAATGAAGATTTTTTTACCATTTGCTTTAACTTCAGTTCCTATGGCATACATAGGCGGTACAATTACAGTTGAATCGGCAATTTATAAAAAAATTTTGGGTATGAGTTTATTATTTATGATTATCAGCTTGCTTGTGAGATTTGAGGATGAAAACAGGAAAAAAAATTTTGCACCTTACTACATTGCTGGACCTATCGGTTTGCTATTGGGATTCGTTTCAGGCATACTCGGGATAGGGGGTGGGATTATTTTAAGTCCAATGCTTCTGATATTCCAATGGACTGATATAAAAGAGACTGCTGCTGTATCATCACTCTTTATTTTTGTTAATTCATTTGCTGCTTTGTTTGGTGTTTGGTCCGGAGGAATAAAATTGTCTCCCAACTTTTTATTTTGGGTTCTATCAGCAATGGCAGGTGGTTTTTTAGGTGCATACATAGGCAGCTATGTCCTAAATTTTAAGCTAATGAAATACATGCTCACCATAGTAATATGTTTTGCAAGTCTTAAATTGATAATAAGTTAGATTTATTATGATTCCTTCGAGCAATGTTACCTGAATAGCCTACTTATGGTACATCGCCGATAGGGTATAATTGGAAACGATTATGCCTCCCGTGATTGGAAAGAAGGATGAATATAAAGCATAATATAGATAGACACGGAAGACCCCATACCTACATCAGGATATCCCTGACAGACAGATGCAACCTTTCATGTTCCTACTGCATGCCTAAAAATGGTTTAAATTTGTCGGATTTGAATGACCAATTGAGACCTGATGAAATAATAAAAATTATACGAATTTCAGCCTTATTTGGCATAAATAAGGTACGCTTTACAGGTGGTGAACCGCTCTGCCGAAAAGATATAGATAAAATAATTTCAGTTGTTAAAAACATAAAAGGTATTGAGAGGGTTTCAATCACAACAAACGGTGTGCTTTTAAGTAAAAGAATCAATGCCCTCAAAGAAGCAGGAATAGATTCTATAAACATCAGCCTTGATAGCCTTAACCCTGAGAGGTTTTCTGCAATTACCGGTAAGGATGTATTCAATGAGGTAATGAATGGCATATTTATGGCAGTTGAACTTGGGTTCAGACCGAAGGTCAATGTCGTAGCCCTCAATGACCTTAATACTGACGAGGTTGACCGTTTTTATGCCTTTGCTTCAAAACATCCTATTGTTGTCAGGTTTATAGAGTTTATGCCCCTCTGCGGTGAAAACATCGGGGATGTAAAATTTTCATCAGTCAAATGGCTTGAGCAGTATATTGTGGAGAAATATAAGCTTAAAAATGCTTATATGGATGGAGTTGCAAAGATTTATCCCTTAAATGGAAAGGAGAAAGGTGCAATCGGTATTATTTCTCCCATCTCCCACCCTTTCTGTAGCGACTGTAACAGGCTTAGGATTTCTTCAGCCGGCATTCTCTATGGATGCCTTTTTGACAGCAGAGGTATTAACATCAAGAATATACTGAGGAATGGTGCAGGAGAAGAGACGATAATGAATCTATTTGAGCAGGTGCTGTTGTGGAAGAATCCATCACACGGCCTTGATGAACCATTGTTAAAAGAGAAGATGTCTGAAATTAAAAATCTTATAAGGCTTATAGGCGGGTAGTGTATTTAATATATTTTCCTATTTTGAGAGGAGGCGGTTATGGAAAACAATAACTGCGGGAAGGTTGTAAACCTTTGTATAAGCCGCAAAAAGGGGACCCCAAAGACGAGGAAAGATATAGGCAGGTTTATTGAGAATTATGGTATAGAAATGGATGCTCATGCATCTTCTGATTCTCACCGACAGGTAAGCCTTCTTGGGATAGAGTCAATAGCCAAGATGCAGGCATTGGGGTTGAATGTCAGGGGAGGTTCATTTGCAGAGAACATTACTACCAAGGGGATTGAACTGCTTGCATTAAAGATAGGGGAAAGACTCCTGATTGGCAACGAGGTAATCCTTGAGATTACGCAGATTGGTAAAGAGTGTCATACAAAATGTGCAATCTTTTATAAGGCTGGGGACTGTGTAATGCCAAAGGAAGGCATCTTTGCAAAAATAGTAAAGGGAGGGATTGTGAATAAAAACGACCCAATTACCCTACATAGATAATAGAACAAAAATGAGCTATAATATAACGCATTGTAATTTATTTAATGATAAAATATATTTTGTATGCGCCTGTAGCTCAGTTGGATAGAGCAACGGACTTCTAATCCGTAGGTCGTAGGTTCGAATCCTATCAGGCGCGCCATAAAAATCAAACAATTACCTAACATCCATCCCCCCTGAAATAGCAAAATTGTGAAGTAATTGTGAAGTAGAATCAAAATAAGAGGTTTTTTCCCCATTAATTGTTGTGTCTAAAATCTTCATAGCCTTAACTTTATGACTCGGTGCAAGGTGTGCATATCGTAAAGTCATGGTCAAAGTCTTATGGCCTAATAGTTCTTTAACTGTTGTAATGTCAACTCCCGCCATGATTAAATGACTTGCAAAGGTATGCCTTAAATCGTGAAATTTAAAGTCCTTTATCCCTGCCCTCCGGAGTGCTGAATTAAAGCTCCGCTTGAAGTCATTACGATATGGCTTATCCGTATCGGGATTATAAAAAACATACGGATTATCCAGCCTCCTTAAAATTCCTTTTAAAGCCTTGCGGAGTGAGTCATTGATAGGAATTTCCTTTCTCTCTCCGTTCTTTGTTTTGTCTAACAGGATAAAGCCATGATTGAAGTCTATATTATCCCATAGGAGACCAAGGACTTCACTTTTCCTCATTCCTGAGTGTATTGCTGTAATGACTATCGGCTTTAAGTGAGAATCACAGGCATTTATAAGTGATTGACACTCCTCTTTTGAGAGATAGCGGAGCCTCCTGTTATTCTCAGGGAGTAATTTTACTTTCCTGACACGATTTAATACCTCGGTATATATTATTCCCCAGTCTAATGCCTTGGTAAACATGTGCTTTAAAACAGCTACACGCCTGTTCACTGTGGCAGGTTTAAGCCCCTGTTCAACTTTCTGGGTTTGAAATTGTTCAATCATCATGGTGGTAAAACCCTTTAAAGGCAGGAATCCAAAGACCTTTGACAACTGATTAATAATATATCTCTTATCCCTAAAACTTTTCTGTCTCTGTGCCCATTTGAGATAATCTATTGAAAGGTCATTGAAGGAGTAATTACTCTTTGCTATTTCAGGATTTCTACCTGAGCCTATATCTGCTTTTCTCTTTAGGAGAAATTGCACAGCCTCGTCATAATTGTCTGTCTTTGCGGATTCCCTTATAACCCCGCCATCAAAGCCCCTGTAGCATATCCACCACAGACGCCCTCGTCTATAAAGTCCTCTTAACCGTCTCGCCATTTATCTTCACCTCCTTTCCTTTTTCTTTTTGCCCTTTATTTTCTTTGCCTCACCCCCTCTCTTTTCCAGTCCTGCAAGGGCAAGATGCAGGAAGGACGGTATAGGTCTTGCCTTGTTTTCCCATCGGTTAACTGTAATTGTATGAACCCCTAAAGCCATTGCAAGTTTTGCCTGACTGTAACCGTTCTTTTCTCTCCATGCTTTTAGTTCTTTTGGTGTCATGGTTGATATATATATAACCAGAGGTTATCAATTGTCAAGAGAAAAATTACGCTGTGTTACCCGATATACCTTTTTATGTGAGTGATTAAATTCTCTTGAGAGGAAATCCAGCGGTCAATGGAAGATTTTTTAAACCTCAGATACTTGCCATTTTTAAAGAAGGGGAGAGCCTTAAGGGATGCCTTTTTATAAACCCATGATATGTCCACCTTCAGATATTCTGCCAATGTTTCAGGTGTAAGAATGCTCTCCTCTCCATGCCCATTATTGCTTGTTATAACGGGTAGTAAAAGCTCCTTAACCCTTTCTGCAATCGCCTCAATATCCTGTGATTCAAGTTCTGTCTTCATGGATTATGCCCTTTTAATCAGCCTTGACCGTGTTTCGTTAAAGGCAAGAGGAATGATGCCTGTTACGCCAAAGGGACGGTTCTTTCGGACTTCCACATTAAGATGGTTTTCGTGTCCTGCTGTCTTATCCCTTTTAACCCATAAAACAATGTCCGCTGCTGCTGCCAGTTCCCCAGCACCCTTGAGTCCGATAATTTCACTGTTGGACCGCATCGCCTCATTGCTGACCTGTGATATTACGATTATCGTTATCTCAAGGTCTTTCGCCATTTTTTGAAGCTTGATAATTGCCTCGGAGAGTCTTTCATAGAGTGAGCCTTCGCCGAAGATGTTTTGAATATAATCAATGCAAACTACATTCAACCCGCCCTGTAGTTTGTGCTTTTTGATTTTAAGACGCATCTCGTCAACGCCATAAACATCATCGTAAACATGCAGACTGAATATTTTTAATTTCTCTACCGCTTCCGAAACCTTTTTCTCTATGCCGGTCAATTCGCCTGTCATGAGTTTTGTTTGCGGGGTATAGGATAGGTTTGACAGAAGTTTTATACCCTTATTTTCTCGTGAGTCTTCCAGCGAAAATACAAGGCATTTTGCCCCCTCATAACAAATATCAATAACTATTTGTGCGAGGAGTGTTGACTTGCCTGTTGATGTGTAACCGCCGATTATCCATAGGTGCCCAGGCACATATCGGGGAATTACAGTTGAAAATTTGTAGTCTGTTGATATATATTTTTTAAGTCCATTTTTTTCCTCATCCCACCTGCGAATAACATTGTTTACGATGCTCTGCATGTCTGCCGATTTTTTCTCTGATAAAGGCTGGGCAAGGTCAATGATGTCTGATTCCATCTTGCTGAATATTTCTTTTGTGTCTATATCTCCTTCGCTTGCCTTCTGTTGCAGTTCATAAGCCCATACAGCAATGCGCCGGAGGATAGCTTTTTCTTTGATTATCTTTGCGTAGTGAGTGATATTCGCTGCTGTCGGGGTATCAGCTAAAAGGTCTGCAAGATATGAAACCCCTCCGATGTTATCCAATTCACCTTTTACCTTGAGTCTTTCCGATAGGCAGAGAATGTCTGTGGTTGACAGGTCTTCGTAAACCTCAAGACAGGTGGAATAAATTATCCTGTGTGAGCTGCGGTAAAAATCACCGGGTGAAATAATCTCCGATGCCTTGATAATTGAATCAGGCTCAAGGAGTATGGCGCCCAATACCGATTGCTCTGCCTCTATGCTGTGTGGAGGTATTTTCATTTTATCCATTTTAAAGCCCGTCCCGCTGCGTCATAAGACGGCTCAAGGTTAGCCTCCCTTCTGACTTGCTTCTGACTTTTGGATTCTATGACCTTTTTCAAGTAATTGATATTATCAACCCCCTTGGCAATCACTTCAAGCAACGCTTCCTTGAAGACTTCTTTATTACCTGTCGCTGTTAAGACGGCACTTAACTGGCATAGTAAAGACAGGTGTCTT
>Ga0156158_1062_pt1 | contig 63462 bp, 51 predicted proteins | sample RifCSPlowO2_12_FD_107811 | JGI IMG/M metagenome (GOLD analysis project Ga0156158, IMG submission 107811) | Nitrospinae bacterium RIFCSPLOWO2_12_39_15
ATAAAAACATATAGAGATGTTTCTAATCAGCCCAAAAAATATAAAATAATGATGTCCTCCATGCCCAATATAACCACCTTAAGGGATTGGGATTTTCTGCTCCTTAAAAGATACCCTCCGAAATATTTTAAAAAAGAAGATGAATGTAGTCTCTGCACTTATGGTCCATGCAAGATAGATGAGAAAAGAAAAGGTGTATGTGGGATTGAACTTAATGCACATCTGTCAAGGATGTCATTATTTACTGCTGTTACAGGTGCTGCAGGTCATGCATCATTGGCAGAGTCAATTACATCTGAACTCATTGAGAAATTCGGCAGTGATTATCCTCTTGAACTTAATGATGAACCACTCCAGACACCTTTAATCCGTCTTATATGTGGTTTTAAACCAAAAACCCTATTAGATTTAAAGACAGTGACATCATATATTAATAAAGAAATAACCTCACTCCTCTCAGTTCTCAATATGGGGCAGGAGGGGGAATGGATAGACTTTGAGAGTAAGACCTTCCATGCAGGTATGCTTGATAACCTATCACTTGAAGTTACAGATATGGCTCAAATTTCCACATTCAAGTTTCCATCAAATAATCCCACCACACCTATTGTGGAATACGGAATGCGGAATGCAGAATATGGAATTAAGAAGGCTGCAATCCTCTGTATTGGGCATAATTCTATTACAGGGATAGAGATTATGCAGTATCTTGATGAAAATAATCTTTCTGAAAAAATTGATTTATACGGGCTTTGTTGTATGGCAACTGATATGTCTCGCAAAGACCATCACGGAATGAGGATAATAGGTAATCAGAGTGACCAGCTAAAATTTGTAAGGAGCGGCATTGCAGATGTAATCATACTTGATTCTCAATGTATCAGGACAGATATCCTGCACCATGCGATGAAGATGAGGATACCAGTTATTGCCACAAGTCAGGAATGCTGTCTGGGACTCATAGACAGGACAGGTGATAAGGCTGAAGATATAGTTGACGGCCTCATGCAGAAGAGGGAAGGTGTTTTGATATTTGATAAAAAAAAGATTGCACAGGTAGCGGCAGAGACATCTATCAGGAGAAAAAAAATTCCAAATTCCAAATTCCAAATTCCAAATTATAAAATAAGGGTCGGGAGGGGTGCGATATCTGATATAGAGATTAAGAATGTTGCACCACCTATTATAATGGGTGAAATCCCCGGCATTATCGGCATCTTTGGCTGTCCAAACTATCAAGATAAAGATGGGCTGATAGAACTAACAAAAATACTCATTAACAGAAACTATATTGTAACATCTGGGGGATGCGTTGCAATTGACCTTGCAGAATCTGATAAAGATGGTAAATTTCTGTATGAGGAGACCGCCAGTATATTTGACGGAGGTGGATTTGCAAATCTGGGTTCCTGCGTATCTGCATCTCACCTGCTGGGTGCTGCAATAAAAATAGCCAGTGTGATGCTAAAGAGGTCAATTGATGGCAATTATAAAGAGATTGCCGATTACATTTTAAACAGGGTAGGCGTAATAATAATTATATGGGGACCAATGAGCCAGAAGGCTTACGCAACAGCAACAGGTGCAAACAGGCTTGGGATACCTGTGATATTCGGAAGTAAGGGGGGGAGATATGGCAGATTGATGAAAGGGGATATGAATGGAAGCTGGGAGGTTACAGACAGGAGAAGTAAAAAAGCAGTATTTGCAGGTCCAACCCCCGCACATCTTATGACAACTGCCGATAGCCCATCAGAGGCTCTTGCACTTGCAGCAAAACTCTGTATGAGACCAAATGATACATCAAAAGGGAGACAGATAAAGTTAAAGAACTACATAGAACTGCATAAACTATATTCAGATAACAGGCTCCCTGAAGATATCTATCTATTTACCAGAACAGCTTATGATATACCAGATGAATATAGAAATGAAATCCGTCTACGGCTGGAAAATGTGAATTGGAAACCAGTATCTATACCTGACCCGACAATACTTATGAGGGAGCCACATTGAGGGTCATTTCAGGTTCATTCAAAGGAAGGAAATTAGCCTCTCCCAAGGGGCTTCACATCCGTCCTACCCCTGACAAGGTAAGAGGGGCATTATTTAATATTATAGGATGGGCTATAGAGGACTCCTTATTTTTAGACCTCTTTGCAGGAACGGGAGCTATAGGGATAGAGGCTTTAAGCAGAGGAACTTATGAAGTGGTCTTTGTGGACAACGATAATATAGCAATAAAAATTATAAAAAAAAATCTGGAAGACCTGGGACTTCATTGCAATCATGAATTGCAAACTCCAGACTATAGACTTAAAATTATAAGGGGAGATGTAATAGAGATTATTAGGAAATTTAAACCCCGGCAATTTGACCTCATATTTCTTGACCCACCTTATAAGTCTGATTTAGGTGAAAAGGCATTAATGGAAATTCTCCGATATAATATTCTGAAAGAGTCTGGAGAGATAATATGGGAGCACTACTATAAGACAAAACCCACAGGAGATACGGCAATAAAATTAAAAAGAACAGTTCGTTACGGGGATACAGCCTTATCCTTTTTCTGTTATTAGATTAATGCAATTAAAGGCTGCGGCTACCGTTCATGCATTATCCGGGATGAAATTATGATATAAATTTCTGTGGAACTTCAAATAATTTATAGCCTCATCTTTGTTAGAGATAATCCCTTCAGCCCTCCATTCTTCTATATTTTTAAGTATCTCTCCAATCTCAGGTCCGGATTTTAAACCAAGTCTCTCTATTATTTCATCACCTGATACAAGAGGTGAGTTTATCGTTTTTATAAAATCTTCAAAATAAAACTCCAGCATCCTTTTTATGAGTCCTTCTATATCACCAGACAGGTCATCAAATATGCCAGAACCCATTGTTGCATGAATATCCGCAATACTCATAAGACATATAAGCACCCCTGCTTTCCGGCATTCAGTGAAAAACCTTAAGATAGCCCTGTTAGTTACCTTTTTTTCTCTGCTCAATAAAAGTGGTCTCATATGATTTTTGATTATAGAACCCATTATTCTGCAAGCTCTGTTACCAATCTTTAATCTTTGAGCTAATTTTTCACCATTATCTGCAGATATATTTTCATGGTTTATAAACCTCACCTCGCCATTCTCATCTGTAATCCTTGTCTGCACCTTACCTGTATCGTGAATCAGAGCGGCCAATTTTAATATCCCCCTGCAGTTTATTCCGTGTTCCAGTTCCTCTGAAAGTATATCGCCTATTTGCAGGTATCTATCAGGGAATATCCTATAAAGATTTTCCATAAGCATCTCAAGATTCCTAAGGGTATTTAAAGAATGCTCCCACAGGAGGTATTTATGAAACCTCCCCTGCTCAAAATTTTCCATTGACTCAATTTCAGGAATAATCTCTTTAAGCAGATAAAGGTCCTTCAACCTCTGAATATATCTATATGTTCCGTTGCGTGATAAAATAATAAAAAACTCTTCTCTGATTCTCTCTCCTGATGAATTTCTGAGTTTATACCCATTTTCCTTAATAAAGGTTTCAAGGCTATTATCCATTACGAAACCTAACTGTGACTCAAACCTGACAGCCCTGAGCATCCTGAGAGGGTCATCATCCAACACCCTTTTATCATAAGTCCTTATTATCTTTCTACCTATATCCCCTACTCCATCTGTAGGGTCAATAAGATTAATCTCCTCACAACTGACAAGGTCATCCAAACTCACGGCAATTGAATTTATTGTAAAATCCCTAACTTTAAGGTCATCCACAATATTCTCACCCCTCATCTTGGAAAAATCCAGTATAATTTCCTTTGAATCACCCTTTACCACTACCCTTGATACAGACCTTCCTTCATCTAAAGGGAAATAGCTTCCCCTGATTGCATCTCCTACCTTTCTGCCAAATGAGAGGGCATCTCCGGTAACTACAAAATCCATGTCAATTATTTGCTTCTTATTGGCTGGGAATAAGGCTATCTGCAATGATTCATTCATTATCATATCTCTGATAATACCACCGACCAGATATATCTTAATCTGCAGCTTTTCAGAAATATCTCTTACTGAATTGATAAATGGAAGAGATATAAAATTGTTTCTCAATCTATTCATAGAATTATAAAATTAATCATAAACACAGATTTTAGTCTTAAAGCGCCCGGGGAGATTTGAACTCCCGACCTGCGGATTCGAAGTCCGACGCTCTATCCAGCTGAGCTACGGGCGCCAATTAAACAACTTATAACTTATAACCAATAACTTATGACAAAAGATTTATTTTTGTTATCAGTCATAAGTCATCAGTTATAAGTTGTCTTTATATATTTTCCCTCTGTCCCATAGTGTAATACTTTCAATAAAAGAGAGCAAAAGAAAAATTAACAAGGGAAGGGAAAAGGTTTTTTGCAGGGCACTCATATTATGTTATTATTAAACATCAGGGGGGTTGTTTTCTTGACAATATAAAATTTGGATATATTATAAATAGTATTAAAGCCGAAGTGGTGGAATTGGCAGACACGCATGTTTGAGGGGCATGTGGGGCAACCCGTGGGGGTTCGAGTCCCCCCTTCGGCATTTAGATATATTCCGTCAGCAGATAAATTGCAATATATTTCAAATAGTAGTATAATTATCATGGTGTTATATGCAAGTTAACACATTCAAAGTCAAATCAAAAATAAGATGAAAAAGAAAATAACCTTACTTCTTTTAACAGGTATTGTTTTTACAATTGGATGTGTGACTCCTGCTGAAAAAGGAAAGGAGAATCAGGTTAAAAAAACCTCAACTGAACAAAAAACAGATACCCATGAAACAAGAGAGATTGAGATAAAATTTCAACTACCTCCTCCAGAAACCAAACCACTTAAACCTATACCAAGTTATCCCGAAAATCGCACTTATAGTGAGGTGATGGGGGGCTCTGAATATATAGTAGGCACATCTGATGTCCTCGCAATAACATCATGGAAAGGCACAATCCCCGAGATAGTTCATATTCTTGTAAGACCTGATGGCAGGATTTCATTTTCATTTCTGGAAGATTTACCGGTTGCAGGTTTGACCCCTACACAGATAGACAATATTATCACAGAAAATCTATCTGAATATGTAAAGAAACCCCGCATAGATGTAATAGTAAAGGAGTATAACAGTAAGAAGGTATCAATTTTAGGTGCTATTGATAGACTGCAGACAGGGATATCAGGACCTGGTATATACCCTATTACCGGAAGGATGACAATACTTGACCTGCTCCTCACAGCAGGAGGGCATTCTGACCACGCAGATCTGACAAAGGTAGAGCTAACAAGAAAGGGGAATATATATAATCTGAATCTGTACAGTGCAATCTTTCATGGGGAAACGACACAGAATATAACTGTTGAGGCAGGTGACAGGATTGTAATTCCTGAACTCCCCCAGTATCAGGCGAGCAAATTGCCCGACAGAAAGGTCTTTGTTCTTGGGGAGGTTAGAAGTCCGGGTCTTTACAAATTTAAAGATAACATCAATATAATTGAGGCTATATCTATGGCAGGCGGGGTTACTATACATGCTGTAGAGGAGGATACAAAGATATTAAGGGGAGATGATAAAAGAAGAGTTGTGTTATCCTCAGATATTAAAAAGTTATTAAAGGCATCGGATATCAGTCAAAATATACCTGTGGAGGACGGTGATGTTGTATTTATACCAAAGGCGAAGATAAGCGATGTAGCAGATTTCTTCACTAAACTATCTCCAATACTTTCAGGACTTATGTATCCGAGCTTATATAGAGATGCTTACACTACAGGGGGAGGGCTTAGAATTGATACAGGTCCTCCGGAGGGAAGGGCAACAACAACTATAATTAAATAGTGTGCGGTGAAAAAAATGTCATTTTTCAGTGTGAATTTAATAGCAACCGCAATATTTCCAATAGTTTTTTATGGCAAAGAAATATGAACTTGATATAAGGGATTATCTTAGAATCCTCCGTAAAAGGAAGGCGGTAATAATTTTTACCACTTTGATGCTGGGAATATTCAGTTTTTTCTTTGCCACATTACAGAAACCTATTCCTCTTTATAAGGCATCTTCCAGTGTCAAAGTAGAGAGAAGCAGTACTGCAACAGGACTCTATCTGGAATCCATTTCTTACTCTGACTGGGATAGCCTTGAGGCACAGGCAACAATAATAAGAAGTTATCCTGTCATGGAGATTGTTGCAAAGAAACTCGGGTTGCTCAAGGAAGATCTTACCCCCGATGAGATACGACAGAATAATCAGTATCTCAATATAGTTCTGGATATTAAGGATAAAGTCACCACCGCCCAGGAAGGCAATACCAATATCATAAATATTACTGTTACAGCTGAGGACCCGGACTTTTGTCAGAGGGCTGCAAATATTATAGCAGAAGCATTTAAAGAGCAGAATATATATGAAAAGAATAAAAGGGCTATATCAGCGAGAAAATTTATTGAGGAGCAGCTCAAAGTAGTATCCGTCCGATTAAAAGAGGCAGAAGAGAAAATAAGGTCATTCATGGAGGAAAATAAATTAGTATCCCTACCGGACCAGTCAAGGATAGTCTTAGACCAGCTCACGAGGGCAGAGGTTCAATACAACGAGTTAAATAAAAGTCTCTCTGAAATGGCGCTTATGGAAAAGCAGTTAAAGGAACTGAAGGCTATACCAAAAGAAACTCTGGAAGGTGTTGTGGCAGAAAGGGTTGGTCCTATATTTCAGAGATTGAATACCCAGTTACTTGATTTGAATATAAAGAAAGATTCCCTGCTTTTAATATATACCGAAAAACATCCGGAGGTTCAGGATGTAAAGGAACAGATATCAAATGTTACAAAGAATATGCTCAGTCAATTAACAGCACAGAGGGATACTATCCAGAGGGGCACCAATGCACTCAAGGCTGAGATAGACAAATTAAGAGAGGAATTGCAATTACTCCCCGAGAAGGGGCTTTTGCTTGCAAGGCTTGAGAGGGACCAAAGATTAAATACCGAGGTTTATACACTGCTTGAACAGAAGTATCAGGAGGCACTTATAAAGGAGGCAGAAAAAATAGAGGAGGTAAGTATTATAAAACCCGCCCTTAGGTCTACCTCTCCAATCAATCCTCCCCAGACAGCCTCAATTACATTCGTCGGGATGGTGTTAGGTATCATTCTCGGGCTTGTTTTTGCCTTTATTATGGAAACAATGGATACCTCCATAGAAACCATAGATGGTGTGGAGGCATATCTTGAAGTGCCTGTCCTGGGAATAATCCCCTATGTCCATGTGGAAGACATAAAAGAGATTCTGGCCCAAAAGGGAATCACAGGACAAAGCGAGGATGTGTTGGATAGAAATGCCAGACTCATTACACATTTTGCCCCTAAATCCACACTTGCCGAAAGTTACAGGGCATTAAGAACAAATATTCAGTTTTCCTGCGTTGAGCAGGGGGCAAAACTGATTTTGCTTACTTCTTCATTACCGGGTGAAGGGAAAAGTGCGACAGCCATGAATCTGGCAATGGTCTTTGCACAAGGGGGAAGCAAGACACTCTTAATAGATGCAGATTTGAGAAAACCAGTGGTTAACAAAGTATTTGGTCTTGACAGAGAACCGGGGCTGGCAGATGTTATCATCGGAAATTATGAATGGCAGGAAGTTGTGCGGACAGTAACAGATATTATGATGGGGAAAATGGGGATGGAGGATATAATGACCACCCCGGGTATAGATAACCTAAGTATTATAACATCTGGCACAATACCTCCAAACCCTTCTGAACTCGTGAATTCGCCAAAGATACCTGCAATATTTGCCCAGTTAAAGGAAAATTATGACATCGTTATTGTAGATACTACGCCAATCCTCCCGGCAACTGATGCTGCAATACTCGCCAAAAAAACTGATGGCGTCATAATAGTGTATCAGGTTGGAAAAATAGCAAGGGGCTCCCTGAAAAGGGCAAAGGTTCAAATGGATACCGTAAAAGCAAAGGTGTTTGGTATAGTTTTAAATGGGCTGAGACCTGAGTCAAGTACTGATTATCGTGACTATAAATACGCATCTTATTATTCCTACGGTACAGAGCGTGTTGAACAAAAGAAAAAGTCCTGGATACCATCATTTGATTTAATAAAAAAGGTTATCCTCCCTCAGAAGGAAGGAAAAGAAAAGGGTAAAAGAGAGAGCAGTGTTATAGGAGGGGCTTTAAAAATGCTGACCTTGATTATGGCTATATCATTTATGCTCCTCGGCATATTATACAAAGCGGATTATAAAAAAGGACGAGAAGAGACTGCACCAATTGCATCACTCCAGGAACAATCTCACTCGCTACCAAAAGAGAATATTTTAATGGGTGCTGTTATTATCGCCCTGATAACTCTAATTAGCCTAATCTCAAGACTTTTGATAAAAAATATATCCACACCAAAGAAAAGTAAAACAGAAGATATAAAAACTTCGGTTGAAAAAGAAAGTATAGAAAAGGAGAAAATAGAGGAAGAAAAATATCCTCAGGAAGTTTTTTCACAGGAAATTCTATTTGATGAAACTCCACAGGAAGTAAAAATAGAAGGGGTTATGCTTGAAGAAAAAGTGCCGGAAGCGGAAGCATTAGAATCTAAATCTAAAGAAAGTTTAAAACAAAACATTAATGAAAAAAAAGGGGGAGCGTCAGAGGAACAGATAAAGGAATGGGAGAAGCTTCTACTGATAGATTGATACAGGATTTCAAATGTCTGAACAAATCATTACCGTCAATGAGGGTAACCCCAAAATACTTACCATTGGCGGGGGAAAGGGAGGGGTTGGGAAGAGTGTAATAGCTGCCAATCTGGCAGTTGCTCTTGCCCTGAATAGCAACAGAGTAATTATTGTGGATGCCGACCTTGGTGCTGCAAATCTCCATGCCATCCTCGGGATAAACTCACCATCTTTCGGGCTCAGGGATTTTATATTCAATAGTTATCCTCTTAAAGATATTCTTATTAATACAAATGTAAATAATCTTAGACTTATCTGTGGTGCAGGTGATATGCCCGGCATATCAAATATCCCGTATCGGATAAAGCAAAAACTTATAAACCATCTTAAGACTCTTCAAACAGACTACATCATCATAGACCTTGCACCCGGAGCAAATTACAATAACATAGACCTTTTTAATACTGCAGACGATGGGATACTTATAACCACCACTGATGTAACTTCCATAATGGCTATTTACACTTACATAAAGACGGCTCTATACAGAAGGCTTCTAAATACCTTCAAAAATAATACCAAAATAAAAAGAATAATAGAAACATCATTTTTAAATCTCAGGGATATAAGTGAGTTGAAAGACAAGGTGAGTAAGATTGATGACAAGTATACGGAAATGATAAATGATGCAATAAATATATTTCATCCAAAACTCATAGTGAATAGAATAAGGAACTCTAAATATTCAGATACCGGTAAAAATATAGCTACTCTGATAAAGAAAAGACTCAGTGTAGAGATAAAAAATCTTGGATATGTGGTTGAAAGTAAGGCTGTGGAAAAATCCATTAAAGATATGAAGCCCTTTATTGTCAGAGACCCTGATGATAAAGCCTCTCTCAGCATAAATGAGATGGCATCAAAAATTTCAGACAATATATAATGAAATACGATACTATCCTTCTGGCGGGTGACAGAAAATCAAGCAGAAGTGTTTTTGGCAGGAACAAATCATTATTGGAAATACATGGCACCCCGCTCTTTATACATGCCCTCTCTGCACTTCAGTCCGTGAAAGATATTGGTAACATATATATTGTAGGACCAAAAGCCAGTATTGACGAACTCCTGCAGAGACACTCAGATAAACTTACCACTAAGAAAAAAACAGTAGTAGTTGAGCAGAGGGACACCCTCTATGAAAATGTCTGGGATACATTCCTTTCTATAATTCCTGATTATAAAAGTGGCAATGAACTCAGAGACCCTCTCTTAATGGATAAATCCATATTCGTCCTGGCAGGCGATGTCCCCCTGATAACATCCTTTGAAATTGAAGAGTTTTTATCCAAATGCGATATGGTAAATTATGATTATTGCATTGGCATGACAGAAGAAGAGGTTATGAAAAACTACTATCCTTATGACAACAGACCCGGAATTAGACTTGCCTACCTCTATCTCCACAGGAAGAAGTACAGGGTAAACAACCTCCATCTCCTTAAGCCATTCAAAATTAAAAACAGAGAATATATTGAAAAGATGTACGAATATCGTTATCAGAAGGATTTAAGGAATATTATCATGCTTACCATAGAAATTGTAAAAAGACATGCAGGATTTAAAAGCCTGTTTTTATACAGCATAGTTGAGATGTCTCTACTCCTCTTCAATATTCATTTAGAATTTTTCAGCCCTATCTTCAGGAGGTTTGCCCCAGTGAAATCAGCGGAGAAAATAGTTTCAGATGTTCTTGGAACCAGATTAAAGGCGGTGGAGACATCCTTTGGTGGGGCAGCGTTGGATGTGGATAATGAAAGAGATTTTAATACTATAAAGATTATGTATAAAGAATGGATGGAATATCAGAAAAAAGTTCAAAATTTATGAATATAAAATTTTTATTAGTAACATTTTCTGCTTTAAGCAGTCTTTTATTCTTTGCAGATGATACATATGCATGGGGTGCGGGTTTGCATATAAAAGAGGGTGTGTTTATGCTTGATAACCTTAAACTTATACTGCCTCATATAGCAAGTGTGTTAAAGGCATTTCCCTATGACTATCTCTATGGTTGTATAGGTGCAGATATATTCATTGGCAAGGGGCATAGAAGAAGGGATAACCACTGCCATAACTGGTCTATCGGACAGAGGATGCTAAAGCTTGCTAACAGCAAAGAAACACTTGCATTCTCCTATGGCTATCTTTCTCATCTTGCAGCCGATGTAATAGCCCACAATTTTTATATCCCCAATCAGCTATATCTAACATCATCCACAAAGAGATTTGGACATATATACTGGGAATTCCGTTCTGATGAGTATATTGAGAAAAGATACTGGAAGATTGCAAAAATGGTGATAAACAGACACAATCATCACAATGATGAGTTTATGCAGGATATAATAAAGAGGAAATTGATTCCATTCAGGACGAAGAAACAAATCTACTCCCACTCCATTAATGTAAATGATATTGCATTATGGCAGAAGGCTGTCGCAATGGTATCAAGAAGCTCCAGATGGGATGTGAAGAAAAAGGATATAGATTTTTTAAACAGGGTCTCCATAAACATGATAATAAGCCTCTTAAAAAATCCAAACTCATCTCTCTGTTTCAATTATGACCCTGTCGGCACGGATAATTTGCTTTCATCAAAGAGGAAGAGGAGGATTAATATAGTGCTTAACGGGAGATACCCTGTTGAAAAGATATTCAAAATACCTGAAGAGGTATTAAATCTATCCTTTATTTAAGGGCTAATGCCGTTACAATAAAATATTTTTTGACAACACAGAAAATTATATATAAAATTGAAACACTTTTATGATTTTCAATAAGATTAGAGGAGGCAATGAAAAAAATTAAAGAATTTCTATAAGAAAAACGGGGGGCAGTAAATGGCTGTCAAGAGAAATATTAATTTTGTTATTTTTATTCTGTCCGCCCTTCTTTTTGTTCAAGGCTGCTCCATTATTTTACCCTCAAAAAAGGTTTTTAAAAAAAGGGTACATAAACCAGAAGTAAAAAGGGTATTACCTGAAGTTGAAAAGGGATACTTTATATGGCCTGTAAAGGGGAATTTAACTTCAGGTTTTGGATTCAGAAGTAAAGGCAAACACGATGGTATAGATATATCAGCACCCAAAGGGAGGGTAATAATTGCCTCCGCATCAGGAAAGATTATATTCAGTGGTTGGGGCCCTACAGGATATGGCAAGATAGTGATAATCAAGCATTCCAAAAAATATGTTACTGTCTATGCCCATAATTATAAAAATCTCGTTGAAAAGGGGCAATCGGTTAGAAAAGGTGAGAAAATTGCATTGGTTGGCAGTACGGGAAGGGCTACAGGACCACATCTGCACTTTGAATTAAGAATCAACAGAATCCCGGTAGACCCACTACCCTATTTACAGTGAATAGTTATCAGCGAATAGCAGTCAGTAAAAAAATATTTACTATTTGCTAATTTAATATATAGGAATTTCAATCCTATACCTGATTATCGAAGTTAGTGTGAGCGAAGCGAACACCTAATTTATGGAGGTGTAAATGGAAAGAGGAATGATAGCAGAATTAAAAAACAGAATCAGGGATATTCCCGATTTTCCGAAAAAGGGAATCCTTTTTAAGGATATCACCACTTTATTGAGTGATGCCAAATCTTTCAGACAGGCAATAGATATCCTCAGTCATCGCTATATTGGAAGACATATAGATTTAGTGGTAGGGATTGAGGCAAGGGGATTTATTATCGGTGCAGCCCTTGCCTATGCCCTGAATGCAGGTGTAATCCTTATCAGAAAACCCGGCAAACTTCCCTATATTACTCACAAAACCGCCTATGAGCTTGAATATGGAACAAATGAGATTGAGATACATAAGGATGCCATAAAACCAGGGCAGAAGATATTAATAGCAGATGACCTCCTTGCAACCGGAGGGACTGTCCATGCTGCCACAAGACTTGTAAAGGAGCTAAAGGGGGAGATAGAAGAATTGGCTTTTCTTGTAGAACTCAGTTTTTTAAAAGGTAGAGAGAAACTGAAAGATTATGGAGTTTATTCGCTGATACAATTTTAGAACAGTTTAAATATGAAAATAGAAAGAAGAGAAAAACCTGAATTCTATACGCCTACCTATGAGATGGCCCTCAAACAGTTTGATATTGCAGCAGAAAAGCTGAATCTCGACCCAAATGTAACAGAGAGATTGAGGGCACCAAAAAGGGCACTGATAGTTAATGTCCCTATCAGAATGGATAATGGTACTGTAAAGGTATTTCAGGGATACAGGGTACAGCACAGTATGGTGCTCGGACCTGCAAAGGGAGGCACCAGATACCATCAGGATGTAAACCTCGGGGAAGTGACTGCCCTTGCAATGTGGATGTCATGGAAGAGTGCCCTTATAGGGTTACCTCTTGGAGGCGCAAAAGGTGGAATCAGGTGTAATCCAAAGGAGATGTCAAGGGCGGAACTTCAGAGGTTGACGAGGAGGTATGCAACCGAGATATTTCCACTGATAGGTCCGGAGAGAGATATCCCTGGACCTGATGTGGGAACAAATGAGCAGATAATGGCATGGCTGATGGATACCTACAGCATGCAGGTGGGTTATTCAGTCCCCGGAATTGCCACAGGAAAACCCGTTAGTATAGGCGGTTCCCTCGGAAGGTTTGAGGCTACAGGGAGGGGGGTTGTATATGCAACTGAAGAGGCTGCAAAGAAACTGTCAATTAATCTGAACGGTGCAAGTGTGGTCATTCAGGGCTTCGGGAATGTAGGGTATGTGGCTGCAAAAATATTAAGTGAAATAGGATGTAAGGTCATAGCAGTAAGCAATTCAAAAGGTGGTATCTACAATAAAAATGGACTTGATATAAAGAGACTTTATGAATTTTCCAAAGATAACCCTGTTTTATCGGAGGGTAAGTATGGTGATAATATTACAAACCAGGAACTGCTGGAATTGAAATGTGATATTCTGATCCCCGCTGCCCTCTCGGCTCAGATAACCGGGGATAATGCAAAACGGATTACCTGCAGGATACTTGCCGAAGGTGCAAATGGTCCAACTACACCGGAGGCTGACCAGATATTAATAGATAAAGGGATATTTCTCATCCCGGATATATTGGCGAATTCCGGTGGTGTAACGGTTTCGTATTTTGAATGGGTCCAGGATTTACAGAACTTCTTCTGGAAAGAAAAAGAGATAAATGAAAAGTTAAAAGATATTATCGTTGGTGCCTTTAATAATATGATGATACTGACTGAAAAAGAGAAGGTTGGCAGCAGAACTGCTGCCCTGATGATGGGGATAAAAAAGATTGCTGAGGCAATGCTAATCAGGGGACTTTATCCTTGACACTTATGCAGGACAAATCTTACTGGATAGCATTAAATATGGTGGAGGGGATAGGTAGAATAACCTATCACAAACTCATAAATTATTTTGGTACCCCTGAGAATATTTTTTGTGCATCGGATAAGGAGCTAATGGATGTTTATGATATCGGGGGGAAAATTGCCCATTCAATCAAATCCTTTAAGCTAAAAGAAAATACAGAAGAAGAATTAGAGAAGATTGAAAAATACGGATGTAATGTATATACAGTGAATGATAAGGAGTATCCGCCAAATCTCAGGGCTATCCCCGACCCTCCTCCTGTCATCTATGTCAAAGGTTCATTAATAAAGGATGATACTATTGCTGTAGCTGTAGTTGGTTCCCGTATGCCTACCACTTATGGCAAACTGACTGCAGAAAATATAAGTAATAGGCTTGCAAAAATGGGGGTAACAATTGTAAGCGGTATGGCAAGAGGAATAGATAGCATCGCACATAAATCTGCTATTACCTCAAAAGGCAGGACTATTGCGGTTTTAGGATGTGGGTTGAATGTCATATATCCTCCGGAAAATTTTAAGCTGATGAATGAAATAACAGGGCATGGTGCTGTTATTTCAGAATTTCCAATGTCAGCAAAACCCAATAAAATGAACTTCCCCCAAAGAAACAGGGTAATAAGCGGTCTCTCCCTCGGGACTGTGGTTATTGAGGCAGCAGAGAATAGTGGTTCCTTAATAACTGCAATGCATGCACTTGAACAGGGGAGAGAGGTATTTGCAGTCCCGGGGAATATAAACTCTGCCAAGAGCCGCGGAACAAATTGCTTAATAAAAAGAGGGGCAAAGTTAGTGGAGGATGCAGAAGATATAATTGAAGAATTCCCTGATGATGTTCGGTCTTACTTAAAACCCATTGAGAAACCAAATGGTGAAGATGACACTCTACCCAGCGATGAGAAACTGATTTTCTCGCTTATAGATGATGAGTCAATACATATAGACAGAGTCATAGAACAGAGTAATTTACCTGCAGGGGTTGTTTCTGGTATACTTGTAAAATTAGAACTCAAAGGATTGATAAAACAACTCTCCGGTAAGATGTTTGTAAGGTGTTAAAATGAGAGAAAAGATATTATATATAATTGAAATTATAATAAAGCAGATTTTAATAAGCAAAGAAATTGCCTTTGATGAAAAAGGAATTATTGAATATCTGCTTTCAGAGGGATACAGCATTGAAGAAATTAATGCTGCCTTTTCCTGGATTAGAGAAATAATAGGGGCTCAGAATCCTGCACCGTCTTCAAAAAAAATAAAAGGAATATCCAATACTATGAGGATATTAAATCCCCTTGAAAGGATGAACTTCAGCCCGAAGGCATATGGTTTTCTCATAAGATTAAAAGATCTCGGTTTTATAGATGATGACATGCAGGAGGAGATTATTGAAAGGACACAATATTTCTCAGATGGAGAAATAGGGCTTGATGAAATAAAATCTATAGCGGCATTGGTTGTTATGAGTCGTTCAGGGATTGAACTGAGTGATGATATCAGCAAATTTTTAAACGATGAGTGGGAAAGTTCGCTGAATTAATTATATGGCAAAATCACTGGTAATAGTTGAATCACCCGCAAAGGCATCTACATTAAAAAAATTCCTTGGGGATAACTTCCTTGTAAAGGCATCTATAGGACATATAAAAGACCTGCCAAAGAAAAAACTCGGTGTAGATATTGAGAATAATTTTGAGCCTGACTATATTACAATCCGCGGGAAGGGAAAGGTTCTGCGGGAATTAAGGGAGGCGGCAAAGAAGGTAGAAGCTGTCTATCTTGGGGCAGACCCTGATAGAGAAGGAGAGGCAATCGCATGGCACATTGCACAAGAGCTAAATGACAGCAATAAAATATATCGGGTCCTTTTTCATGAGATTACAAAAGCGGCTGTAAAAAAGGCAATTGAAAATCCCGGAAAGATTGATGAAAACAAGGTCTATGCCCAACAGGCGAGGAGGATATTAGACCGCCTTGTAGGTTATAAGATAAGCCCTATTCTCTGGAAAAAGGTAAGAAGGGGATTATCAGCAGGGAGGGTCCAATCCGTTGCCCTCCGGTTGATATGTGAAAGAGAAAAAGAGATAAAATCCTTTATCTCCGAGGAATACTGGTCAATAACTGCCCAATTTAAACCGGCTGAAGGTTTACCTTTTGAGGCAAAACTTCAGCGCATTAAGGAAGAAAAGGCAGAGATAAAAAACGAGGCAGAGGCTAAATCCATCCTCTCTGATTTAGAAGGTGCAACTTATAAAATAAACGATATCCAGAAAAAGGAGAAAAAAAGGAATCCTGTCCCCCCATTTATAACAAGCACACTCCAGCAGGAGGCATCGCGAAGGTTAAATTTCTCAGCAAAGAAGACCATGATGACAGCCCAGAGGCTATATGAAGGCCTGCAGGTAGGAGATGAGGGACAGATAGGTCTCATTACATACATGAGAACTGATTCATTCAGGCTTTCTTCAGAGGCTGTAAATGATGCACGAAACTTCATAATGAAAAGATACGGTGAAGATTTTTTACCTGACAAACCGAATATCTATAAGAGCAAAAAAACGGCTCAGGAAGCCCATGAAGCAATCCGCCCCACATCGGCGTTAAGAGACCCTTCCATTGTAAAAAAATATCTGGATAAAGATGAGGCATCGTTATATGAGCTGATTTGGAATAGATTCATCGCCTCTCAGATGAACCCTGCAATCCTTGATGCAACATCAGTGGATATAGAGGCTTGCGGCAGTCGTGAAAACAGTTTATATATATTCAGGGCTACAGGCTCTGTAGTGAGGTTTCCTGGCTTCATGAGAATATACAGCGAAGATACAGCAGAAAGTGAAAATCTGGGCGAAAGAGAAGGGGTATTGCCAAAACTGAATATAGGAGAGATTTTATCCCTTTTAGGCATAATACCAAATCAGCATTTCACACAACCACCTCCAAGATATACAGAGGCAACACTGATAAAGGAATTAGAAGAGAAAGGGATTGGAAGACCGAGCACCTACGCTACAATAATGGGGACTATACTGCAAAGGGATTATATTGTAACAAAGGACAAAAGGCTTCATCCTACAAACCTTGGGTTATTAATATCAGACCTCCTCGTAGAAAATTTCCCCAAGATACTGGATGTGGAATTTACAGCAAATATGGAAGAGGAATTAGACCTGATTGAAGAAGGCAAAAAGGGGTGGATTACAGCACTTAACGATTTTTATAAACCCTTCTCAACTGACATTAAAACGGCAGAGGTAAAAATGAGGGATGTTAAAAAGGAGGTTGAGATTACTAATGAGGTCTGTGACAAATGCGGTAAAAATATGGTTATAAAATGGGGTAGATTTGGAAAGTTTCTGGCGTGTTCCGATTACCCCTCCTGTAAAAATACAAAACCTCTTAACGAAGAGGCTGCAGAAAAAGAGAAACCTGAAAAGGTATCGGAGACTACAGATGAAAAATGTGGTAAATGCGGTTCACCCATGCAGGTCAAAAATGGAAGATATGGAAAATTTCTTGCCTGCACAAAATACCCTGAATGCAAATTTACAAAACCAATAGGTCTTGGCGTATCATGCCCCCAGGAGGGATGTAAAGGGGTCATAGTGGAAAGAAGGACAAAAAGAAAGAAGATTTTTTATGGCTGTAGCAGTTATCCCGAATGTAAATTCGCCTCATGGAATAAACCGGTCCCTGAAAAGTGCCACATTTGCGGGCATCCCTACCTTATAGAAAAGAGGATAAAAGACGGTGGAATAGAGATAAGGTGCGGTAATAAAGACTGCACCTTTAAAAGGGCAGCCGCCTGACCCGATTAGCTAATTTACACTGAAAAATGACATTTTTTTCACTTCCGTTAATTTTTCTTTTGCTCTATTTATTTGAATTATTATACTATGGAACAAAAGAAAATTTAAAAAGTCGTTCAAAAAAATCATTTTTCAGTATCAACTAATAGGATAACTGAGAATAATGAAAAACCTACCTGTCATCGCCATTACTATGGGGGACCCTGCCGGCATAGGTCCTGAAATCATTCTTAAAACACTGGCAGAAACCAAATTCCCGGAATATTGCAGTCCGATAATTATAGGCGATGTAAACTTTTTAAAAAAGACAGCTGACCTTATCAATATTCCTTTCCTTACATCAAAAATTCCTGTGATTGATTTAAAAAATGTATGTGAAGAAATCAGCCTCAGCAGACCATCGCAACTTTCAGGTATGGCTGCTGTAGAATATATAAAAGAAGCAGTAAGATTGGCAATGGCTGACAAGGTTGATGCTATTATAACTGCACCAATAAGTAAAGAGGCAATACATCTGGCAGGTTATAAGTATCAGGGACATACAGAGATGCTGGCAGAACTTACAAATACAAAGGACTATGCCATGATGATTGCAGGCGGAGATATAAGGGTGGTGCTTGTAACAACCCATGTCGCTGTCAAAGATGTCAGCCATTTAATAAACAGAGATAATATACTGAGAATTATAAGACTCACTAACCGCTCATTAAAATTATGGGGGCTTTCCAAGCCACGGATAGGGGTCTCTGCCCTTAATCCCCATGCAGGCGAAGCTGGAATCTTTGGCAGGGAAGAGATTGAAGCAATTATTCCTGCAATAAATCTTGCAAGTTCAGAGGGTATAAATATAAGCGGACCATTTCCTGCCGATACCATTTTTACACCTAAAAAGAGGGTAGAATTTGATGCCATTATCGTTATGTATCACGACCAGGGACTCATACCTTTAAAAATGACTGCCTTTGGAAAAGCTGTAAATATAACTCTCGGACTGCCGTTTATACGCACTTCTGTAGACCACGGGACAGCTTATGATATTGTGGGGAAAGGGATAGCTGACCCCTCAAGTCTGATTGAGGCATTAAAAATGGCTGTAAGATTAACACAAAATAGTCAACTATGTTAACCCTGATATTATCTTTAATAAACCTTGAGGTATTTATCAAAAAACTCAATTATTCTTTTCTCATATTCGCCGCCAGAAGATGATGCTCCGCCCCCGTGAGAGGCACCCTTGATTATCCATAAAAATTTAGGCTCTGATGCCTTTTCAAAGAGTTCCTTTGCATCTGATGGTGGCATTTGAATATCCCCCTCTCCGCCAATTATAAACACAGGGGTCGGTGAGAGCTTATTTATAAAATTCACAGGGGCTACATTTTTAATATCAGTCCTGAATATAATTTCGTATATCCAGGTAGCTGTGTATAAAAATGGTATTTTTGGAAGAAAAGATGATTTTAGCAATCTCTCCCCTTGAATCCTTAAAGATGTAAAACTGCTGTCAGATACTACTGCCTTAATATCCATGTTCCGGGATGCAGTAAGTATAGCCACTGCTGCCCCAAGGGAAAAACCATATACACCAATTTTGCCGGCATCTGCATCAGACCTTGCTTTTGCATACTTTACAGCACTCACTAAGTCTCTCTGCTCCAATAACCCAATGGAAGAAGCTCTGCCTTTGCTATCTCCATGCCCCCTAAAATCAAAGAGCAAAACATGGTAACCTGCACCTGCAATAGCAGTGGCAAGCCCTGTAAAGTCGGATTTATTTGCCCCGAGACCATGACATATAATTATAACAGGCAATTTATAACCCCCTAAGGGGGTTGTTCCCTTTATAAACCATCCCTTTAATTTAATCTTATCGGGTGTAATAAACTCTACATTCTCAAAAGCAAGACCGAAATCTGATGGAGGGATATGAAGGGGATACCTCGGAGGATGGGTATTAGAATAAACAAGGATGAAACTGAGGACAAAAACAATTATAAAAGAATAAAGGACAATTCTAAAAAATAGACTCACCTTTTAATTTTAAATACCTAATGTTATAATTAGCAAGAACAAAATTTTTTTTATTTCTATGTCTGAACAAAACTACAATTTTAAAGAAATAGAATTGAAATGGCAGAAGAGGTGGGAGAAGGAAAAGGTCTTCAAGGCGGCTGAAGACCTGACAAAAAAGAAATACTATCTCCTTGAGATGTTCCCCTACCCTTCAGGAAAAATCCACATGGGACATGTAAGAAATTATACAATCGGCGATGTCCTTGCAAGGTTCAAAAGGATGCAGGGGTATAATGTCCTGCATCCTATGGGATGGGATGCCTTCGGACTCCCTGCAGAAAATGCAGCAATAAAACACGGAGTTCACCCTGCCAGATGGACAATGGATAATATCTCATATATGAAAAAGCAGTTGAAGATGCTTGGTTTGAGTTATGACTGGGAAAGAGAGATAGCCACATGCCATCCTGAATATTATAAATGGAGTCAGTGGATATTTATAAAGATGCTTGAAAAAGGGCTTGTCTATAGAAAGAAGGGATTTGTAAACTGGTGCGATTCCTGTCGGACTGTCCTTGCAAATGAGCAGGTGGAGGGTGGATTATGCTGGAGATGCGAATCTGTTGTTACCCAGAAAGAGCTTGAGGGTTGGTTTTTAAAAATCACAGATTATGCAGAGGAATTACTTGCTGGCTGTGAAAAACTATCATCAGGTTGGAATGAAAGAGTCTTAACCATGCAGAAGAATTGGATAGGAAAAAGCTATGGTGCAGAGGTGGATTTTCCTGTTGAAGACTTAAATAAAGCAATAAAGATATTCACCACGAGGCAGGACACCCTCTTCGGTGCTACATTTATGTGTATGTCACCGGAACATCCGCTGGTTAGTGAAATTATAAAAGGAACAGGATATGAAGGGGTGGTGAGACAGTTTGCATCAGAGATAAGCAGAGAGGATAAGAGGATGAGGGTGGCAGCAGATATAGAGAAGAAGGGTATATTTACCGGAAGGCATGCCATAAATCCAATGAACGGGGAGAAAATACAAATATGGCTCGCAAATTTTGTTTTAATAGAGTATGGAACCGGAGCCATCATGTCTGTACCTGCCCATGACCAGAGAGATTTTGAATTTGCAAAAAAATACAATCTGCCAATAAGAATTGTGATAATGCCAAAACAAATTTTTAACTCCGAACTCCAAACTCTAAACTCCAAACTATTAAAAGAGGCATTCATAGGTGAAGGGTATCTTGTCAATTCAGGGCAATTCAATGGATTGGACAGCAGAGAGGCAAGGGATAAAATAGGGAACTATCTCAACGATAAGGGGATTGGGAAAAAGACGGTAAACTACCGTTTGAGGGACTGGGGGATATCAAGGCAGAGATACTGGGGAACCCCTATTCCAGTCATATATTGTGAAAGGTGCGGAATAGTCCCTATCCCTTACGAAGACCTCCCTGTAATTCTACCCACCGACATTGACTTCCCGCCTGATGGAAAATCACCATTGGTAAATAATGATAAGTTTATAAAGATAAACTGTCCGAAATGTAAAGGTGAGGCACGGCAGGAGACGGATACAATGGACACATTTATCTGTTCCTCATGGTATTTTCTTAGATACACATCGCCACGATTTGAAGATTATCCTGTAAACAAAGAGGCATCAGCTTACTGGATGCCTGTTGACCAGTATATCGGAGGCATAGAGCATGCGGTTCTTCATCTCCTCTATGCACGATTTTTTACAAAATTTTTAAAAGATACTGGAGTTGTGGAGACTGATGAACCCTTCACAAATCTCCTCACACAGGGTATGGTCGTAAAGGATGGTGCAAAAATGTCAAAATCAAAGGGAAATGTCGTTGACCCTGATGACATTATTGATAAATACGGTGCAGATACTGCAAGGCTTTTTATCCTATTCACATCCCCCCCTGAAAAAGACCTTGACTGGAGCGACCAGGGGGTTGAGGGGGCATACAGATTTTTAAACAGGGTGTGGAGATTGGTAACAAGTCAGGAGTCAGAAAAAATTCCCAATTCACAATTAAGGAAAATAACTCATCTGACAATCAAAAAGGTTACTGAGGATATTGAAGAGAGGTTTCATTTCAATACTGCAATAAGTGCTATCATGGAATTTGTAAATGCACTTTATCAAATTCAGGGGTCAGGGGTCAGGGGTCAGGGGTCAGAAGTAAATTCCGAATTCAGAGAGGCAATTAATACTCTGATTATCCTCCTCTCCCCATTCGTTCCACACATAGCCGAGGAGATGTGGGAGATGATGGGAAATAAAGGAAACTTAATCAAAGAACCGTGGCCATCTTATGACCCTAAATTTATAAAATCAGAGGAGATAACTATCGTAGTCCAGATAAATGGCAAGGTGAGAGGCAGAATTATGGCAGGTGCAGATATAGATGAGGAAGGGATTAAGAAGGCTGTACTGTCAGATGAAAAAATAAAAGAGTGGATTGCTGGAAAAGAGATTAAAAAACTGGTTGTAGTCCCAAAGAAATTAGTGAGTATTGTAGTATAAAGCAATGAGTGATGAGCTATGAGCAATGAGTATAAAGCAATGAGCAATGAGTATAAAGCAATGAGTTTTTTTACTCGTTACTCATTGCTCGTTACTCGTTACTTATTACTCATTGCTCATTGCTCATTGCTTTTTTCTGCTTGTGGCTATAGTCTGGTTGGCAGAGGGACATCCTTACCACCTTATCTTAATAGTATATCAATACCGATTTTTTTAAACAAATCAGGTGAGCCAAACATAGAATTTGAGATAACCAATCGGATAAGGGATGGGTTTATTGAAGATGGCAGGTTGAAGATGGTTGAAGATGCAGATTCTGGTCTTGTTCTTCACGGGGAGATAATCAAATACTCCCTTAAACCTGTTGCCTTTGATTCAAAGGATAATGTTATGGAATACTGGCTGGAGATAAGTGCATTAATCCGATTGGAAGATAGGGTAAAGGAGAATATAATCCTTCAGCAGGAACTATATTCAAAGTGGGACTACAAAGTATCCCAAAGTGTGACTGAGACAGATGTTAACAGAATTGAGGCGATAAGACAGACAGGAAGAAAATTGGCACAGGAGATTGTAAGTATCGTAATGGAGGGATTTTAGCCTCTTATGTCTGCTTTTATAATTGAATCTCAAGCACCTACACGGATAGACCTTGCAGGCGGGACAATAGATATATGGCCCCTCTATCTTTTCCACGAGTCAGCCGTAACCATAAACCTTGCCGTAAATCTTTATGCAAAAACGAGGATTAAACTGCGAATGGATTCAAAAATAATAATAGAGTCAAAAGACTTAAAGAAAGGAATAAAGTTTGATTCAATAAAGGATATTAAGCATAACCATCCCCTTTCACTTATAACAAGGGCTATAAATTTTTTCAAACCGGAATCGGGGCTATATATTAAGACCGATTGTGAAGCCCCCGCCGGGGCAGGACTTGCAGGCTCATCAGCCCTTAATATAGCCCTCTGCACTGCCATGAATAAACTCACAGGAAAAGGTTATTCAAAGAAAGAACTGATTACAATTGCAAAGAATATAGAATCTCAGGTAATCAGGGTGCCGACGGGTGAGCAGGATTATTATCCTGCCATGTTCGGAGGATTAAATATAATTGACCTCTCTCCTGAAGGGGTAACGGCAGAGAAGGTAAAGATAGCTTACAATAAACTTGAGCAGAGGATAACCCTATGCTACTCTGGTGCGTCACGGAATTCAGGGATAAATAACTGGGAGATATTAAAGAGGCATATTAATGGCAGCAGGAAGATATTCAAAAATTTAGAATCTATAAGGAAAACCGCAATCAGAATGAAATCAGCTATCCTTAATTCAGATTTTGACAGATTTGAAAAACTAATGGGAGAAGAGTGGGAAAACAGAAAGAAATTATGGGAAGGAGTATCCACTCCTGAAATAGAGAGGCTTATAGAAATTGCAATGAAGAATGGTGCAATTTCTGCAAAGGTCTGCGGGGCTGGAGGCGGTGGATGTATAATATTTCTATCAGAACCAAAAAGACAGGAAGAATTAAAGGAGGCAATCAAAAGGGGGGGAGGAATGATACTGGATTATAAGGTTGACAGAAAAGGGGCACAGATGAAGGTATCAGAGAGGCAAAGCATTAGAGGGCATAGATTTTGATGTTATGACACTTCTCATGGCTGTACTATTTTATTCTGAATACCATTGTCGGTTAATTCTTCAGACAGCGGTTGGGCTTGTTCGGAATCGGTATATGCACCTATAAGTATATGATAAAAACACCTGTCAACATCACATACCATAAGGGGATATGAGGAATATCCATTCTCTCCCAATCTCAACATTTCCTTAAAGGCATCTCCAGCGGATTCAAATATTCCTGTCTCTATTGCATAGGTAAGTTCCAGTTCTTTTGCATAATCAGTATATCCTCTCTTGATAATTGACTTTGCAAATTTTTCCGCCTCACTCTTTGAAAAAAATCTATCAACAAAAACCCTATACCAAATACCTTTATCCGTCAGATTAAATGGAGATTCATATGCTGAAAAACCCTCTTTCCTTAAATAATTAATTGTTTTTATTGCAGCATTTCTTCTGTTGAAAGAATATATATGAACGACATAAGGATGCGTGAGTGATGGTATATCCCTATTCCATGTTTCATCTTTTATCTTCCACTCTTCTCCCTGTCTTTCAAAATAGAGGGTCTTTCTGCCCATACTGTTTATCCTGTTTGATTTAAACTTTTGTATAAAAGAAGCCGATATTAAATTACCCTCTCTTCTTATTTGTATATTTTCCACAGATATTTCAATCCATTTTTGTTTATCATTAAACTCTCTTTTATATTCCTTCCATGATGAGAGACTATTTCCCTTAGACATAAACCTCGCTGAATAGTGAGAAATATATTTTTCTAAATCCTTCGCCTCCCAATCTTCCTCCCAGCTCATAATCAACTGTTTTATTTTATTTGCCTCTACAGAAGATTCATCTGAAATTTGATAAGTTATCCCGCTTTCTGAACCATCATCCAATAGTATCTTTGCCCCGTAGAGGTTATTCAGCTTCTTCCTGGTCATGGGACCGACAAAGCCGGTACCCGATTTAAGATTGAGAGGTAGCAGAATATCAGAGGCATATTTCTCCTGAAATCTTATAACTGCAACTCTGGTTAATCGTCCGAAATATCCATCTACAACACCTTCCGGATATATTGAAGGGTCAGATTTTAAAACCTTTTGTAACTCCTCAACATCCTTTAATTTATCTCCCATCTTCAGATTTTTTATAAAGATTCTTTCCGTTTTATAGGATAATTTCTGAAAGGTGCTATGTAACTGGGCTTCCAAATCCTTAATTCTGACACGCAAATCTGTAATTATATTTTGCAGTTCTTCAATTCTGGCACCGGAATCATCTCTAACAACTTTTTCTTCTGCCTTTTCTTCCACAGGTTTAAGGCTGCCCGGAGTCTGGTCAGTCTGCGATACAGATACCTCTTCGGATTTTTTAGTATCAGCGAGATTGAGTGAAAGGGTCTTTTGAAAATCTACCGCTAAAAAGTAGTTTTCTATTATAGTCCCTCCCTCAAGTGTTGCTTTTATAACCAGATTAATGGAGGGCTGATTTAATGGTTGGATAGACGAGAGCCTTACAATAACCTTATCCTTATCAACAGGCTCTATATGAAGGGATAGTTTATCAACCGCTTTGTCCCTCTGTATGCCCAGCCTGCTATAGTCATTTTCATTCCCTATAAAGACCTGCAAGCCATTTCTTCCATCTACCCTTACAGGGATTTCTGCAATAAAATTCTCATCAAAGGAACTTTTAACCTCAATGGCACCGAGTGAAAAGGCATCTGCAGATACGGTAAATTGCAGATAGCATACAATGGACAACAAAAAGCTGGAAATCAGATTTTTATATCCACTTTCTGTCATCTGTCTTCCTTGCTTATTATATCCTCCAATTTATTTCTATCCTCCTCTGATATCTCTTCTCCAGAATCTCTTGTAGTGATAAATCTATTCATATTCACCTCACCCCTCAACTCTTTTACAAAATCCACAGGTGAAATTCCGATAAGTACCTTGCTTATGTTTACCATATATTTAGTTGTAAAGGATTTTAAAAGATACCTCTCGGTAAAAGGAATTGCTGAGAAGAGAAGAATGAGAATTGACAATATAAAAATACCCTTTATAATTCCAATTACCCCACCTGTTACCCTATCCACAACAGAAAGAGTTACCGATACGCTTATTATTTTCTGAAGCAGCTTTCCGATGAGTATGACTACAACCCATACAGCAATGAATATTACTGCAAAACCTACCCATTTGGAAATTGCAGGGTTTAAAAGCTTTGCTGTGTATGATGAAACTTTGAGGTAGGAGTTAGCAGCAGATATATAACCTATCACAAGAGAGGCTAAAGAGAATATCTCTTTCACGAGCCCTCTATATGCACTGTAAGCTGCTGTGGCAATGAGAATAAAAATAAAGAGTATATCTATCCAGTTCATAATTCAATAGTAATTGTATATAAAAGTATATAGAAATTGACCTTCACAAGCAATATTTTACCATCTTTTGTATTTAAGTTGAACAATAACAAATTCTAAATTCTTACTTCTATAGTAGTATTGAGACGGTAATGTTACAGATTAATATTTTTCTAAGCTGTATCAAATTTATATTTTGTGATGCCATGCTGAGTTTTCTCCCAGTAAAAGGGTTTGCTGAAGAGCTGCCAGAGCGCCTTATATGAAGCAAAAGAGTGTATCATCCAGTAAAGTGGGTTCAAAAAGGCAAAGGGTAAAAGTGAGTAATATTTCCTTTTGAATACAGCAACCATATTAAGATATATACCAAGGAAGTTTCCGAAGAGCAGATTAAAAATAGATACATAAAGAACTGCTGGCGGAAAGATGGGGTCAATAAGCTTCGTTTTTGTCAAAATCCATATTACAAATACAGACCAAGTTATAGGATTAACCAGATATGAAAAAGGGGAACCACCTACAAATAGGTTGAAAGATAACCATCCTTTAAAGCCAACAGTCCTGATGAGTTTTATAGGATGTCTTGAATAAACAAGCCAGGTCTGCATATACCCTTTTATCCATCTCGACCTTTGCCTTATAAAATTTTTAATCTTTGCATTTGCCTCTTCGTAAGTCGTTGTATTTATTACACCAATCTTATAACCTTCAGCATAAGACCGTACCCCGAGGTCTGCATCCTCTGTGGTATTAAATGGGTCCCAGCCGCCAAGTTTTCTTAATTTCTCTGTATCAAAGTGATTGCTTGTACCTCCAAGAGGAGTTACCAGCTTAAGCCTATGAAGTCCGGGCAAGAGATAGTCATACCAGTAAGAATACTCCAATGTAAACATTTTAGTCAGGGTATTTTCATCCTTGTTAAAGTAGTTAAGCGCAGCTTGAAAACAAATGTAATCATTACTGCTTTTTTTGAAGGCATTCATAGCTATTTTTAACTGGTTAGGTTCAGGTATATCCTCGGCATCGTATATTACCAGATGCTTCCCCCTCGCAAAGAAAAGGCCATAATTACAAGCTTTTGGTTTTGTCTTTGGAAAGGTGGTTGGGACAATCAGAAATTTCCAGTTACCGGGTGGTTTGTTTTTCTTGGCGGCTTCAAAAGTTTCTTTATCATCCTCTTCCAGAAGGAGTATGATATCAAGCTTGTTTTGTGGATAATCAAACTTTTTTAATGCACCCATAAGTATGCCTATAACCTCAGGCTCTTTATAAGCAGGCACTAGTACGGTATATACAGGCAGTTCATCATCCTTTAAAGATTTTATTTCATCGTCTGTTACTGATTTTTCTATCTCGCTCTTAACCCCCTCCAGACTGAGTATTAGCTTAAAGGCTATTGACGCCGTATAAAATAATTGGATTAAAAGATTTATGGTAATAATAAAACTTACGGCATCTAAATATACCCATAGGAGGATAAATAACATAAAAACTCCTAAAAAAATTATTTGCTTTCTGGAAAATACAGAATATGCAGACTCCTCAGGGTTTCTATAAAAAAGACCATAAATTGATTTATCTAAAATTACATCCTTGTACAATCCTTCGGCAAGTTTTGATAAATCTATGTCTGTTATTACTATCTGTATAACATTATCAACTTTGAATCTGCTTTTAACAAAAGATTGGGTTGCTCTGCTATCCGGATATGCAGTTAGTACCGTAAGAGTATTATTTTCCATTTTGTAAGGTAGAATAGAATACTCTATTATTTCTTCATGTTTAATATGTGATAACAGATTTCTATCTATCTCTCTGAGTAGATTTTCTATATCGTTTCTAAAATCAAGCCTATAATGAATAGCGAGAGCCCGGAATAGCTGAATTCTGTTTATGTATCCAAGTGTAGTAAGTATCCACCCAATTCTCCCCTTCGTCTTTTTCTGATAGTCAAGTGCTTCATGCAATTGTTCTTGAGTTAAATATCCAAGCTCCATGAGTATATCTCCGATTTTTTTGTGAGAATCCGTAACTGATTCCTGCATTATACTGAATTCCTCCGTGTTATTACTTAATTGATACTGTGTGAACTACTTATGTAATAATCTGTTTCTATTTATGGTGGTTCACAATGTCCTGTCCAGCGGCAGGCTACCACCCGCTCCGCACGCTTGTTCTGTAAGATAAACCCATTGTCTTTTGAACCACCTCCATTCGGATTGCTGCTCCAGCACCACAACATTACACCATGATTCCATTTGCCCCTCAGGGCATCCAGCCAGAGGTCCAGCACTAATGCCTGCAGCTCCTCATCATGTGGGTACGAGTGGATATCAGATTCATGCCACTCCCACGGATGGAGTTGAGCCCCATGTCGTGAAGGAATACCCAATTCAATAATCCATAAGGGTTTATTATACTGGCGGCTTATTGTCCTGAGTTCACCCACAACCTTGCGGATATGCAAGGACATGGCGTTCCGTTCCGGTACCTCGCCCAGGGAGGGATAAAGGGTAAGCGAGATGATGTCCAATAACTGCCAGTGGTTGAATTGCCTGACCCCCTCTACATTATGTGCTGCATAGGTGAGCTTTCCACCAAAGTGCTGACGGATACGTGCAATAAGTGGCTGCCATGATGTCAGATGAGCAGTTTGATTAAGTTCAGTACCAATTACAAAGATGTCCACCTTCTCCTCACTCGCAATATTTATATAGTGCTCAATTGCAATTGCATAGTTATTAAACCATTGTAGCCAACTGTAATCATCTGTCATCTTAATCATGCCAGCCCAGCTCCCCGTAACAATGATTTGTGGTTTTAGCACCACCTGGAAGCCCAATGCTTTTGCATCACGAATCCCTGCCCTGAGCTGGTCATCTGTTACTTTATCTGTCAGGTGAACATCAATGCTGTCAGGGGCATCCTGCTGCAGAAATGGAACAAATGCAACAGTATTGGCACCGATATCCTTGAGATGCAAAAGTGAGATACGGGATTGGATGCTGTTCATTGCCACCTGATGGTTTTGAAGATAATTAGCACCAATCATTTTGGTTGGTGCTGCACATCCTACCAACAGTAGTACAGCTATCCCACCCCATGTAATATATTTTTTCATGTAAATTATTATATTTTTACCTACAGACTTACACAGACACCATACTCACTGTTTCATTGTCTCATGGTTTCATTGTTATTTAACAATGGAACAATGAAGCAATGGAGCAATAAAACATTTTAAATTTTGTGCAGGTCTGTGGCTAATCAGGTTTTTCCATTTTTTTATAGCTCTGACCAATGTATCGGACAACCGTCAGCCATATAAACAGCAGTCCAAGTACAATCAGCGATAACCAGCGCATGCCTTCAAACCCGGCGAATATAAGTGTCAGCATCAGACTGAACGCCACGGCTATTCCCTTTGCACAGCGCAATATGAAAATGTCTATGAATGCCTTTGCCTGATACTTTTTTTCCCGTTCCACCGGAACATACAACACTTCTTTAGCGGATTGATTAATGGAATAGCTAAAGGCATTGTCTATAGTATTGAGCAGACTTCCCAGCAGAAGCCCCGGCAGCAGAATAAATGCAGATTCTCCTATCATAATTGTAAATGGAAGAAACAATAATGCTGTAGCAACGCCAAAGCGTGTCATTACCAAAGTGGTGAGAAAGAGCTGCAGGATGAGAGATATAAAGTTGGTGAAATAATAAACGCTGGCAAAATACACCTTGAGCTGTTCACCTGAAACGAAGTGTAACACCGTTGAGGTAAACTGGTAATCCATAATTGCCGAAACCATCTCATACAATCCCACCATAGATGCGATACCAAGAATATAGGGTGAACTTATGATAGTGCGTAATCCATTCTTATATCTGCGGGTTGATGCAATACCAGGTGATTCTATTGGAGCCGTCCACTTGACCAGACTGCCGAACCACAAGGCGATTACAGCAATAACTACCAAGAGTCCAGCACAAATCAATGCTGCCATAGGGGGTTCAATCTTCCTGGCATAGTTGGCAACCACAGCACTGCCGAAGAAACCGCCCAGGACGCCCCCTAAGACAATCAACCCATATAGACGGCGGGCGGTCTGAACATCTCCGCTGTCGTTTAAAAAGGCAAAAAAGCTGGCAAGCATAAGTGTAACGAAGATGTCGCCATATAAATAGAACATCCATATAGTCAAATACTCAGCATTGTAAAGCAAGGAAACAAAGGTGATAAAACCAAGTATAAAAAAGATGATAATATACAGGGCTAACTTTTCCCGTTTGAAGCGGGATGCAAGCTTGGCAAATGATAACGCAGCCAGCAGGGACAGGAGCAGATTGATTTCTTTTGCCACCAGCTCAACCTGTGCGGCATCAAGATGCAAGCCCAGCAGCGTTAATCCTGTAACCTGATAGTATCCTACCAGCAGTGTCTTCTTGATAGGTTTGATTAGCCAGTAGATAGAAATGATAAAGAAAAAATAACTGGACATTAATATGGCATGCCAGCGTTCATGTGGACGAAGCAGCCACAACTTCCATACAACATAGGCTGAAAAAAATACACACAGAGGCAATCGCAGTCTCCAGACCCACTCTATAAACTGGGGAAAGAAGATATGTCCCATATATAAAATTAAAAATTAAAATTCAAAAGTTACATCACTCTTCGCAGGCAACAAAGCGTAACACCTTTGATGGAACCAATTCTATCCCCTCTGCCTTTAATATATTTGCGATTGGATTTACAGTCGTTTGCAGATTACGCCAGTTGTGATCTTCCATGGCCCATAGTGATAGCCTATTTTCATCTGTTATATGTTCCCCCAATTCATGGTGTAGGGAATTTTCCTGCAGATAATCAAGCTGCACATTAACTTTGAGAATGGTATCTGGGGTTTTGAGGTCAAGATACCATGTGCGCTGTATGCATTTCGATGGATTGATGTCAGGGGGTAACGATTCTGGAACTCGCTCTGTCTCAACCTCCAATCTGACCCTCGCAGGTTTGTCCAATTTCTGTATGTCAAGCACGCCAATTGGTCTTGCCAGCAATTCCTCCACCATTACCACAGAACTGTCATCAGGCAGTACATCTGCGGTAACACTAAAAATTAGCGGTACTGTCTGACGGCGGGACATATCTACAGGGGTTAATGGTGGGAAGATAAAATATGGCAGCCAATGAGCTGTATTAAACGGTGTAGGTTCAAGGATTAATTTCTTGAGCAGTGGATAACGCCACTGATTGTATAGTTGCAGAGCCTCTACCTGTTGTTCAAAGGGTTCACCTTTTGTACCGGGATAACGTTCGCTGGCTATATCTTTGTCCATAGCATGCTTTAACTCTGCAATATGGTGTCGGAACTCATCAGGGCGAAACCAGGCAAAACCGCCCAATGGCTTTTTTTCCGTAAATAATTTTTCAAAAAACCCTTGCGACTCCATTTCCAGTGTTATCCCAAGGACATGGCTGATGCGATTTTTGAATCGCTGAAACAACTGTTCATTTTTGAGCGTCTTCTCTTTCAGGGAATTGGAGCTGCCCAGCTCAGGCGGATAGAAATATGTATAGTTGTTATTTAAGATATTGCGAGGAAAGGGCAGAACAGGGTCAGCATTACGGCCAAAGGTCAAATCAAAGTCCAGGGGTATAACTATCCACTTGCCGGTTTTCTTACTAAGATAGAGAAAGTAGTTCTTATTGTAGGTATCGCCATTGCTGTTAATGGTATTTACCACCAGATAGTTGATTACAGAATCAACATCAAAATGCTGCGTCAGAAAGCTGTCAAAATGTTCAACAGGGGTTTCGTTAATACCATCAATCAGCTTCCTCATCAAGGTATAATCCCTGTCTTTAGGAGATAGCTTAATCCAGCACTCCTCCAGCCTATTTTGATTGGCAGGACTCATATCACCGCAAAAGACCGTGTCTTCGGAATAGTATAGCTCGCCATCTTTGCCGAGCCCGAGGCGTTCGAACATAGACGGGTCAATCCATTCAATAAAAAGAAAAATACCGATGAATTGCTTATTAATATTCAGACGGAAATATTCCACTCTGGGGGAGACCATACCAAGTGAGGAAATCATGTCCCATGTCAGCCAGTCGCGCATATAGGAAAGGTCGGTAGACATGGAGCGGAGGTATATTTTTTTATTGCCCTGCCATATATTGCCTTCATTGAACTTTATTAAAATGGACTTCTTCAAAAAGGTGCGGGAGAATTGTCCCATCACCTCAACACGACCTGGGATGCGTCTCCCCTCCTCCACTACAGCAACCGGAAAAGTGGAGGTATCATAAGGCTCCTTTCGGAACAACACCTCTGCATCCCGCGGGTCCATTTCAAGCTCAAGAGTCTTAAACTGAACCTCTGCTGCCTCTGTTTGCACCCATCCCGTCACTAATCCAAATAAAAAGAAGAAAATTGATTTTAGATTTACGATTTTTAAAAATCTTAAATTGTAAATCGTAAATCGTAAATCGCAAATTCTATTCATTTTTTCCATGTCATTGAGATGCCGATATGCGGGCCCTCGTTCATGTTAATATTCCTTCCCCACAAATCTCGCTTATAGCTTACATTGATGCCCATTGTTTTATTCAGACTATAATAGCTTAATGAGAACTCCGAGTTAATCTGCTCGTAATGATAACTATCGTTAGGTCCATAGATATCAACCCCGCCTGATTGTCCCCCTGTAAATGATGAGAGTGCCGACAACCTGACTTCTACCTTCCATGCTGGATTAAATACTTTTTTCTCCCATTTTCCATATGACCACAATTCACTGCCCGTATCCCCGCTCCGTAAGGTTGTTCCAAGCCCCATACCCCAGATACCTTGGGTATAAATATCAGACGGCGTTTCGTAGGGGTCAGGCAGCAGACGATAAAAAATGCCTGCCTCCAGCCCGTATTTACCCCTGCCGGGCTGAAAAACGGACGAATCCCATTTCTTTACCGGTAAAATAGCGGTAACCTGCCATGTCCTTCCATTACGGAATATATTGAGCCTCCCCCTTACACCAATCTTAACATTGTCTATCCCACTGTCCTTGATGGTACCATTGTCGTAATAAGTCCACGCTGTTGAGGCTAATAAAGTGTAATAATAAGAATAGCCATACTCATAATATAGATAATAAACCACCTCCTGATGTTTAACAGGGTATTTTAGCAGATTGCTATCGCTCTTCCAGAAACCATCGGCTGTGGAATAACTGACACCGGTAGCCCCTACGGAATCCCCTTCACTCTGCATCCACGCACTTGCATGAATAGTATTTGGAAAGGCGAAAAACGAGACGAGCATGGTGAAGACCACCATGCTATTCTTCACCCGGTTAGAAAGAAAGCCCCACTGGAGCTTTCCAATGGAGTTCACTTGGAACTCATCCAATTGCCCCATTTAGGAAATAGAGGAATCGGATGTTTTATTTTCTCGGTACTCAAAATAAGGGGGCTTATAAGGTTATTGTGTTTTTCTAAATCATTATAATTGCAAATCATCTATTCAACCTTTTCCCGTACCAACTTTTTATTGATATAATATAAAAATGTTATGCCAATAAGAAAAATTGTTAAGATTATGTATAATTTAAACCGGTTCCAGTAATAGCTCATAGACTTGACATCTTTATATACAACTATGTATTTGTCCCCTACTGCATAGCTTGCTATATCCTGGTTGAATATAACAACATTTCCAGTCAGTCTGTTTATACTTTCTCCTTCAAAGGTTTTAAGAAATTCAAGTGCTTTTATATCTTTGTAATAAGAAAGCATAAGTATTTTTGAATTGCCTTTATCAAATGACTGTAAGACTCCAAAACTATCTGAATATTCAGTACTAATCAATTCGGTATTTGTAAGAGGATTTATTATAGAAAATCTTCCCTGGTTTAATTTTACCGGTGTATTTGGTATTTGAGTATTCTGTGGGTTAAGTAAGAGTATCACAAAATCATACCCATTAGAAACTTCCCCTTTCCATTGGGCTATATCTATATTGGATATCTCTTTATTGAATTTCCCTAAAATATCCATAAGATAGACCCCATACTTTAACATATTGCGGTTATCAACCATGATAAGCACATTGCCGGATAAACTTCCTATTACATCCATGATAGGATTTATCTTTTTTCTGTCAACATTATCATGATAAAAGTAAGACAAATCCAGTATAGAAAAAGTCATGTTTGGTATACTTCCCTTGCAATCTCCTCTATCTATAAAATATGAGGCTACTATATTAAGGTTATTGTTATAGCCCCTTAGCAGTTCCTCAGAAATTTTTATATCATACGGATAAATATCCCCCCCTTCTTTTAATTGCGTTGCCTTTATTAATACCCCATTTAAAAAAACCTTTAAAAATGCCCTGTCACTTTCGGGAATAGGTGTATGATTTAAAAGCAGCCTAAGGTTCAGGTTTTTGGGTATGCCCGTAAAAGTAGAATATTTTATTGGTACATTAAATGATAAATCACCAATCCCTGTTGCTGTAAGACTTTTAATACCCATATTTAATAAAGTGGTTTTCGCTCTATCTTTATCATCACCCAAATTTACTGTTGAGTTCTTCAGTGAAGAGGTAATATAAAGTTCCGTCAGAGACTTTTTAAAGAGTTGCACACCCTTTGCTGATACAAACAGGTTTTCATCCTTTACTTCAATATCTCTGCTATAATTTCCTATAAAGATATTTTTCATTCCTTCAAATGGTTCATCGTCTATATGAATCTTAATCTCCCTCCAATCATTCAGCTTATTTAAGTAATAAACAAGGGGTAATACCTCTAAGTCTGCTTCACTATTATTAAAGACAATATTATAATGTTCATCATAATTTTTAAAATAATTTCCTGTATTATTATTTGCTGTATACTCATCATCTATAATAAATTTGCTTCTCTTTCCTATAACCATCCATAAATTTCCAGTAGGCAGATCATAGCATATATCTCCAGTAATGAAAAAATATCCCCTTAAAGTGACTTTTATGTAATTTAACTTTGATGGTTTTACTCTGAAGGATAATGTGGGTTCATACCCAATCTGCTTTATATTTTTTGTGAATAGAGGAACATCGTCCACAAGTATCGTAATCGTACTTCTCTCATCAAGCACACTGGAAAACCTCAAATATGTCTCTAATTCTGCATTTCTAAGTCCTTTATATTTTGGAAAATATAGACTGAACTCTGGTCTTGCACCAGAAAGGTATAAATCATTTGAATAACCCAATTCTTCAAAATAGATAGTCTTTATACTGGAGACAGCACCATTGCTTATGATTAGCTGTGGTATATTAATGCATTTCTTTTTGTAAGCGTAAGGAAACTGTGCTTTAATTTTCCCAATAATTTTATTTGCGCTGAGCTCATTCTCAAAGAAACCAATTAAAACACTGTATAGTTCACCCTTTCTTTCAATACGGGCAAGAGAAAGGTCCCTGACTTCTAATAAAATCTCCTGTGCTCTGCTGAGACTACCATATTCTTCCGCCTGAACACACCACAATTCTTTTACTTCTTCTTCACCATTGGCAGACGTAAGATATGAAAAGGAAATCAATAATAAAAAGATAATTGCAGTATATAAAACTGAACAATTATATCGTTTTATCATATAATTTTTCATTCCTCATAAAACATTTTTATTTTGCTCTTTCCCGTATATTATTATCTTTTCATTTTCAAATATCGGGTAAAAGTTTTTTATACCATTTTCAGCCCGCTGAAAAACTATATCAATATCCTTATTTTTTAAGGCAACCACATAATCTGCAAAGCTTGCAGGATTAGCTAATGCAGGGGTAAATTCATACTGGTATGGAAGTATAAACCTCTCCGGTCTCTTCATTAAATAAACAGCCTGATAGAAAATTGCGTCATTAAGCAGTATTTTACCTTCTTTATCATGCAGTATATTAACTATTTTATCGTATATTTCTACATCCTTATTAAATTTTCCGTATAATGCCATTGCAAATCTTTTCTCTTGCAATTCTTCTGAAACCAGAGCCAGTACAGGGGAAGACACCAAACTTATAAGCAGTACAATAGATAAAATCATCGGCTTAAACTTAGCTTCAAATTCTGTCATTATTAAAAAATATATTATAAAGACGGCTGATGCATAAACTGTATTAGAAAATAGATTAGCATATATAAGTAAAAAAATGATTGTAAATGGAACTATGGATACAAGTTTTCTATCATAGTATATTCCTAAAATACATGGAGTAATTATAAGGGATATATATATTAAATACTTTACCATATAAATCAAGCTGTTAAATAGATTTTCCGACGCTATAATAGCAGATATATTCTGATTTTGAAACATCATTTTGTAAATTCTTAAAAAACCAAAGGCTTCACTCGTAAAAACCCAATTAATATATGCAAAAATACTTAGAAAGATTAAATATGGTGTAAAGAATACGAGAGATATTACCGCAAATTTTTTAATATTTTTTCTAGATAAAAAGAATATTATGATTAAAAACACTGGTATAAGGTAAATTGAATTGAAGTGGATAAAGAAAGTTAAACCAAAGAAGGGACCTGATAAAAATAAATCCAGCGAATAATCATTTTTCATATAACTGTTCAATAATTTAACACTCAGAATTATCAGGAAGAAGTAAAGGTATAAATCAAATCTCTGGGTTGCAAGAAAAAGAATTGGAAATGAAAGAAGCATATATATTACAAGGGGAAAGATAAACCCTGCCGGTTTTATCTTTTTAATGAGTTCAAAAACTATATAAGCACTAATCAGGGAGGAAATAAAGCTCTGGGTTATCAGAATATTTGTATTAAATAGAATAGCCACAAATACCGGTAATGGCGGATATATAAAACCGATATTTTCCAGCCTTGGCGGGACACCTCTCAATGCTAAAAGAGCCTTTTCTCCGAAAAATAATAAATGGGGGTGTATAAAACCTTCTCTAAACAGCAAGTAATTTATTAAAGCATAGATAGAAAAAAATATTATCTGCAATAATATAAATGTATAAAAAGGCGACTTGATATTGATTGTAAAACTTATTGGAATCCATTTTCTTTTATTCTGTTTTTTAGTTTCCAAGATGATTTTAAATTATCAGATATTAAAGAATAGCCTCAGCAGATAAATATAAGGTAATTTAAAAATTTCTAATTTATCTTGTAATCTTTCCTGCTACCTGCATCCTCACCAATGCCTTTTCGAGTGTCGCCTCTGCCTTTCTAAATTCCTTTTCCTCTGTATCCTTTGCCAGTATAGCTAATGCCCTTGCCCTTGCCTCCTCAGCCATTTTTATATCTATTTCCTCAGCCATTTCAGCAGTCTCTGCAAGTATGGTTATCTTTGAAGGTCCAACCTCTACATATCCCCAGCTTACAGCAATGTATCTGGTCTCCCTATCCTTTCTGTATGAAATTTCGCCAATCTTCAGGGTGGTTAAAAATGGTGTGTGACCGGGAAGGACGCCGAACTCCCCCTCCGAACCGGGTGCAGTAACCTCATCTACCCACTCTTTCATTAATAATCTTTCCGGAGTTACTATTTCAAACAGTATCTTATTTTCCATAAAACAAAGAATAGAACGCAGATAACACGGATTTAGCTGATTTACGCTGATATAACTTTTTAAAAATAGAATTTAGATTTTTTTTAAAAATCTGTGTAAATCCGTAAAATCTGCGTCATCTGCGTTCTGTTTAGGCTGCCTTCTTCAACTTATCCGCTTTCTCCATCACCTCATCAAGATTGCCAGCCATATAAAACGCCTGTTCAGGTATATCATCAAGCTTTCCTGACACAAGCTCTTTAAAACCCGCAATAGTATCTTTCAGGGGGACATATCTGCCGGGTGTATTTGTAAATGTTTCTGCTACAAAGAATGGCTGAGAGAGAAATCTCTGTATCTTTCTTGCACGGCTTACTGCAATCTTATCTTCTTCTGATAGTTCCTCCATACCAAGAATGGCAATAATATCCTGAAGCTCCTTATATCTCTGAAGTATTCTCTGAACAGCCCTGGCAGTGCTGTAATGCTCCTCCCCAAGTATATGAGGGTCAAGAATTCTTGAAGTTGAATCAAGAGGGTCAACTGCAGGATATATACCGAGCTCTGAAATCCTTCTTGAGAGAACTGTAGTGGCATCAAGATGGGCAAAGGCTGTGGCAGGTGCAGGGTCGGTAAGGTCATCAGCAGGGACATATATTGCCTGAACAGATGTAATAGAACCCTTCTTCGTTGAGGTAATCCTCTCCTGCAGGTTTCCCATCTCTGTGGCAAGTGTAGGCTGATAACCCACTGCCGAAGGCATTCTGCCGAGGAGTGCCGATACCTCAGACCCCGCCTGGGTAAATCTAAATATGTTATCTATGAATAAAAGAACATCCTGTCCCTCTACATCTCTAAAATATTCAGCCACAGTCAAGGCTGTTAATCCCACTCTGAGCCTTGCACCAGGCGGCTCTGTCATCTGACCGTATATAAGGGCAGTCTTATCAATAACCTTTGATTCCTTCATTTCATGGTAGAGGTCATTCCCCTCCCTTGTCCTTTCCCCGACACCTGAAAAGACAGAGAAGCCCCCGTGTTCTGTTGCTATATTTCTTATAAGTTCCATTATTATAACCGTCTTCCCAACACCTGCCCCGCCGAAGAGCCCTGTCTTCCCGCCCTTCATATATGGCTCTAACAGGTCAATAACCTTTATCCCGGTCTCCAGCATTTCTGTAGTTGTCTCCTGCTCTTCAAAAGCAGGTGCACCTCTGTGAATCGGGTATCTCTCTTTTGCATTGACAGTCCCTGCCTTATCTACAGGCTCCCCGATTACATTTAATATCCTTCCCAGAACTTCCCTGCCAACAGGGACTGAAATCGGTCCACCTGTAGCTACTACCTCTAATCCACGGGTTAACCCCTCTGTTGGTTCCATTGCTACTGTTCTTACAGTAGCCTCTCCAAGATGCTGAGCCACTTCTGCAACAATCTCATCCCTCTCACCCTTTTGGGTACCCCCTTTTTTTATCTTTACTGCATCATAGATGGCAGGGAGTTTACCCACAGGAAACTCAACATCCACTACAGGTCCTATAACCTGAATAACCTTGCCTATACTCATTTTATACCTCCCAAAAAGTAGCAATGAGCAATGAGTAACGAGTAATGAGCGTTTATAATTGTTAATTACTCATCGCTCATTGCTCATTGCTTATTTCAAAGCGTCTGCACCGCTGACTACCTCAATAATCTCCTTTGTAATGGCAGCCTGTCTTGCCCTGTTATAGTTAAGTGTAAGCTTATCTATCATATCACCAGCATTTCTTGTCGCAGAATCCATAGCAGTCATTCTGGCCCCATGCTCGCTTGCTATGGACTCTAACAATGTTCTGTATACCTCAACATCTACATATTTATTAAGAAGTTCATTTAGTATAATCTCGGCAGATGGTTCGTAGAGATAATCAACGGGTTCTTCACCTGGTTTACAGACCAGAGGGGGTATTGGTAAAAGACATTCGGCTACTATCCTCTGCTGAATAACAGATTTAAACTCATTATAGACCAAATAGATACTATCAACACTTTCGGGAATATAGGCATCTGTAACATCTTTAGTAATAATTGCAGCCCTTTGATATCCAGATACCATTAAAGAATCTGCATATTCCTTTGATATGTTATATCTTTTAGCCCTGAAATAATCTCTGCCCTTTTTCCCAACAATGGCAAGCAGTATATTGCATCCCTTTTTCTCTTCCATAAGTCTCAATGTCCTTCTTATAATATTGCCATTAAAACCACCGCACAGACCCTTATCGGAAGTAACTACGATAATCATTACATTTTTTTCTTCACGCCGTGAGAGGAGAGGATGAGCAGATGTATCAACCCTGCATGCCAGACTGCTCATTACATCCATCATCTTTGATGCGTAAGGTCTTGCAGCAATTATAGCATCCTGCGCCTTTCTCATTTTTGCTGCCGATACCAGCTTCATTGCCCTCGTAATCTGCTGGGTGTTTTTTACGCTCCTTATCCTTCTCTTTATATCCCTTAAACTTGCCATAATAAAACAAAGTTAAAAATCAAAATGTAAATATCAAAATTAAGGAAAAGTTTTTTATGGAAAATTAAATACCTTAAATTTGACTTTTGATATTTGATTTTTGACTTTTACGTTGTCAGAAACCTCTCCTTCATCTCCTTGATAGCATTTTTTAGTTTATCTTCAGTCTCACCATCAAGCTGTTTTTTTTCTGCAATCTGTCGTGGGATTTCAGGATATTTACCTTCAATAAGGGAATAAAATTCTGACTCGAATTTTCTGCATTTCTCAACGGGTATATCATCCAGATATCCGTTTACAGCACTGTAAATAATAAGCACCTGTTTCTCCACAGGAATGGGTTTATATTGTTCCTGCTTCAGGATTTCTACCAATCTCTCTCCTCTCTTTAACTGATTCTGGGTTGCTGCATCAAGTTCGCTTCCAAACTGTGCAAATGCCGCCAGCTCTCTGAACTGTGCTAAATCAAGTCTCAATCTGCCTGCAACCTGTTTCATTGCCTTAATCTGGGCTGCACCTCCGACTCTTGATACTGAAAGACCTACATTTATAGCAGGTCTTACACCTGCATAAAATAGGTCTGACTCAAGATATATCTGTCCATCTGTAATGGAGATGACATTTGTAGGTATATAGGCGGATACATCCCCCGCCTGTGTTTCTATTATTGGTAATGCTGTCAATGAGCCTGAACCAAGTTCACTGCTTAATTTTGCAGCCCTCTCCAATAAACGAGAATGGAGATAAAATACATCGCCCGGATATGCCTCTCTGCCGGGCGGACGTCTTAACAGTAGGGAGAGCTGTCTATATGAAGCAGCCTGCTTTGAAAGGTCATCATAAATAATCAGTGCATGTTTACCCCTGTCTCTGAAATATTCCCCCATAGCACATCCGGCATATGGAGCTACATATTGCAGAGGAGCAGGTTCGCTGGCGGTGGCAGAAACAACAATTGAATACTCCATTGCTCCATATTCTTCAAGTGTCTTTACAACCCTTGCAACTGTAGACCTCTTCTGTCCTACTGCAACATATATACAGATTACATCTTTCCCTTTCTGATTAATAATGGTATCAATAGCAAGGGCGGTCTTTCCTGTTTGTCTGTCACCTATGATTAATTCCCTCTGCCCTCTTCCTATTGGAACCATTGAATCTATAGCCTTCAATCCTGTCTGGAGAGGTTCGTGAACAGATTTTCTGTCAATAACACCAGGTGCAATCCTTTCAATAGGACCGAACTCCTTCGTATCAATGGGACCTTTACCATCTACAGGCTGCCCGATTGCGTTAACCACCCTTCCAATAAGTGCCTCACCAACAGGGACCTCTATTATCCTTCCTGTCCTCTTAACCTCATCTCCCTCTTTTATAAATCTATCTTCGCCGAGCAGAACTGCTCCTACATTATCTTCTTCAAGATTGAGAACCATACCCATAACTTCACCGGGGAATTCAAGCAGTTCTCCTGCCATAGCCTTTTCAAGCCCATATATTCTGGCAATACCGTCACCGACAGATATTACCACCCCTACCTCTTTCAGCTCTATACCCTTTTCAAAACCTTCAATCTCCTTTTTTATAATCTCGCTTATCTCTTCAGCCCTGATTTCCAATTTTAAGCCTCACCTCCTCTTAATAGAACGCAGATGACGCAGATTTTACGGATTTACACTGATTCTTTTAAAATCTATTTCTCTATAAGCATATCAGCAAAAATCAGCCAAATCAGTGTTATCTGCGTTCTATTTTTTAAATGCCCTTAATTGATTTTTTATACTGCCGTCAAAGACAGTGCTCCCAATCTGTGTTACAATACCGCCGATTAATTCGTGGTCTACACTTACTTCCAGAATTACATCCTTTTTGGTAACCTCCGTAAACCTTTTCCTTAATATATCTGTCTCCCCCTTATTCAATTCAAATGCCGTTTTTACATTTACCCTCACCCTGTTCAATATTTGGTCCGATAATTCCTCCAATACAAATATTATCTTACCCAGATATTTAATCCTGTCTTTCCTTAAAATAAGATAAAGGAGATTATTTATAGGGGGGGCAGGGTTCAAACGGTTGATAAGTTGTGACAATACCCCTTCTTTAAATTTCATCCTTATGCTTGGATTATAGAATACATTCTTTAACTCATCTGACCTTTCAATCACGTTGGATATATTATGAAGGTCTGTTATAACTTTATTCAAAGATGCCTTTTCCCTAACAACACCCGTAATCGCCTTTGCGTATCTCCTTGCTACAATGTTCTCTTTCATAACTTATAATAACCAAATTCTCAAAATACCTTGTTTGGTAATTAATTATTGAAGTTTATCTGGATATTGTAATCTGGTTATTGGTCATTTTATTCGTATATTCAATTACAAGAATGACATGGTCATCCTTTGTAACTCTCTTCTTCAGAATATCCTCTGCCATCTTCAAGGTAAGCTCCATTGCTCCTTCTCTTAACCTCTCCCTTGCCTTTTTTGTTTCATATTCTATCTCTCTTCCTGCCTTCTCCCTCATTTTTTTTGATACTTCATTTGCAGATTTAATAATACTATCTTTTATAAACTGACCTTCTTTCTTAGCGTCTTCTATCATTTGAAGTATGACACTCTGTGTCTCTTTCGTCTTTAATTCCCACTCGGATAGTCTTTTTTCCGCCGATATCTTTGATTGTTCTGCTTCAGAAATGGTTTTTGCTATACCATCTCTACGGCTGGAGAAAAACATCCTTATATACTTGGAAAGTAAAAAGTAGAGGACCCCAACAACAATTAGGAAGTTTATTATTCTGAATAATTCAGTAACAGGCTTAAACTCTGCAACATGGTGGGCTGCATGTTCAGCAGTATCGGCACCAACAGAAACAAGGAAGATAAGATAAATCGCCTCTTTCATTTTATTTAATTTACTTCTCTCCCCAGTATCCTCTTTGCAAGGAAATACGATAGAGGCTCTACTTCCTGTTTCAACCTCAATGATGCCTTCTCTGTTTCGCTTTGAATCTGCACTTTTGCCTCATCTACCATATCCTTGAAATTCTCTTTTGCCTCTTGAATAATTCTGCTTTGTTCTTCAATAGCCTCAGCCTTTGCATTGTTTATTATCTCTATGGATTCCCTTTTTGCATTAGCAATATTACTATTATAATCCTCAACCAGTCTATCAGCCCTTTTACTTAATCTCTCTATATCTTCTTTTAATGACCGGATCATTTCGTTCCTCTTGTTTAAATTAGTCAATATTGGCTTAAACAAAAAAAGGTAAAGTATCAATATTAATATAAGAAAATTTACCAATTGAAGGAAAAAACTTGCATTAAACTCTATCAAGATAAGCCTCCTCTAAAATCATTAAATTAGGTGTTCGCTTCGCTCACACTAACTTTGTAATCAAGTATAGGATTGAAATTCCTATACCTACAAATAGTAAAGAAACTATCATATCCCTCCTTTGCTTGTCAAATAGATTTTTGTATGCTACAATTACTCCTGCTTTATTGAAGATTGACGATTGACGATTGACGATTGAGAGGTAGGAATATTCAATATTCAATCGACAATCGTTAATCTAATTAGAATTAGAAAAGGAGATGCTCAGATGATATTTGATTCTCTGATAGGACTTTTTTCCAATGATTTAGCTATTGACCTTGGAACTGCTAATACTGTTGTTTTTGTCAGAGGGAAAGGTATAGTTTTAAGGGAACCCTCGGTGGTCGCCATACATAATGAAACAAAGGAGATACTGGCAGTAGGGTCAGAGGCAAAACAGATGCTTGGAAGGACACCTGGAAATATTGTAGCCATCAGACCAATGAGGGATGGCGTTATAGCAAACTTCGAAATTACAGAGGCAATGATAAAACATTTTATAAGAAGGGTGCATAACAGGAAGACCCTTGTAAGACCGAGGGTTGTGATTGCTGTCCCTTCCGGTATAACACAGGTAGAAAAAAGAGCGGTAAGGGATTCAGCAATTTCTGCAGGGGCAAGAGAGGTATATCTTATGGAAGAACCTATGGCTGCAGCAATCGGTGTAGGTCTTCCCATATCAAATCCCATAGGAAATATGATAGTTGATGTTGGTGGCGGGACAACAGAGGTAGCGGTAATATCACTGTCAGGTATTGTTTACAGTAAGTCAGTAAGGGTAGCAGGAGATGAAATGGACGAGGCAATAATAAATTATATAAAAAGGAAATATAACCTCCTGATAGGCGAGAGGACCGCCGAAGTGATAAAGATAAAGATAGGGTCTGCATATCCTTTAGATGAAAAACAGGAAATGGAGATAAAAGGGAGGGACCTGATGGCTGGTATTCCAAAAACCCTTCTTGTAAATGATGAAGAAATCAGGGAGGCATTGGCAGAACCCATAGGGACAATTGTTGAGACAGTAAAGGTAGCTCTCGAAAGAACACCACCCGAATTGGCTGCAGATATCGTAGATAAAGGTATAGTAATGGCAGGCGGTGGTTCTATGATTAGGGGGCTTGACCTCCTTCTGCGGGAAGAAACAGGATTGCCTATTATATTAGCCGAAGACCCGCTTTCTGCTGTAGCCCTCGGAACAGGTAAGGCATTAGACGAATTAGAACTCCTGAGAAAAGTGTCAATATGACTTAATCTCATGCTAAAAAAGGACTCAAAAAACAGGCATGGGATAATTGCAGTTATAATCTTACTGATAATCTCCTTTCTTCTTCTTACCATTAATATTAAATCCGGGGAAGCCCCTACCTTTGTTGAGCCAATAGTCAATACTCTTATCTCTCCTTTTCAGGAATTGGTTTCCGCCACTATTAGCGGTATAAACCGCATATTGAGAAATTATGTATTTCTTACAAATATTCAGGAGGAGAATTCCAGATTAAGAAAGGATATTGATAGTCTTAAATTCCAAAATAATATCCTTGTAGAGAGGCTGAATAAATTTCAGAGAATGGAAAAACTGTCAGATTTTCTCAATACAGCTATTGATTTTAATTTCTTACCCGCAGATGTAGTTGCCTTTGACTCCACGGGCTGGATGAAAACAGTAACAATAAACAAAGGGCTCAAAGACGGGATAAGAAAAAATATGACTGTAGTTACTTATAATGGGCTTGTAGGAAGAGTAGTTCAGACAATGGCAGGATATTCAAAGGTTTTGTTAATAACAGACCCGCGGAGTTCGGTGGACGCCATTATACAGAGGACCCGCGACAGGGGTATTGTTATTGGCGCCAATCATAATGTATTAGAAATGAAATATCTGTCTATAAACTCAGATGTGAAAGAGGGTGATGTGGTAATATCCTCCGGGGCAGGCGGTATTTTTCAAAAGGGATTATCAATAGGAGTAATAAGTAAGATTCATGAAAAAAATGATGGACTCTTCCGCCGTGTGGCAATAGTCCCATCAGCAGACCTATTAAGGATAGAAGAGTTGCTGGTAATTGTAAGTCCCTTTGAGGCATCCGGGACAGAATAAAATGTTTATTCTCTATACAATAGTTTTCACATTGGTTGCGTTACTTCTGGAGACTATTGTCGTAAATATATTCATACAACAAGGGGGGGTAAAACCTGATTTTATCCTTATAATCACAGTTTACAGCGGACTCTTTCTAAGTAAAATCAAAGCAACAAATATTGGATTTACCCTTGGATTAATCCAGGATGCCCTCTCATTTAAAGTGGCAGGGGTCAATTCACTTTCCAAGTGCCTGATAGGATTTTTCATAGGAAGCCTGAGGGAAAAACTCCTAAGTGAAAATCTCACTGTTCAGTGTTTCTTTACCTTCATAGCAACACTTTTTAACGGTATTGTATTCCTGTTTTTTTCAAACCTGATTTCATCCTCTGAAATTGAACCATTCTTTTTTTTAAAATCCCTTTTAATCCAGGGTATATATAATTTAATGCTTGCCCCTCTTATATTCTTGGTGTTTAATAGGATAGGGGTCAGATATGAGAATAGGTGGAAGAGAGCAAAATTTTTCTGAGACAGTTAAAGGGAGGATACTTATATTTACCATCCTCATTGTTACCTCCATTTTATTTCTTATCTTCAGATTATGGTATCTCCAAATTATAAAATCCGATGAACTAAAATTGCTGGCTGAAAATAACAGAGTCAGGACAATTCCCTTAAAGGCATACAGGGGCAAGATATTTGACAGAAACAATAAAGAGATTATAAATAGCCGCCCTTCTTTTAACCTCTTATTGACACCTGAGGATGTAAAAGAACCGGAGAGGATACTATCCATAATTGCCTCAAGGTTTAAGATTGATATGGACAGGATTAAAATGGAAATTAAAAATAGTCATGCCCTGTTTCAACCAGTAACTCTTAAAAGGAATTTAAGCCGGGAGGAGGTAGCATTTATAGAGGAACACCGCATAGACCTCCCCGGAGTTTTTCTTGATATAGAACCTGCCAGAAATTATGTACATGAAGAGGCTGCTTCACATATCTTTGGATATGTCGGTGAAATAACAAAACTGCAATTAGATAATCTGAGAAATTCAGACTATCGTCTCGGTGATTTGATAGGGCAATATGGAATTGAAAAGAGATACGAATCTACGCTGAAAGGTAAAAGGGGAAGCAAGTATATAGAGGTGGATGCAACAGGCAGGGAGCTAAAGGTATTAAGAGAGGTCAAACCTGACTTCGGTTATAATCTTTACCTTACAATTGATATTGAATTACAAAAAGAGGCAGAAGGACTCTTTGAGGGGAAAAATGGAGCCCTTGTAGCAATAGACCCGAGAGATGGAAGCATCCTTGCAATGGTCAGCAAACCGTCTTTCAATCCAAATTTCTTTGCAGGGGGAGTATCAAAGGAATATTGGTCAAATCTTACTGCAGATAATTATAAACCTTTACAGAACAGGGCAATTCAGGGACAATATCCTCCGGGTTCTGTATTTAAAATAATAACTGCTACAGCAGGGCTTGAAGAGGGGGTTATCACACCTGCCACGATAATCAATTGTCCCGGCTTTTTTAAATTAGGAAAGAAAACCTACCGCTGCTGGAAAAAAAGTGGACACGGAAAAATGGATTTACAAAATGCACTCATACAATCCTGCGATGTGTTTTTTTATACAGTTGGCTTTAGATTAGGGGTGGATAGATTATCTCAATATGCCTATAGTTCTGGACTGGGGAATTCTACTGATATAGATTTAGAGGGGGAAAAAGCAGGCTTGATACCCACATCAGACTGGAAAGAAAGGGCAAAGGGTGAGCCGTGGGTAGCTGGTGAAACTTTATCTGTATCTATTGGTCAGAGTTTTAATCTTGTTACTCCTATTCAACTGGCAAATATGATTTCAGCAGTTGCAAATGGAGGGACTATATTTAAACCAAGGATAGTGTATAAAATAGAGACAGAGAGTGGAGTCAATGAGGTAAAACCTGAGATAAAAGGAAAACTGGCAGCAGCTCAGAAAACTCTTGATATAATAAGGGACTCTCTTCGGGGAGTAGTTAGTGATGCAAGAGGAACTGGAAGGGCAGCCACTATATCAGGCATAGTGGTAGCAGGAAAGACAGGGACTGCCCAGGTAATAAAAATGAAAGAGTCAGAGGATAAAGCTGACGAGGACTTACCATACGAGTTTAGAGACCATGCATGGTTTGTAGCCTTTGCCCCTTATGAAAATCCAACAATTGCTGTAGCAGTTTTAGTTGAACACGGGGGACATGGAGGGTCTGCTGCTGCACCTATAGCCGGAAGGCTTATAAAAAAATATCTTTTAACACAATAATTTTTAAGAATGAATAACAAAAATATTTTCAGCTCCCGCCTCATTTCAAACTTTGACTGGATTTTATTCGGGCTTACAATTGTCATATCTGTAATAGGGGTTGCAGCAATATACAGTACGGGGGGTGCAGGGAATGGCGAACCAAACAGAACATTTATAAAACAGATATACTGGATTTTACTCGGACTAATTGGAATGACGCTGATACTTCTCGTTGACTACCATTTGCTGGAAAGATTTACCTATATATTTTATATTGCCATCATAATAATATTTATAATAATTGCACTGACGGGAAAGAGTATTTCAGGTGCCAGAAGATGGCTGTCAATAGGTCAATTAACATTCCAGCCCTCAGAGATAGCCAAGATTATTTTAATAATAACACTGGCAAGGTATTTTGATGACAGAAATATAAGGGGGGCTTATCAAATCAGAAATTTAGCTGTCCCATTCATAATAGTCCTGATTCCGGTCATTCTAATAGCAAAACAACCCGATTTGGGAACTGCTGTAATATTATTTTTTATATTTGTCTCCATGTCTTTTTTTATGAAAATAAATCCAAAATCATTTTCCATTTTAATCGGTTCCTTTGTTTTATCACTTCCCCTTTTATGGCATTTCATGAAGAACTATCAGAGGAACCGCATACTGACGCTTATGAATCCCCAGACAGACCCCCTCGGCAGTGGATATCACATAATACAATCCAAAATTGCCATAGGGTCAGGCGGCTATGCAGGCAAAGGATTTATGAGTGGAACACAGAGTCAATTAAATTTCCTCCCGGAAAAGCATACAGACTTCATATTCTCGGTTTTTGCTGAGGAAATGGGATTCATTGGCGCTACTCTGCTGATATTTGCATATCTGGTCATTTTAATTAAGGGAATAGATGTGATATATCATGCAAGAGATAGGTCGGGTGCCCTTATGGCAATAGGGGTGGTTTCAATGCTTACATTCCATATAATATTCAACATCGGTATGACCACAGGCATATTCCCGGTTGTAGGAATACCTCTCCCTTTTATGAGTTATGGTGGTTCATCACTGATGACCAATTTTATGGCTATAGGACTTCTCCTCAACATAAAGATGAGGAGATTTAAAGGAATAGATTAAAACCTTATGAATATACTGGTAATAGGTAACGGTGGAAGGGAACATGCCCTCGTCTGGAAGATAGGACAGAGCCCTCTCATCAGGAAGATATATTGTGCACCCGGCAATGCAGGGACATCCGATATTGCAGAGAATGTTGACATTGAATTGACCGACATAACAGGTTTTGCTGATTTTGCAATAAAAAACTCCATTGACCTCGCAGTAGTCGGACCTGAACTCCCCCTGACATCTGGAATCGTGGATGAATTTGAGAAAAGGGGGCTGCGCATCTTTGGTCCTCGTAAAGAGGCTGCTGAAATTGAGGGGAGTAAAGTATTTGCAAAATATATGATGCAAAAATATGGAATCCCAACTGCAAAATATGAAAGCTTTGATTCTCCTAAAGAGGCAAGAAATTACATCCGTAAAACCGCACTCCCTCTTGTAATAAAAGCCGATGGCCTTGCGGCAGGAAAGGGAGTCATAATCTGTAATACAGCCCGGGAGACAATAGAGGCAATTAATGCCATAATGGTAGAAAAAAGATTTGGTAGTGCGGGTAAAAAGATTGTTATAGAGGAATTTCTAAAAGGTGAAGAGGTATCTTATATGGCATTCTGTGACGGGGAAAATGTCCTCCCTTTAACTTCTGCCCAGGACCATAAACAGATTTATGATGGAGACAGAGGACCAAACACAGGCGGTATGGGTGCCTATTCTCCTGCCCCAATTATTACTCAAAAACTTGACAGGGAGATTATTGACACAATTATGAAACCCTTAATCGCCGGGATGAAAAATGAGGGGAGACACTATAAGGGCATCTTATACGGCGGTCTGATGATTGTAGGTGGTAAGCCATTTGTCCTGGAATTTAATTGCAGATTTGGCGACCCGGAGACACAGCCTGTCCTTGCAAGAATGAAGAGCGATATCGTTCCTGTAATGATTGCAGTGGTAGATGGTAAATTGAATGAAATGGAGATTCAGTGGTATGATGAAGCATCTGTCTGTGTAGTCATGGCAATGAGAGGGTATCCTGATACCTATGAAAAAGGTATAGAGATAAAGGGACTGGAGGATATAAAAAAATTGGAGAACCTCATGGTATTTCATGCTGGCACAATCAAAAATGATGACAAGATTTCTACAAACGGCGGGAGGGTGCTCGGTGTTACATCTCTCGGTAAGGATATTAAAGATGCAATAGATAAGGCATACAAAGGGGTAAATCTGATTTCGTGGAAAGGGGTATATTACAGGCGGGATATTGGGAAAAAGGCCATCCGGTCATAACCAGCCGCAGCAAGTAAGTTATTTAATACTGCAAAAACCCTTCTTTCTCACTTCCATTAATTTTTCTTTTGCTCTATTTTATTTAAAGTATTACACTATGGAACAAAAGAAAAGTTAAGAAGTCGTTCAAAAAAAGGGTTTTTGCAGAACATTTATTCGGAAATTTATTAATCCGTAGCCTGTTCAGAGTAAAACTGGTAGTTGTTTTTACCCTTTTCTTTGGCTTGATACATTGCCATATCTGCCTTTTTTAGCAAAGTCTCTATATCATCACCATCATCAGGATAGTGGCTGATACCCATACTGCCAGTAATCTGGAAGGTATATTCATTAATCAAAAATGGCTCTTTCAATATATTAAGTAATCTAAGGGCAATCATATTTATCACCTCTTTCACGGTAATTTGAGGGAGAATGAAGATAAATTCATCACCTCCCAATCGCCCGATGGTATCACCCTTCCGGATACCTTTCATCAACCTTTTTGTTATGGACTGCAGCAAAATATCTCCCACATTATGACCAAAGTTATCGTTAACAGATTTGAAACCATCTATATCTAAAAATATAACGGCAATTCTTTGTTTGCCTCGTTGTGCATTGGCGAGGGCTATTGAAAGGCGGTCATAGAAAAGGAGCCTATTTGGTAGTCCTGTCAATATATCATGATAAGCCTGATATTTTATTTGTTCTTCATATTTAACCCGCTCGCTCATGTCTCTTGCCATTGAGATATAATGAGTGGTTTTATTATTTTCATCCTTTACAGCAATAATAATCTTCCATTCAGGATAGATACTGCCATCCTTTTTTCTATTCCAGAGATTGCCTTCCCACTTACCACTTGTAATTATAGAATCCCACATTTTAGTATAGAATTCAGTATCCTGTTTTCCGGACTTTAGTATTCGCGTGTTTTTACCTATGACCTCCTCTTCACTATAGCCAGTAATCTCGGTAAATGCACGATTCACCTTTTGGATGACAGCCTTGCTATCGGTAATTACTATCTCATCCATAGCATTTTCAAACACCTTTGCTGCCAGATAGAGTTCCTCTTCTGTCTTTTTTTGTTCATTCCCCTTTAAATTTCTCTCCATCTTTTGTTTATAGAGGGCTGTCTCTTTTGTCATTATTTTTACGAAAAAAGCCTCTCTATCCTCTTTTTGTCTAATTTAATAAATAGATTTTTATCCTGCGAGCATAAAACCTTTCCAGCCTCTGCACCCTTTGGCTTTCTTACATATTTTCTCAGGGTATATATCACATTTCCCTTTCCAGCGGATTTAAGTTTGCTAAAATAAACTGCCAGAGCAGCAGCATCCAGCAAAGATTCTCTTGGTATATCTTTCCTGCCTCCCATCTGTATCACAACATGGGAACCAGGAAAATCTCTAACATGTAACCACATATCATTACCTTTTGCAATCCTGAATGTCAATTCATCATTCTGTCTGTTATTTTTACCAACAAATATTGTCAAGCCATCACTTGATCTAAAAGTTCTCGGGGAAGACCTTCCCTCATTCTTCTTGGATACGAAAGATACCGATAAAGCAGATATATGTTCCTCTAAAAAATTTTTATTCTCCATCTTTTTCATTAAGTTATCTATTTTCTCTTTTGTCAAATTTATCTGTTTTAATATTTCATTTTTCCCCCTCTCATATTTTTTATACCTCCTGAAATATCTCTCTATATTCTCTGAAGGAGATAAGGACGGGTCTAACTCTATTTTTAAGAGGGAATCTCCGTGTTGATGATAATAGTTTTTTACAGTAATTATCTGCATCCCCCTCTTTAGACTCCTGAAATTCACCTTCAAAAGTTCACCTTTTATATTGTCCTCTTTATATCTTTCAAGCTTGACTAAATCGGATTTTAAACCTACCACTTTTTTCTCAAGTTTTTTAATCTTTTGGGCCGTTTCTTTTTTAATCTTTTCTATCTTAATATCCCTTTCAATTGTCCCGTATCTTTCAGCTACTTTCATATTAAAAGAGATATTATTATGAGATAATTGGTCTGTAGAATGAGCGGGAAGGATATGATTTATTAATTCATAATAACTATCTGTGACCAAATCCATATTTTCTCCCTCTCTCTTGAGGGCAGTAGTGAGGATTTTCATATCACCATTTGCTAAAATTATATTCCCCTTCCTTCCATCCAATTCCGCAATAAGATTGTATTTGATATACTCACCAATTCCGATATTTTTTGCCAACCTGATTATAACAGCCCTCCTATCATGCAATTGTAAAATTTCCTCAATCCTTGCACTCTTTAAATGTTTCCGAAGGAACATACAAAATGGGTATGGAGTGGATGGATTTGGATACTTCTCACTGATGAGGTGGATTCTTGAAAGGTGAGGTTCAGCCGAAAAATACAGAAGATGATTTTTATTCCCCGCCCTTATCTCTAATGTCAGAGAGTATTCTGAAGGCTGATATATATCCTGAATTCTTCCATATTGGAGAGAGGCTTTAATCTCAGAGAGTATTTCTGATATTTCCTCTGATTTTAGACTCATGTTATAATTATATCACGATTTAGAAGGTCACCATTTGGTGTCTGGTGACTTGGTGAACTAAATTATGGACTATCTTAAAAAATTTCATGATGAAAATTGGCATACCCCAAAGGGGAGAATGATAAGAGAGGTCATCTTCGGGGTGAACGATGGGCTTGTTACTGCCATAGGTTTCATTGCAGGGGTTACAGTATCTATGGCAAATATAAAGGCTGTTCTCCTTGCAGGCTTGGCAGAGATGGTGGCAGGTACAATCTCAATGTTCTTTGGTGCATATCTCTCAACAAAGTCCCAGAGGGAATTCTTTGATAATGAGATTAAAAGAGAGACAAGAGAGATTGATGAGATGCCGGAAAAGGAGAAGGAAGAAATAAGAGAGATATATACCGACCTCGGATTTAAAGCTGACGAAGTGGAGATGATAGTAAAGAGGGTAACCTCGGACAAAAAATTATGGGTAAGATTCATGATGAGAGAAGAGCTTGGAATACTGGAGGAGACCTTTGACGACCCGTTAAAGGTTGGTGCAATTATGGGCGTTTCCTTTGCCATAGGCTCGCTCCCGCCTCTAATACCATATATGCTTATGGATAATCCGATGACAGCCTTAAAGGTTGCCATTGTAACATCTCTCATATTTTTATTCTGTGTTGGTGCAGGAAAAACAACTGTAACAAAGGGGAGTTGGGTAAAAAGCGGTATAGAGGTGGCAATTATAGGAAGTATCGCATCAGGGGTTGGGCTTGTAATAGGGAAGATAGTTTCATTAATAATATTGTAATAAAAGGAATTAATAAATGGCAACCGAAGCCGATGCAAGAATGATTATTGACCAGCTTCTAAAAGATGCTGGATGGGATATTTTTAATAAAGCACAGGTTTCTACTGAAGAGTCTTCTGCGGATGGTCGTGCAGATTATCTTCTTAAGAACACCAGAACCCAACCTTTGGCCATAATTGAAGCTAAGCGTTTCTCGGTTGATCCTTATAGCGCAAAGGCGCAAGCTAAAGCTTATGCTCAATTCCTTGGTGTTCCATTCATTATTCTCAGTAATGGAAGGGAGCATTACTTTTGGGATTACATCGATGGTGGTGATGCTCGTTCGATACTCGGTGTTCCTTCACAGGCTGATATGGAACGCCGTGCTAATCTTAAAATTCACCGAAAAGGCTCTCTACAAGAATCTTTAAAGGCGAGTCCGTTACCTGTCAAGTTTCGTTTTAAGAGCGAAGAAATAGAAGTCCATCCTTATCAATTGAAATGTCTTGAAAGGGCTGATGAATCCCTTATAGCGGGGCGTCGTCGTATGCTTTTTGAAATGGCAACCGGCACCGGCAAAACTTTAACCATTGCCATACTTATGAAACATTGGTTTCAAGCAGCAATAATCTCAAGGGTATTATTCCTTGCTGACCGTATTGAGTTAGCAAAACAGGCTAAAGAAACATTTGATGATTACCTGCGTGACTGGCCGTCAAAATTACTTTACGGTGGGAGAAAGAGTCTGGAAGGTCAGATTGTTGTAGGAACGCTTGATACGATTGCCAGTCAGTTGGGAGCAAACGGTTTTGGTCATGGATATTTTGATATTGTTATTACCGATGAATGTCATCGCTCGATTTATAACACCCACAGAGCAACTTTGGCTCATTTCGATGCAATACACATTGGTCTTACAGCCACACCAAATCCCGGAGAGCTACGATGGATTAGTGAGCATGAACGTCAGATTGTTAAAAGCACTTACCTTTTCTTTGATTGCTGGGATAGCGTTAAAAAGATGGGAGCGCCCACTTTTTCCTACACTATGCAGGAAGGAATCAGAGACAAGTTCCTTGCGAATTATAAAATCTATTTGGCTGAAAGCAGGCTTACCTTTGAGGGTGCTACATGGGAAGATGATGAAATCACTTATGGCGATTGGGGACGCACTGCAGAGTCAGAAGATCGGCTAAAGCTTATCATTGAAGAATATTATCGGATTGAAGAAGAACGTTCCCTTGAAAGACCCAGAAAAACCATTGTCTTTGCCGTATCGGAAAAACAGGCGGTTATACTGGAAAGGCTTTTTAATAAACTCTTAACAGATGATGCCTGTTTGCGAATTGCCAGCCAGTTAAATCGTTCTCCCAATCAGGTTAGACAGGAATTCTCAAAGAAGATAACCTGTTATTCCAATAATGGAGACCCTAAACCGATTATTAATCAGTTTAAGTATGACCCGCTGCCGATCGTTGCTGTTTCTGTAGATATGCTTGATACAGGTTATGACCATAAAGAAGTAGAGAACCTTGTCATGTTACGCCCTACAAAATCTGCTATAAAGTATACACAGATGCGCGGACGTGGAAGTCGCCTCTGTCCGAGGATAGGAAAGACAGAGTTTTTAATTTATGATTTTGTAGGAAACACAGAAAATTTCAATGACCCCGGTATGGAATATCATCGTCCAAAAGTTATTGGTATTACTCATAATCTCAAACAACCGGGAGAGACGGAACCTCCTTCAGAACCTGCACCGCAGCCGTATCCCAAACAAAAAACACATGAATTCCGTATAATAGCCGAGGGGTCACTGGAGGATGAATTCCGGCGCAGAAAAACAATCATTATTGGACCGGAAGGGTTGGCTATAGACCGCAAGACATATCAAGAAAAATGGACAGGCAAGATTATAGAGCTTTATAAAACAGACCCGGCAGTACAAAAGATATTTGCCGGTAAAGAATTGACTGAGCAAGAGTGGGATGCTCTTGCAAGAAGACTTAACTCACCGGAATACTATTTTGATGAGAAGGCACTCCGTAAAGCCTTTGAGCAGCCGACAGGTTCTCTTACCGATTTTATTCGTGCAGCCCTTGGGTTGTATAAGTTTCAGACCCGCGAAGAAAGAATCATTAATGGTTTCAATACTTGGGTTACCGAGCATTCCGACAGTATAAAGCCTGAACAGGCACAGATGTTACGGCTTTTACAAGCCCGTGTATTGGCTGGAGATAAGATAGAGATGCGTATGTTCAGCCAGCCTCCCTTTTCACTCTGGGGAGGACGTGTGCGTATGGAGCAGCTATTCGGCAAGGAAAGTCTTGTCAGAATCATAGAAGAATTAAACATGCTGCTTGCAGCGTGAAAGGATAAACATGGATTCCGGAGAACTGCAAAACACACTTAAACGTCTCTGTAAAGTAATGTGGGAGGAATGTAACCAATCCAATCACCTATGTTACTCAAATATCCTACCTCCTTTTTTTGAAAATGCTTGAAGAGATGGATACCGAGCAGAAAGAGGCAGGCAACGGAAATTATAAAAGCCTTTTTGGCAAATTCAAGGTAGGAAATCGTAATATGAGTTTTGAACCTCTCCGCTGGAGTGTTTTAACCTCTGACCCCGATAATGAGCGAATGCTCCGCACTTTGAGGGATACCCTTCCTCAATTTGCAGAACATCCATTGCTTTCCCATGGTGCAAAGGCAATATTTGAAAATGCTTCTATCGTTATCCCAAATGGTGCAGCCCTACGTCGTGCTGTAGATATTATTTCTCCCATATCTTTTATGGCAGAAGATGCAGATGTCAAAGGAGATCTGTTTGAAATCCTTTCCAGCGACCTCGGTAGTCAGAAAAAGGCTGCCCAATTCCGAACCCCGCGCCATCTCATCCGTGTGATTACAGAGATGGTTGACCCAAAGATAGGCGAGACCATCTGTGACCCAGCATGTGGGACAGGAGGTTTTTTGATAGCAGCTTATGAGCATATCTTACTGAACAATACCAGTCCTGAATTTATTCGGGAAACAATCGGGCCATATGGGTTGCCGGTACGTAGAGGGATTGGTGACAAATTGAAACGGAGTCAGTGGAATTTTTTGCAAAAAGACGTCTTATACGGTTTTGAAAGCGATCCTGATATTATGCGTATGGCAGCTATGAATGCCGTACTCCATCAATTTGACCATTCACATTTGGTTCACAGAGACTCCATTTGTGGCAGTGAAGATAAATGGGATGAAATACAGTTTGATGTTATTCTGGAAAATCCTCCCTTCTCCGGCGACCGTTCCGATGCCAAGCGTTCCCTTAGAGTTGAGAAGGGAGATAAATATGTCCTCTTTCTTGCCCATGCCTTACGCAGCTTGCGTTCCGGCGGTCGCGCCGGCATCATTTTCCCCAACGGCATACTCTTTGGCGACTCAAACAGTCACATTGAGGTAAAACGCAGATTATTGAAAGAGTTCGACCTACAAGCAGTGGTCACTTTACCTAAGGGGATGTTTGAGCCTTATACACCAAATCCGACTTGTTTCTTTATCTTCCAAAAAACAGGCAGACCTACAAAGAATGTTTGGTTCTACCGTCTGGAGGGAGATGGTTCATCACTTAAGAAAGCTCGCAAATTCGGGATTCAATTTCGTAATGACTTTCCTGACTTGTTAGCCAAATGGACCAAGAGAAAGACAGAAGAAGGGCGCGCATGGCTGGTGCCGGGAAAACTCATTGAAGAGAAGAATTACAATTTGACCCTTTCCGCCCTTGGACTTGTGGAGCCTGAAAAAGTTGAGCACGTTGAGCCCGAAGAGATACTGGAATCAGTGGCAGCAAAGGAGGAGCGGATATTTGACCTTATCCGTAAGATGCAGGAATTACTTTTGGAAGGGAATGGCAATGGAAGGGTATAAATTGCCCAAAGGGTGGGAATGGCGAACTATCCGCTCAGTAGTTATGCCTAAAGAATCATGGAATCAACGCAAAAATCCGAGGAATACATTTCAGTATGTCGATATATCTTCCATCAATAACAAAATAGGTATCATAGGTAAAACAACGACAATTCCAGGAGATAATCCTCCGAGCAGAGCAAAAAGAGTAATTCGTGCGGGGGATGTCATCTTTGCAACAACACGTCCATACCTCAAGAACATCGCTATTATATCAGATAGATTGGATAATCAAATCTGTTCGACTGGTTTTTGTGTTTTAAGGCCGAATTTAGAACAAGTAACAACAGAATGGCTATTTTATATTTGCCGGAGCAATATTGTGGTTGATCAGGTTGTTCCCAATCAAGAAAAAAACGCATATCCAGCGGTTAGCGACGATGAGATTTATGACTCAGAAATCCCCGTCCCACCCCTATCCGAACAGCGCCGCATTGTCAAGCGGATAGAAGAACTGACAAGGCGGGTTGAAGAGAGCCATAAGTTAAGAATAGCGAACTTGGAAGACATAAATCGTTTACTTCCTTCAGCAATGGAGACTTGCTTTCAGGGTGATGGTAGTTGGTTATCCGTCCCTTTTGAGAAAGCGGTAAAAAGGGTAAAAAGCAGGGGAGAAAAACTAAAGACCGAGGATTATAAGCTAAGCGGTACCATTCCTATTGTCGACCAAGGACAATCCGAGATAGCAGGGTACACTGACAGAATAGATGCTCTTTTTCAAGGACATATTCCTGTAATTATTTTTGGAGATCATACCAAGAATATAAAGTACATTGATTTTGATTTTGCGGTAGGGGCAGACGGTGTTGTTATATTGCAACCAATAGATGACATAATTCCCGAATACTTTTACTATTGGCTGAAAAGTATTCCTCTGTATAGTTTAGGATATAGCCGCCATTATAAACTTTTAAAAGAACAGATCGTTTATTTCCCTGAAGATAAAGCAGAGCAAAACCGTATTGTTGAATATCTCAACAGCCTTCAGACAAAAGTCGAAGAGCTTAAGCATTTGCAGTCCGAGACAGAGTCAGAACTGGCCGCCTTTACCCCAGCCTTGCTGGCAAAGGCTTTTAGAGGGGAGCTGTGAAGACAACACTCTCTATACCTACAATCAATGACTACACTACCGCAGATTTTGATGTCTTGTTTAAACTCTGGAATCAGGTAAATAATGACAACATGGATGTGACCTTTGAATTTAGTCAGTGCAACTTTTTGCGCCATAACGCAGTTGCTTTTCTTGGCGGACTTACTCGATTGATACAAACCAGAGGCGGTATTGGTCGATTTGCTTTAAATAGTATTCCTAAAAAAGTAAAAGCAAACATGGATGAGAATGGCTTTATTTCGACTTTAGGATTTGGGGGTGCTCCCAGGACAGGCAACTCAATCCCGTATCGGGAGGATTCACACCAAAGCGAAGCTGTTTTGGTTGACTACCTAAAAACTAAATGGTTGGGGCGAGGGTGGGTTCTCGTAAGTGAAAGGTTACGGGATGCTATTGTCGGTAAGGTCTGGGAGATTTATGCCAATGCCTTTGAGCATGGGAAGTCACCAATAGGTATTTTTAGCTGTGGACAACATTATCCTAAACACCACGAATTGAAGTTGACGGTTGTGGATTTTGGAGTTGGGATACCTTCTAATGTAAGACTTTTTTTTAAACATGACCCTCGGGCACAATCCTTAAGTGCCGCAAGCTGTTTAAAGTGGGCATTTCAGCGAGGCACGACCACAAAGCCTAACGGCACCAGTCGCGGTATGGGTCTTGACCTGCTTAAAGAGTTCGTAAAGCTGAATAATGGAAAACTTGAGATATTTAGTCATGAGGGTTATGCTATAATAGATAAAACTCAGGAAGTATTTATGAATCGTCAAACATTTTTTGAGGGCACGCTTGTAAATATAACCTTGAAGTGTGATGAATCATATTATCATTTTGTCTCAGAGACCTCTGACGAACCACTCTTTTAAGGAGGAGAAGATTATATCATGAAAATAAATGTATATGAGATGATCGGTGAAAATTGCATTACACTGGAAGATGGCCAAAGAATCTTTGAGATGATACATCATGAATTAACGGATGGTAATGCAGTTGAACTTAATTTTGAAAAGGTAACTGTGGTTGCATCACCTTTTTTAAATGCAGCCATTGGTCGTTTGCTGAAAGATATTAAACCTGATGATCTTAACCGCCTTCTCAAAATAACAAATCTTGTTCCAACTGGATTGGCAGTTCTCAAACGGGTTATTGAAAACTCCAAAGAATATTATTCCAACCCAGATGTACGAAAGGCGGTAGACGAAATCCTGTTTGAACAATCCGAGAGTCTATAATGACAATTAACTATACCGTTCGGGCTGATGTAATTGATATTCGCAGTGATTCTCCACGACAGGACGACCTTTTTCTTGTAGATACAAATGTATGGTACTGGACTACTTATTCAAGAGCTAATCAATCAGATGCCCGCCCTAAAACATATCAAATCAATAACTACCCTGCGTATATTGCAAAAGCTATTTCTTCGAAAAGCCAGCTCTGTAGATGCGGACTTTCCTTTGCTGAATTGGCACACCTCATTGAGAAAACCGAGTTGGAAATTTATTCAAGGACAATCGGTTTTGATAAGACCAGCAAGAAGGAATTTCGTCACAATCATAGTTCACAAAGAGCTAATGTTGTTGCAGAAATTCAAACTGCATGGAGTCAGGTAAAGATAATGGCAAAAGCGATAGATATTCAAATTAATGAGTCCTCTACAGACAACGCCCTATCAAGACTTTCAACACAACAACTTGATGGTTATGATTTGTTCATTCTTGAAGCAATTTCAAGGGTAGGTGTGGTCAAAATAATTACTGATGATGGTGACTATGTTACAGTGCCTGACATTCAAGTTTTTACAGCAAATCAAAATGTTATCACTGCCGCTCAAAAGCAAGGCAAATTGATAGTTAGATAGATGTAACAAAATCTACCATAAGTCTTATTTTTTATGAATAAAATCATTATAATAGGTAATGGAGTTGCAGGTGCTACGGCGGCTGAGGTTATCAGGAAAAAAAAATAAAGATGTAAGTATTTCAGTCTATTCGGATGAGCCATATCCATTCTACTCAAGGATAAAACTGCCTCATTTTCTTGGGGATGAGATTAAGCAGGAGGATACATATATATACAATGCTGACTGGTATAAAGAAAAAGGAATAGAATTTTATCCAGACACAAAGATAAAAAAGATAGAGTCTGATAAGAAATTTATAATTACAGAAAAAGACGAAAAAATTGGCTACGATAAACTATTGTTAGCAACAGGGAGTACAAATTTTGTCCCCTCAATAAAGGGTACAAATCCCCCTCTGTCCCCCTTTAATAAAGGGGGAATTAGGGGGATTTTTACACTCCGCACAATAAGAGATGTCCTCTCAATTAAAGAGTATTCATTGAAGAATAAAAAAGCCGTTCTCATTGGTGGAGGACTTCTTGGGCTTGAGGCGGCAAGGGGTCTAAAAGTAAGGGGGCTTAATGTTTCAGTGGTAGAATTTTTCTCAAGACTCCTTCCAAGACAGCTTGATGAAAAAGGTGGAAAGGTTTTACAGAGATTGATAGAGAAGATGGGGATTAAAGTTGTTTTGAATGCCCAATCAGAAGAGGTAATGGGTGGAGATAAGGTGGCTGGACTGAAGTTGAAAGACGGAAGGACGGTTGACTGTGACCTTATTATTATTTCAGCAGGAATTACACCAAGGATTGAGCTTGCAAAAGATGCAGGCATAGTCGTCAACAAAGGAATTATTGTAAATGAAAGGTTTGAGACAAATATAAAAGATATATATGCGGCAGGTGATTGTGCAGAGTTTCAGGGTAGGATATATGGTCTCTGGACAGCGTCATCAGAACAGGGAACTATTGCAGGGAATAATATCTCAGGTGTTGATACAGTTTATAGTGGAACCACTCTATCTACCACTTTAAAAATCGTCGGTATTGATTTGACATCCATAGGGGTTGTGAATCCCCCTTCTTCTCCCTCTCCCCTTGAGGGAGAGGGGTGGGGTGAGGGTTACAAGGAGTTAATCAGAGAAGATGGCTCTAACGAAGTTTACAAAAAACTTGTCATTAAAGATGGAAAAATAGTTGGTGCAATCCTTCTTGGCGACACAAAGGATGTCAGGGCAGTTGGTAAGCTAATTAAAAATACTGTTGATGTATCAAAGTATGAAGATAAACTGACGGATAGTAAATTTGATTTAAAGGGGATAATATGAAGCCACAGAGCTCTGTGGTTAATTCTTTAATATGAGGAGGCAATATGAAATTCAATCAATCTGCAAGGTTTTTAAAGGATGAGTTGCAGAAGTCTTTGGAAAAGGCAAAGGAGTGCTCAGGGCTTTTCAAAAAAGAGGGAATAAAGAATTATGAGATAAAGGAATTACTTGAGGATATTGAGAAGGGGCTGGGTAATTATGCAAGCAAGATAGATAAGCTTATTCAGTTTGATGAGGAGAAATATACAATAGTCCAGTTTCTGAATGAGGTGCTTAAATTAGAGTATAACGGAATATGGGATTATAATATGTATGCCTCTTCTATAAAAGACCCTGTCCTTGCCGGTGATTTAAAGAGATTTGGTGCATCTGAAGGTATGCATGCACTCCTTGTGGCTAATATGGTAAAAAAAATGGGAGGGACGCCTCAATTCAATCCTCCAAAGTATAGAAGGGAAAAGAAACTCTCAGTTAAGGAAATGCTTGAGGAGCATAAAAAGGGTGAGATAGAGGCTATTGAGCTTCTTGAGAGGGGGATGGAGAAATTCTCTGACCCTGAATTTCAATATTTCATCGGAAAGATAAGGCTTGATGAACAGGAGCATCTAAAAGAGGTGGAGAAGCTGCTTAAAGAATATAAAGACCTTCAGGCTATAATTGAGGTAACGGATTATCGCTGGAGAGATGACTATGCAGGTAATGAGAAGGACAGACCGTGGGTTGAGTAGGACTATTTTAACCATCTATATCCTTCCATCGTTGAATAATAATAGAACAAGGTATAGGTCGTTGTAAGAGGAAGTTATCAAAATGAGTGCCAGATATCCTATCCGTGAAGGCCAACTTATTACCGGAGCGCTGTTTAATGAACCCATGCGTGTGGAGACTGTTAAATCAAATGGCACTGATAGCTGGGTCATAGGGCTTATAGGCACCCGGTCAGAGCGATTTCGCAGGGTTACTCTTTCAAATAAAGAGATTGAAACACTCACTATTCTTGATTCTAAGTTCAACTATACCGGTGACGGACGACTTCTCCGTCTCGGTATTCAGGCATATTCTCTTGGAATTGCTTATGAATTTGACCCATATTTCGGCCTCTCTATCTCCCGTGTTGACCCGCTTCCGCATCAACTTGA
>Ga0156158_1005_pt2 | contig 48925 bp, 47 predicted proteins | sample RifCSPlowO2_12_FD_107811 | JGI IMG/M metagenome (GOLD analysis project Ga0156158, IMG submission 107811) | Nitrospinae bacterium RIFCSPLOWO2_12_39_15
ACCACAGCCGCAAGCCAGTTGTTTACTGTTTTTGGTGAGCCGGATATTGAGATAAGAAAAATCCCCCCCACCCCCCTTTATCAAAGGGGGGACAAGGGGGGATTGCTGAATACGAAGTCATCCTCAAAGGTGTTGACATTTATGACCCGTTGACAGGCGAAGTCTATTCAGACAATGGAGGCAGAATTGCCGCATGGTTCATAGATACGGATTATGACAAACGCACCTTCTGCATATCACAGGCATTCTTTCCAGATTCCAGCGCATGGGATAAATTAAAGAGGGCATTGAAGGCATCAATAGATGAGGACAAGTTTGAACTCTTAACCAGCACCCGCTCCCTGCCTTTTAAACCCGGCAAAGAAAAACGCATCGCTGTCAAGGTCATTGACCACAGGGGGAATGAGGTGATGGTGGTGAGGGAGGTGGAGTAATGGGAAAATCTCAAAAAATCCAGGAAAATGCTAATTTAACGCTTGTAATTTTTCCTTACCTTTTTCTTTCAAAAGAATACAATACTGACGGAATTACTTTAAAACCTTCTTTTCAAAATATTATTGACCAAGAAGAGCCAATAGTAAAAAAGCAATTGTTGCGAATAGCTGAATTCTTCAGATACGCTTACAACAAGCAAGTCAATGCATGGAGTTACTATATTGCTTATTTAAGCAATAAAAAAGATTGGTTTTCCTTACGAGATAGATTGAACAATCTAATCACGATACTTAGATACAGTAATCTTTCCGAACCTCGCAATAATGCACTTTTTAGTCATTTTGATTATTTTATTTTTGAAGTAAATCATCTGCATTTAGATGACAGTTCTGAATTTCATTATTACGACGGATTATTAAACGGAGAGAATACGATAGGATTTCATACACATAAAGATTCAGTTGGGAATCCCTTCTCTTTCCATTATGAGATGTCTCCATTAGTTTTAGAGGACATAGAGAACGATAGATATTTGCAAAAATTTTATTCCCATAGAAGTTTCAGCAACAAAGAAGAAAAAAGACTTTTAAGAGCAATGGAATGGTTTAACCGTTCTTTTGCTACAACAAAGGAAGTTGATCAAGCAGACGCAATTATACATTTGGAATCGGCTTTTGAAGCATTATTCAAGACCGATCGAGAAGGAATCAAAGCGCAGGTTCAGAGCGGGTTAATACAATTTTTGGGTGAAACAAATGAATTAATTGATTGGATAAATCAGTTCTGGAAGCTGCGATGCGCTATTGTTCATGGAGATGCCGAATTAAAACCATTCTTTTTCCAACATACAAAAGGCTCCAAAGGACATCGTGACCATGTTGTTATGGGAAGAAAAATATTTACCAGATGTTTGGATACCTTTTTCCAGATAAGAGGTTCGACATATTCATGTGATATTCATGAAGAATTGGTATCTAATGAGGTACGAATAAAAGAAACAAAAAAATGCTTACAAAATAGAGCAGCAAATGACCTGAAAGAAGCCTTTCATCTTATTTCTGGTCTAAGGAAAGACGATACATCTTTTTCTAAAAAAGATACGGTGGCTTTCGGGAAAATGTTCTTGCCATTTGTCATTGAAGATCTGCGACAAGAAAACAAAAATGATATCGCAACAAATATAGAAACCATATTAAAATGGTCAGGTTCTAAATACAGCGATTTGGCTTTAATATACAATGAAGCATCTACTAAGTATCAGGAATTTTATTTTTCTAATTCCCATTCTATTTCAAATCCGATTCCCATTGAAACAAGTTTTTTACGTAGTGCCGGATATACTTTTTTAGATTTTGCAATTTGGAGACTGTTAACTTTTTTTGACTAAAATTAATGATAACCGTTGAATTAAATATGGTCATTATAGCCGACAACCCGATCTTAAACTCACGCCACAGATACTGAGGCAAAGATTGCAGGACAAGGGAGAGAGATGACGAAGACAGGAGAAAGGGTTATGAACTGGAGTGAAAGGAACTATGGCTTTAAAATCACTTGAATCGCAAAATGTGGAGTTCAAATCCAACTGGCGGGATGAGGCGGGAAATATATCCTTAACTTATGGCTTGGATATTGAGACAAAGAGATTTGAGATTTGAAATTTCAAATTTAAAATTAAAAGAGGCAAGACCATGACATACGAGCGATTTGAGGATTTGCCTGTGTGGAAGGCAGCGATTGTGCTTGCTGAAAAAATATATGCCTTAACAGAAAAGCCGCCCTTCAAAAGAAAATACAGCTTGCGTGACCAAATAGAAAGGGCGTCGCTATCGGTCTCAAACAATATTGCAGAGGGCTTTGAGCGCGGGACTACGCAAGAACTTTTGACATTCCTTTATATTGCAAGAGGTTCGGCTGGCGAAGTTCGCTCCATGCTCTATTTTCTTGAAAGGCTGAAAGCCTTTGAAGATTTGAAATCTGAAATTTCAAATTTGAAATCAGAGGCTGAAGGCATATCAAGGCAATTGAGGGCGTGGGCTGATTCACTACAAAATAGTGAGATAAAGGGACATAGATATTTGAATGAAAAAGAAAGGAAACTTGCGAAGAACAAAAAAGAGAAGGAAGAATTTCTGACGATGCTCAAGAGTTATAAGAAATAATCTCAAATTTGAGATTTGAAATTTGAAATATGATTGAGAACTATGGCTTTAAAATCACTTGAATCGCAAAATGTGGAGTTCAAGTCCAACTGGCGGGATGAATATCTCAAGGTAATCTGCGCTTTTGCGAATGCCGACGGCGGAAAATTGACAGGGCATTCAATGATGAATTATGAGATAATATATCTAAAAGGAGGTTGATATGCAAACGAGCTATAAGGAAAGGATATTGCAGGAGATCGAAAAAATCCCTGATGACAAGTTGGGGAATATTTACAAGATAATTCATTTGTTGACAGGGGAAATTACTACAGGTGCAAAAAAGACAGGAAAAAGAACTTCATTAAGAGGAATCTGGAAAGGCAGCCGGATTGATGAGTCCCTATTTGCTGAAGCCAAGAAATCACTTTTCCCATACGAAAAAAGCAGGGGTATCTAATGGACTATGTAACCGATACCCATTCGCTTGTCTGGTACTTTACAGATGACAGCCGATTGAGCAACAAAGCCCTGCAAGCTTTTCAGTCGTCTGAAGAAAAAGGAATCGTATTTGTTCCTGCTGTTGTGCTGGCTGAAATAATGTTCATAGCAAGAAAAGGCAGGATTACACTCTCTTTTGAAGATACGCTTAATAGAATTGAAGAAAGCGAAAACTTTGAAATTGTCCCATTAAATGCAGAGATATTGAGAGCTGCCGACAAAATTGAAGCAGATATGGAGATGCATGACAGACTAATAGTTGCGACGGCTCTATGGCACAATGCATCTTTGATTACAAAAGATGAAACTCTGCGAGAGTTAGGAATTGTCTCAACTATCTGGTAAGAGACAGTCGCATTCTATGTTATTGCCTATAGAAAACCTATAAACTATGTCATTAGCCGTTGATAATCCAATTTTAAATAATCCTTTTGAAGAGCCCAAAGAATACTGGATTTATTCCGAAGGGCAGCCTAAGAGGATGTCGGGCAGACGTCCTGCTGGATATTATTTCCGCACTGGTAAAAGACCTGATGCCCAGATTGGCTTGTTTGCTGAGGAACAGTTTAAGGAGCTTGAAGTAGTAAATAAAATTCGCCAGAAGGTCAAAGAATGGCGTGAGGCAGGATACAAGGGTGTTACAGGTGTTACCCAAAGATTGCTTGAACACTGGAATCTCCCTGACAGAGAGAAGAAGTTATTTTTCTGCCAGATAGAGGCAGTAGAGACAATCATATATCTTGTAGAGATTTTATCCAAAAATCCAAAGGGGATAACAATTCCACAAGATGTGCCGAATGAATCAGACATTGTAAAGAGATATAAGGCTCTTACAAGATATGGCTGTAAGATGGCTACAGGAAGCGGAAAAACTCTTGTAATGGCTATGCTTGCGGCATGGTCTGTTATAAACAAGGTACAATACAAGCAGGATAAGAGGTTCTCTGATGCTGTGCTTTTCGTATGCCCTAATCTCACAATCAAGGAAAGGCTTTCTGTCCTTTATCCATCCAATCCGAACAACTATTATGCAAAGTTTGATATTGTCCCTGCCTCTATGATGGATATGCTTACAAAGGGAAAATTTTTTGTAACAAACTGGCATTCTTTCCTGCCTGTAGATGACAGCAAAAAGAGGAGTGTCATTCAGAGAGGTGCAGAGAGCGAAAAGGCTTTTTGCAACAGGGTATTGAAAGAACTATCAGGTAAAGAGAACATCCTTGTTTTTAATGATGAGGCACATCATGCCTATCGTCCAAAGGAATTTGAAATTTCAGAATTGAAATCTCAAATTACAGGCGAAGAACTTAAAAAACTGAAGGAAGAAAAGGAAGAGGCAACAGTCTGGATTGGCGGGCTTGATAAGATAAAGTTTGCAAGGAAGATTAATTTTTGTATAGATTTATCTGCAACGCCTTTTTATATACAGGGAAGCGGTTATCCTGAAGGCTCGCCTTTACCGTGGTTGGTGTCTGATTTTGGCCTTGTGGATGCCATAGAATGCGGGATTGTAAAGATACCCCGTGTGCCTGTGGATGATAATTCAGGGCAGCCTATACCAAAATACTTCCAGTTATGGAAAACAATCAATGAGTCCCTTTCTGCATCGGAGCGGGCAACCCAAAAAAGAAAGCCCAAGCCTGAATCGGTCTTTAGAGAGGCTGAAGGGGCATTGACAACATTGGCAAGCGAGTGGAAAAAGACCTTCAAGGAATTTAAAGACGATAAACAGTCTGTGCCGCCTGTGATGATTTGCGTGTGTGATAATACGGACATTTCCGAAATTGTTTACGAGTATATAAGCGGTGAAAAAATAGTTGAAGTTGAAAAGGGCAAGAAGAAAAAAGTCTACACAAAAGGGAAGCTGTTCCCGGAGTTTTTAGAAAACAGTGAAAAATCTCAGCCTGCCATGAGGATTGATACAAGGCTTCTGAATGAGGCTGAAAGCGAAGACGGTTCACAGACAAAAGAGGAAGTTGCTCAGAGTTTGAGAGTTAAGGTGGCTACTGTAGGCAAGACAGAATGGGAAGGACAGGGCGATCCGCCGGGTAAGGATGTCAGATGCGTTGTCTCTGTGGGTATGCTTACCGAGGGATGGGATGCAAACAATGTTACTCAGATTTTCGGCTTGAGGGCGTTCACTTCTCAACTTCTCTGCGAACAGGTGGTTGGGAGGGGATTAAGAAGAATGAACTATACCTTAAATGAAAATGGGATGTTACCAGAGGAATATGTAGATGTATACGGTATACCTTTTGAGGTAATTCCTGTTAAGAAAAAAGGGGGAGGCCCACCACCACCTCCTCCACCTTCAACCCTTGTTCAGGCATTGAAGGAGAGAGAACATCTGAAGATAGAATTTCCCCGTGTTGAGGGTTATGTCTTTGATGTAAAAAGCAGGATAAGGGCAGATATTAGCGGTTTAAAAGAATTAACTGTTGATCCGGGCAAAGAGCCAACGAAGGTGGTTGTAAAAAGGCACGGTGGGCTATAAGATTGGTTCACCAACACGATTGGGCCCGGGGCGGGAAGTTTATCAAAACAAGAATCCGTTTCATGAGACTAAAAGACTTCAGGAGATTGTATTTGAAATTGCCAAGAGGATTACCAATGCCTTGAAGGATAAGGATAAATTCAAATGGCAGGCAAGGGAGATTTTATTTCCTCAGGTATTGGCAATTGTAAAGAAATTTATAAACGAAAAAGTAACTTTTATAGACGCAAAGCCTAATGAAATAGCGCTTGAAAAATATATCCAGTTGATAGTTGAACGATTGCTCACCATCATAGAGCCGGATACAGACGAGGGAGAAGCCCCTTTACTGCCGATAATTGAAAGGTTTAGACCAAAAGGGTCAACCTATGAGGTTCTTTTTCGTACAGTTAGAAAGGCACATCCTACCCTTAAAAGCCATGTAAGCCATGTGGTTACTGATAATCGCTCTTGGGAGCATACTGTTGCCTTTTATCTTGAGGAAGATCCAAATGTGGTTTCTTATGTAAAAAACGACCATTTGGATTTTGTAATTCCATACGATTTTTTAGGAGTAAGGCATCCATACTATCCCGATTTTCTTGTGAGGTATAAAGATGTTACTATAATTTTGGAAGTGAAAGGATACGAATCCGAACAGGACAGACAGAAAAGAACTGCCGCTGAGAGATGGGTTAAGGCAGTAAATTATCATGGTGGTTTTGGAAGGTGGAAATTGTTGGAATGTAGAGATCCGAGGAGTATAGATAAGATTTTAAACGGTTTGTTTTGATAAATACAAAATCAGAAGTCAGCCTTAAAGATGAACTTGCCCCAGCCTTTTCAGGCATATCTTTTTATAAGATTTTAGCATAAACTATCTTAAAAAATGATATTGAAACTTCTTCATTAATTATGGAAAAGATTCTTATAACCCGCACTGACCGTATAGGTGATGTAGTCCTGTCAACACCTGTATTCAAATCTCTCAAGAACAGCTTCCCATCAGCTTCCATATCTGTCCTCGTCAGGAATTATACAAAGGATATTGTTACAAATAACCCAAATATTGATGAGGTCATAATCTTTGAGCCTGAGGGTGAACACAGGACAATAAAGGGTCTGATTGGGCTTGCGAAAAAAATAGAAAAGAGAAATTTTGATACTGCACTTATGCTCTTTCTTAATTTTAAGGTAGGTTTACTCACCTATCTATCCAGAATACCCCGAAGGATAGGACCTGCAACAAAACTCGCCCAGATTTTTTTAACAGACAGGATAAATCAGCACAGGTCGGGAGTTGGCAAACACGAGACTGATTATAATCTTGAGCTGGCAGAAATACTCGGTGCAAAACCTATAAGACAATCTGAAATATATATTCCTGATGAAATCACAAAGAAGGTAGACAATATTTTTTCGTCAATCGTCAATCCAATTGTGGGTATCCATCCCGGAAGTGGCGGCTCTGCAAGAAACTGGAAATCTGAGAGATACGCAGAACTGGCAAACAAGATAATCGGGAAAACAGGTGCTGCTGTTTTTGTTACGGGAGGTCCCGGAGAGGAAGAATTGTTGGATAGGATAATCAGCAGCATAAAGGGAAAGGCTGTAAAATATATCAGCTATGACGGGATTAAAGAACTTGCAGGTGTTATAAAAAAGTTCAATATAATGGTGGGACCAAGCACAGGACCGATTCACATTGCCACAGCCGTAGGCACCCCTGTAGTCTCCATTTATTGCCCGATATTTGTCTGCCAGCCAAAGAGGTGGGGACCGATTGGCGAAAAAGATATTGTTCTTATGCCAGATGTTCCCTTCTGTAAAAAATGTGTATTTGAAAAATGCAAATATTATGACTGTATGGATATGATAAGTGTTGACAGGGTATTTGAGGAGGTGGGGAAAAGGTTGCTTCGGGACTAAAGTCCCTCGCAATGACAACATTATGGGAAAGACAATTCATGAGTTTAAAAAAGTCGCAGGGAGATTGCTATTCCCAGTTCTTATTACCAAGAAGACCCATTCTGAAAAGGTTTTAATAGTTAAAGATAATTCTATAGGGGATTTTTTGTTGTTCAGCGGGATATTGAGTTTTTATATAAGACATTTTGGAGATAAGGTATATTGTCTTGTAAATGACAATGTAGAAGAGGTTGCGAAATTATATACGGACAATGTTATAGTCATGAATGATAGAAAATATTTTACCTCTTTCAAATACAGATATAGGTTGATTACCCAATTGGAGAATATGGGTTTTGGTACAGCCATAAACTCCATACTTAATTCATCCGAATCAAGGGATATACTGTATATATTGAGAGCCCCTTTGACCTACCTGTATGGAGGTGTGATAATGAAATTGAGAAAGATAGGCAGATGGAAAAATATAGCCAATATAGTCCCTGAGCTTAAAATGTTTGACGATAAGGGTATTTATACCAGTGTCTTTGCCCATGAAAAGTATTTTATAGAGAGGATACTGAATGTTAAAGTGTCAGATGATGAGGTCAAACCCTATATCCCTCTGAACAATAATGCATCCGAAAAGATAATAAATAAATTCTCTTTACAAAAGGGGAATTATATTGTTTTCACCTTTGGCTCCCGTTCTGCAAAAAGGGACTATCCTTCAGATAAGTTCGTGGAGGTAATGGAATATCTGCACAGACGGCTCGGCATGAAAACTGTGCTTATAGGTGTAGACCAATACAGTCCTGATGCATTACCAGATTTTGTTATTGACCTTAGAAGAAAGACATCCCTGATTGACGCCTTTGGCATTATCAGGCATGCAAGAATATTTATAGGGAACGAGACTGGGGTAACCCATGCCTCATGGATAATGGGGGTGCCGACAGTTATGATATATGGAGGCGGACAGTTTGGTGGATTTCTCCCTCTGTATGATAACGGATGTATAGTATATAAACAGATGGATTGCTATTGCTGTAACTGGGGTTGTAAATACAGTGATATTCCAGTCAGATGCATAGGAGAGATTGGCGTTGACGATATTTTAAAGATTGTTGATAATGTTATAAAAGGTTTATAAATATACTGGCAAGATAAAACTCATCACCAAGTGGGGTCATGCCGCCATATAATTCAATACCGTATTCTCTATCTTTTACACCCTTAACATAAATTATCCCACCTTCATTAGCTATTTTATAGTTATCATCCCGTATAATTTTTGAATTATAGAGATAATAGTTATCTATATAACGATAATAGAGACTGAATTTTTTATCTACCTTTTCCTGCCATGTAAGCATTAAAAATCCTGTATCTCCAGCCATATTATCATAAGTTATGTTTTTTTTAACAGTATCACCAACCCAATGCCCCATTGAATTCCCCTCATTTCTGTAGCCATTGTTGTAAAGGTGGTGGACATACCAATTAATGTCTCTAAAGGAATGCTCAATGCGAAAACCCAACCTTTTTGTTATATAAGGGAAATATACTCCATAGATAAATGCATTGCTGCTGAAGTTAGTATTTTTAAGCTCACGGGTATCTTCAGCGGCAATGGTGTGATATAGCTTAAAAGGGAAGGTGCTAAAATAATTAATATTACCCGCAAAGGTGATAGATGCCTCCTGATTTCCAAATTCTTCATCGGCGGTTGTGGCAAGATTGTCATACCTGACAGGGTCTATAAAGGCATTCCATATATCATCCAGGGATTTCCCGGGTCTATCACCCCCTCCAAATTGAAAGGTGCGGTTGAGTCCTATTTCAAACCAACTTAAAGGATGAAAATCAAAATGCATTCCTAAAAGCATTGGGTTTCCTGATATTCTTTCCCCGTTATAAAGTATTCCATCTGTTTTTTCCAAACGGGATAGAAAAATCTCGTAATTTGAATTCAGCAGTGGTATTGGAACTGGATTGGAGATAGTTACAGAAGGGGAGTTTATGACATTGGTGCTTATCAGCATTGAGGAATCATAAAAGGGGTCAAACCAGTGGTCACGATAGCCTATATCAAATTGGAGATAATCCCATCCAGTCGCAATGTAGGTATTGTTAGTAGCAATCTTAGGATTGTTATTTTTTTGATAAAGACTCCCATCAAGGGAGAGTTGAATATATCTACCCGGTTTATAAAGATATGTTGCCTCAATAAAATATGGACTATCAGTTGAAAGACCATGACTATTTGGAATGGATTTTACTGTATTGTTTGAACCCCTTAGGCTGAGGGTAATCCTCTCCCTGTTCATAGTATTACCATAAAGCCGTATGAACTCCCTTTCTATTTCTTCATAAAGGATTGGATGGGAATCCCTTATCCCTTCGGCATATTTAAAAATCAGTTCAAGTGGATAAGGTTTTTTGGCAGATGGCATGTTGGTGAGCAGGGACATCTTTTCAACCAGCTCACTCATCCTGCTATTTATCGGGAGATACAAAGAGGATGCCTCTGCCATTGTTGTGAGACATAAAGATAGGGCGATTGCATATATTATAGATTTTTTCATTTTTTGAGGTATACTATAAAAAAACATTGCCATTATATCATGAATAATAAAGGGGTTTTACTTCTTTTTAGAAGGGCTGTAAACTTTGGATTCTACTCCCTCGCCTTATTTTCCCCGCTTTCCATATCAGCCACCCAAGCCGCATTATCCATTATACTTTTATCATGGACAGCCTTGATGATTACAGAAAGAAGATTTATCTTTGCTAAAACCCCCCTGAATTATCCATTTTTTGCATACTTCTGTGCGGTTTTTATCGGCGTTTTATTTGGCATTGATTTTATCTACAGCCTGAAATCAATAAGTAAACTCTGGATTGCCCTTACATTTTTTGCAGTGCTTACCTTTATTGAAGATATAAAGATGGTACGAAGACTTGTCCATATCCTTCTCGTTGTTACATCAATAGTTTCTATTTATGGTGTCCTTCAGCATATCTTCCCGGGCATTGATATTGCAAGACCTGAAGGGAGAAAGGTTGTTCAGTGGGCTGATGGGGGTGTGGCATCAGCAGGATTCTTCAGCCATCACCAGACTTATGGCGGATACCTATTGCTGGTTTTCTCTCTCAGCTTCAGCCTGTTTCTATCCAATATTAAGGAGAGGGGTTTATTAATCTTTTATGTTCTTTCAACCATCTTAATAGCTGGCGGTCTAATATCATCCATGGCTCGAAATACCTGGGTGGGGTCATTGTTTGTAATATTTTTCATAATTTTGTTTAGAATAAAAAACAGGATTATTCTCAGTTTTGTGGCTGGACTGATTATATTATCCGTTGTTACCTATACTTTAGTGCCTGTTACATATTTATTTCAGTCGTCTATTCTAAATCGTTTTAAAAGTGTATTTGATGTATCAAAGAATGTAGATAGACTCTACATCTGGAAAAGCACAATAGATATGATAACAAAACATCCACTCACAGGTGTAGGTATGGATAATTACAGTAAGGCAATACAGGATTACAGGAGTAAATACAGTCATAAATTTAGTCCCGGTTCAGATGCCCATGCCCATAATAATATCTTAACCCAGGCTGCCGAACACGGGATGTTAGGGCTGACAGCCTTTTTATGGATATGGATTGTCTTCTTTAAGGAGGGGTTTAGGATATATCGGAATTTAAAACTTAAACTCAGCACTCAGCACTCAGCACTCAGCACTTCTGTAGTTTTGGGGGGGCTTGGGGCTATTATCGGATTTCATATAGCAGGGATGTTTGAAAATAATTTTGGAGATGCTGAGGTGGCTACCATGGTGTGGTTTATAATGGGGCTGGTATTTTTGATGAAAAAGATATAAAATTTAGCCACAGATTTTCACAGATAAACACAGAATAACTAACAACCTACAACTCACAACTTACTATTTACAACAGTTGTCAGTGGTTAGTTGTTAGTTGTCAGTTGTCAGTCAAAAAAATCTGTATTCATCTGTGGCTAATAAGTCTTTGTTCATATTTAGGGGGGTGGCTATGAAAATAGGAGTTTTGACAGGTGGTGGTGATTGCCCTGGTCTTAATGCCGTTATCAGGGCAGTAGTAAAAACAGCAATTCAGCAGTATAAAATGGAAGTTCTCGGCATAATTGACGGTTACTATGGATTAGTAAATAATGAAATAAAAGAGCTTGCATTGGAAGATGTATCAGGAATAATGCCGAGGGGAGGCACAATACTCGGTACCTCCAATGTAGTTAATCCCTTTAACTATTATACAATTGTCAATGGGAAAAAGGTTTATAGCGATATCTCGGATATAGTAATTAAGAATATAAAGGCTAATGGTATTGATGTTATGGTAGTGATTGGAGGTGACGGGACACTGGAAATTGCCCACAAGTTTTTTAAAAAGGGTGTCCCTGTTGTTGGGATTCCAAAGACGATTGATAATGACCTTTCTGCTACTGATGTAACATTTGGATTTGATACTGCTATTCTTACTGCTACCGAAGCGATAGATAAAATACACACTACAGCAGAGTCTCATCACAGGGTGATGATTGTGGAGGTAATGGGTAGAAATGCAGGCTGGATAGCACTTCATTCAGGGATAGCAGGCGGTGCTCATATAATACTCATTCCAGAAATACCATTTAATTATGATGAGATACTTAAGAAGATTTACGAAAGAAAAGGGAAGGGGAAACACTTCAGTATTATTGTGGTGGCAGAAGGTGCAAAGCCGAAAGGCGGAGATGTTGTAGTAAAAAGATTCGTGGCTGACACTACAGAGCCCATAAGACTTGGTGGCATAGGAAACAAAGTAGCGGATGAAATTGAAAAGATAACAGGGTTTGAGACGAGGGTTACCACGCTTGGGCATATCCAGAGGGGTGGGAGTCCGTCCCCGTTTGACAGAATCCTTGCTACCAGATTTGGTGCAGAGGCTGTTCAATTGGTTGCAAAAGGAGATTTTGGTAAAATGGTCTCATTGAGGACACCTGAAATTATAGCCGTTCCTCTGGGAGAAGCCATAGGAAGGCAGAAGAAGGTTGCCACGGATAGTAGCTATATCAGAACGGCGAAGATGATTGGCATAAGCTTTGGAGACCAGTAGGAGGGCAATAAGTATGAAAATAGGAATATTGACAGGTGGTGGTGACTGCCCCGGGGAAAATGCGGTTATCAGGGCGGTAGTAAAAAGGGGATATAAGTATGGATACAGTATAATTGGCATTAAAAGGGGCTGGTTAGGGCTGATTAATGGTGAGGTAGAGCCTCTTACAAATTTTTCTGTATCAGGCATACTTCCCAAAGGAGGGACAATTCTCGGGACTTCCAGAAGCAATCCTTTCAAAAAAGAGGATGATGTCCAGCGGGTAATGTCCAATATAAAAAAATTTGGATTTGATACCTTGATTACAATTGGCGGAGAAGACACACTTAGTGTGGCAAAAAAGTTTTATGAAATGGGGGTTAAAGTGGTTGGGATTCCAAAGACGATTGATAATGACCTCTCAGGGACAGACTATACATTTGGTTTTGATACTGCTGTTAATATAGTTACAGAGGCTATTGACAGACTGCACACAACTGCAGAGTCCCATGACAGGGTAATGGTGATTGAGGTAATGGGAAGACATGCGGGCTGGATTGCCACTGTTGCAGGGATTGCAGGTGGTGCAGATTGCATACTTATTCCGGAGAAACCATTTGAGATTGAGAAAATATGCAAACTTGTGAAAAGCAGACATAAGAGGGGAAGGGGATTTAGCATCATAGTTGTTGCGGAAGGTGCAGTCCCTACAAAAGAGACAAAGTTTGTTACCATGGATGAATCTGTAGATGCCTTTGGACATGTTAAGCTTGGCGGTGTAGGGAATGTAATTGGAAAAGAGATTGAAAAGATAACAGGGTTTGAGACGAGGGTTACCATACTTGGGCATATTCAGAGGGGGGGTTCTCCAACTGCCTTTGACAGGGTTCTTGCAACCCGCTACGGAGTTGCGGCAGTAGACCTTATAAATAACGGGGAGTTCGGGAAGATGGTTGCTTTAAGAGGTAATGCTGTCATATCAGTGCCCCTTGAGGAGGCTGTGGCGAAGCTAAAGACCGTAGACCTCGGGCTTTATGATATTGCAGAGATATTCTTTGGCTGAAGCCTTCATTTTTTTATTGATTTAAGCCTTTCCTTTGACAGCCTAGCCTCATCAGAATTCGGATATTTTTTTATAATATCATTAAAAACAGATATAGCATCAGTTACCTGATTCAATCTGACTTTTGAGTAGGCTATCTTTAGCATTGCACTTGGGGTCTTTGCATTTTTTGGATATTTGTTTATAACTTCATTGAATTCCGATACTGCCATCTCATAATCACTCATGCTGTAATAGGATTCTGCTATCCAGTACTGGGAGCTTCCTGCAAGCCCGGTATCAGGATATTTTTCTATGTAATCCCGGAATCCTGTGATAGCCAGTTGAAAACTTCCCTTGAGATAATCGCTATAGGCGGTCTTGTATAACTCTTCAGGTTTAAGTGCCACAATCAAGCGAGATTCAGCTGCAGAAGGTTCTTCTGCGGAAGCAGGTAATTCTTTTAGTTGCTCTGCCGGGAATCCGGGGAGGGCAGAGATATTTTTTTTCTCTTCCTTATTGCTGTTTTCTACAGGAGGTTTCATTTCTGATTTCTCTTTTATAGGGGGTTTTACTATACCTTTTTTCTTTGTAGATACATCCTTTCCCCTTTCTGCGAGTCCTGTTACTTTTTCATCTAAAGAATTTATCTCCGTTTTTACAGAGACAAGCTCTGACTGCAGTGAATTCAATCCCCCTCCCAGAGAATTTAATTTCTGATATATATCTTTAGTGGTTAGTTCCTCTTTTTTACTCTTCTCAACAGTGGTTTTGTATATTTCTGAAAGCTGTGTAAGTCTTATATCAATAGAATCAAGCTTCTGATTAAGATTATCTATGAGATAAACATACTCATCTATTTTGGAAGTAACCTGCTGTAGTTCATCACTGAGACTACTCATATCTATTTTTATGTCAGCCTGATTTTTTCTACCTGTTTCCAGAATCCTGTCTATATCTGATAGAGTTTTCTTAATATCAACCTGACCCCTTCTGGTTTCTTCTACTATACTCATTTTCTGCTGAAATTGAGTGTTAATATTTGTGAGTTCACCGGTTAACCTCCCAAGCTCATCAGGTATCTTGCCAATCTCAGAGTTGAGCCTGTCTATCTCACTTTTTACCTGCCCTATATCCCTGTTAATCTCGTTAGTTGTCTTGCCAATCTCAGAGTTGAGCCTTCCTATTTCACTGCTTATCTGTGTGATATCTCTGTTAATTTTTTTTATATTTTTCTGGAGCGTATCCATTTCTCTTGGTGAGATGCAGGCGGTTAAAGTAAAGAATAGTATGCAGGTGATGATAGAGAGGTTATTCATGGTAAGGTGAATTTATAAATAAAGATAGTGAAAAGTTATAAAGTTCATAAGGTTTATAAAGTTAAGGTTTGTTTTTTACTTTATGAACTTTAAACTTTATAACTTAAAATATTATGGTTTAATAATAATGAGGAAGTGCCCCCTTCTGTTCTTTATCCACGTCTCCTCATTATGTCCCGGGTCAATCGGAAGTTCCTCTCCATAACTTATTGTATAAAGTCTTTCCGCAGATATTCCAAGGGAAATTAAATATTTTTTTACAGACATAGCCCTCCTTTCTCCCAGGGCAAGGTTATACTCTGTCGTCCCCCGTTCATCGCAATGACCTTCTATCTGAATCTTTGCACCGGGATTTTTTTGAAGCCATTCAGCATTTCGTTGAAGAATCTCCCTTCCATCAGTTCGTATATCATATTTATTGAAATCAAAATAGATATCCTCTAAAGCAGGTACTGTCCTAACCTCCGTTTCCCTTGCTGCCAGTGGTTGTGTCTCTGTCTCCATAATGGCAGAGAGTTTTTCTTCCTCTATCTTTTTTTTCTCCCCTTTAGCCTTTAGTCTTGCCTCTTCTTCTACCATTCTCCTTGCCTCCTCTTCAGCCCTTCGCTTTGCCTCCTCCTTTGCCCTTAACCTTGCCTCTTCATATGCCTTTCTCTTCGCCTCCTCTTCAGTTCTTCGCTTTGCCTCCTCTTCAGCTTTCAGCCTTGCCTCCTCTTCAGCTTTCAGCCTTGCCTCCTCTTCGGCTTTCAGCCTTGCCTCCTCTTCGGCTTTCAGCCTTGCCTCTTCTTCAGCTTTTTGCTTTCCCTTCTCCTCAGCCTTTATTGTTGTCTCATCTACCTGTGGCTTAACAGATATAGGTTTTTTAGGTGCACAGGAAATGAAAAGGAATGTTGTTGAAAAAACAAATAAGAATATAACTAAAAATATTTTATTATATTTCTGCATCTTAACCCCCTTTTAATTTAATTGTAAGGTGTCGGACATAACACTTTACACTCATTCAATTCGCGGCGACCATGAAGGGCTGTAACCACCTCCTTCTATATAGATTAATTTCCTTTGTTCTGCACCATCTGATTTCATTATGTATATCTGATACCTTCCATCCCTGTTTGAACTGAAAACTATATTTCTACCATCAGGGGACCATGAAGGGTTTTGATTATCCCCTTTACCTGAGGTTAACTGCTGAAAACTATTACCGACTAAATCTATCACAAAAATATCAAATTGTCCACTGTTGAGAGATGAATAGGCTATTTTATTGCCATCCGGAGACCATGAGGGCTGGTCATTGTAGCTTCCCTGATATGTAAGCCTCCTTAAATTTGCCCCATCTGACCCCATTACATAGATTTGTGGATTTCCGGACTTATCAGAAGTGAAGGCAATCTCCATTCCATTTGGTGACCATGCAGGAGATGTGTCAATACCCCGGTAGTTTGTCAATCGTGACAGATTTTTTCCATCCATGTCCATCGTATAAATCTCTGCATTACCGTCTTTACCAAGGGATACAGCCAGTCTCTTCCCATCAGGAGACCATGAACCAGCCATATTCATACCTGAAAATGTTGAGACAGGCGTTTTTTTGCCATTTGTTATATTAATTGAATAGATATCGGGGTTTCCATATTTGAATGTTGTATATACAATACTTTTACCATCCGGTGACCATTTTGGAGAGAGGGAGATAGATTTGTGGTCTGTTAATTTGCGGATGTTATGTCCATCATAATCTGATATATATATCTCCTTATTTTCTGTTGCCTTTGATACGAAGGCAAGCATGGTCATTGCAATTCCCTTTTCTCCGGTAAAACGATAGGTTATCTCATCGGAAAACTTATGAATCATTTGTCTGAAGATAGTCCTGTCCCCGCTGTATTTATAACCAGTAATCTGCTCCCCCCTTTTTACATCGTATAATCTGCATTCTATATTAAACTTTCCTTCTTCTACATTTATATGCCCTTTTACAATTGCCTCTGTTCCCATGGATGCCCATTCCTTAAAATTTATTTTTCCCGATTTTTTATCCTTTGAATCTACCTCGTTTAAAATGTCTTTATTGTCTATGGTCTTAAACAGACCTGAAATTTCCAGGTCCTCTCTTAATATTTCTGCACCTTTGCTGGAAAGGTTTTCCCTATCTGTTATCCCTTCCTGTAGAGAGAAATCAGGAATAGCAATTTTTATCTTTGAACCGCCTGTCCTCGTAATACTCAGATAGATATCAGGTGTATCTGCAAAGGAGGGACATAAGATGGAAGACAGAAAACAAAGGATGGAAAATACAAGATAGAAGATGGGCTTTTGACTTCTGTATTCTGTCTTTCTATCCTTCATCCTTTATTCTCAAATCCAAAATGAATAGAGAGATACTCTTCTGGAAATTCCTTTGGAAGCGGGGGAAGTGGATTAGAAGACAGGATGGCTCTCAGGGCAGTATTATCAAATATGGGGTAACCAGATGACTTTTCTATTTTCACCCCTTCAATCCTCCCGCTTTTTAAAATTTTGAATTTTATTACAGCCTTTTTTATCTCTCCTGAAAGTAGTTGTATATCCAATCTGCTCCATCTCCATCTATCGTCTATTTTCAGTTTTACCGCATCCAGATACCACTGATAGGGGAAAACAATTGTATCCAGGGCAATATCAATTTCAGTGGGAGGAATTGATGCTATCTGTTTTCCCTGGTTTTCTAAATCCCTGGTTTGCACCTTTTCTACAGGAATAGGTGTGGGGATTTCAAATATCTCAGCTATCTTTTCAATTTTAGAGGTTTGCTCCAATATCTCCTCTCTTATCTTTTTCTTAATGGGTTTTTTCCCTTCCGTATTTTCGGCTTTTGGTATTGAAGTCTTCAGTTTTTTTGTTATTACTTTCTCCTTTGGCGGTGATTTTACCTTTTTAGATTCTGCTATAGCTGGCTCAGGGGTCTTGGGTGGTTCTTTCACTGTTGCTGCAGGCTCCAGCGGTATTCCTGTAATAACCTCAGGCTTTTTCACTTTTGGAAGCTCTACCAGTGTAACCTTATATACAGCGAGATAATTTCTCTTTTTCCCCATAAAAAGGAGGGGGGAAAAAAGTAAACTGGTTATTATAAGGATATGAAGCAGGAGTGAGAATATAAATGACCTCCCCATTTCAACAGGGGAATCAATCTCCTTTGTCCTTATACGATAATGACTGACCATAAGAAACATTGACGATTGACGATTGAATATTTCTACTTGGCAATCTTCAATAGTCAATAGTCAATCTTCAATCGGCTCCGTTACCATGCCGACCTTATCTATTCCTGCATTTTTAATTTTTGACATTATCTTCACCACAAATCCGTAAGGCAATCCTTTATCTGCCCTCAAAAATATCTCTTTATCGGTTTTAGCTAAATAGGTATATTTTAATGTATTTTCCAATTCATTTAGCGAGACACTTTTATCATTAAGATATATCTCTTTTCTGCTGTTTATACTAATAATAGATTTCTCAATTGTCTCAACATCCCTTGCCGGTTCTTTTGGTAAATCCACCTCTATCCCCTTCTCCAATAAAGGGGTGGTTACCATGAAGATTATCAGAAGGACAAGCATTACATCCACAAACGGGGTAACATTTATCTCTGACAGAGTAGTCGTTATTCTTCTATGATTTTGTTCTGGCATGGGCACCCTTTGATTTTATATTTTTTGTTAATTCAGGGGATACTTTCCTTTCCTTTAATATATTTATAAAGGTGTCTACTACTTTAGGGTCAAACTGGGTGCCGGCACAATTTTTGAGTTCATCAATCGCTTTTGTAACAGATAACTCCTCTCTGTATGGCCTTAAATTGGTCATTGCCTCAAAGGTGTCGGCTACAAAAAGTATCCTTGAACCGAGGGGGATTTTCTCTCCTTTAAGTGAATCAGGATAGCCATATCCATCAAATCGCTCATGGTGGTGCCTGATTATATTACAGATACCTTCCACATCCGGCAGATTACAGATTATCTTTACACCTATATCGGGATGGGTTTTTATAGTTTTATACTCGTCTATTGAAAGGGGGCCTATTTTTAAAAGGATGCTATCCGGAATACCTATCTTTCCAATATCGTGCAGGAGGGCAGCCGTGTGGATGTTTTCAACTTCATTAGGCGGGGTTCCAAGTTTTATGGCAATGGAACGGCAGTATTCAGCCATACGGATTGAGTGCCCGGATGTATATTTGTCTCTTACCTCTATGGCATTAGCCAATGTTGCAATAATCTCCATATATGAGTTTGCCACTTTTTCATAAAGCTGGGCATTCTCTATAGCGATACCTGCCTGACCGCATAAGACAGAGACAAATTCCATATCCGAATTTGTAAATGGTTGTTCATTATTAATCTTAAAGAAATTAAGCACACCGGTTAGCGTGCCTCTGACAATAATGGGTATAGAAAGGGCTGATTTTATCCCATCCCACCCTTTCATAAAAGGGGTTGTGGATGTCCTATCGTTTAAGAGGAGAGGGGTCATTGTTTTAGCAACCATATCTGCTATTTCTTCATCGGCTATTTTTTTAGTCTCCCCGGATTTTATATCCCTATCAGTAGATGCCTTTAATATAAGGGTTCCCTTCTCTTTATCCATCAGCATAAGAGATGTCCTTTCTGCCCTTATGTATGTAGATGCTTCTTTAGTAATAATCTCTATAAGTCTATCTATATTCAATTCGCTCAAAATCTTTTTATTTATCTCAAAGAGGGGGAGAATCGCCTTTAGTTTTATGTTTTCCTTTATAATCTGGGATTTGTAAATGGCATGACCTACAGCCTCAACTAATTCCTTTGGGGTAAAAGGTTTCAATACGAAACCCTGGGCCCCATATCTCATAGATTCAATAGCTGTGTCAATAGTGCCGTGGCCTGTGATGACAACAACAGGTGTATCTGCAGAAAACTCCTCTCTTATCCTTTTTATAAATTCTAAACCACCAATCTTCGGCATCTTGATATCGGTAATAATCAGGTCAAAATGCTCCTTCTTGACTCTATTGTAACCTTCCTCACCGTCGCTGGCAGTGACTATTGTATAGCCTTCTTTGATTAATATCTCGTACATAACATCCCTGATTACGCTCTCATCCTCTAAGACAAGAATGTTTTCTTTTGACATAGGCTTATTTCCCTCTTTAGTTTTTGGCAGGCAATTTCACAATAAATGTGCTGCCCTTACTTATCTCACTTTCCACCTCTATTACCCCACCATGTTGTTCTACTATACCATAACTTACAGATAATCCAAGTCCTGTCCCCTTTGTTCCAGGCTTCGTTGTAAAGAAAGGGTCAAATATTTTAGGTAAGACTTCAGAAGGGATACCTGCACCGGTATCTTTTATGTAGGTATTCACATAAGACTCATCGGCTGAAACCTCTATCGTCATAGTCCCTCCCTTACCCATGGCATAAAAGGCATTGTTAAACAGATTCAGAAAGACCTGTTTCATCTGCCCTACATCAACCGAGACCTTTGGTATGATGTTTTGTGGATGTTTTTCTATTATGTCAATACTTGAAATCTTTGCCGCATGTGAAACCAAAGCCAGTGTGCTTTTTATAACATCTGTAATATTTGCAGTCTCCATTCTTGGTTCCGACTGTCTTGCAAAGTCCAGAAGATTCCTGACTATATATCTGATACGCAGTGTTTCATCATGGATTATCCCCAGTCTCTTTTTTGCAGGATTAGTATCAGGGGTTTCACTTACAAGCAGGGATATATGTGTGAGTATCCCTGTGAGGGGGTTATTTATCTCATGTGCCACATTGGCTGACAATTCGCCGAGCGATGCGAGTGTTGTGGTGCGGATAAGCAGATCGCGGGTCTTCTCCAGTTCTTCAACATGGCTTTTTAACTTTTCATATAGCATTGAGTTCTCCAGTGCCGTTCCTATCAGGTTTCCTATGGAGATGAGCATCTCAGCCTCATCATGGGTGAACATATGAGTTTCATAAGAGGCTATATTCATTACACCGAGAACCTTTTCCTTATAACACAGGGGAATGCTGGCAAGTGCCTTAAGACCTGCATCCAATACAGCTCCCCTGGAAATCCTCGGGTCATCTGATATGTCTTCAAGGATAATTGGCTTGCCTGAAAGTGCAACTCTGCCGGCAAATCCCTCTCCTGGTTTTAATAAATCTATTCTGTTAATAAAGCCCTCATCTACCCCTTCGTAAGCTTCAATCTTGAATGCACTGTTATCGTCTATGGGAATATATATCCATCCTACCTTCATATCGGCTACTTCCATTACCTCTTTCAATGCCTCATGCATAATAATTTTGAGGTTAAGGGATTGATTTACTGCAGAGGCAACAGAATTAAGGGCGGAAAGCTCTTTAATATGACGCATGATTTCTTCATTCTTATGCTTGAGAGATGCTATCATACTATTAAAACCATTTGCTAAATCCTCAAGCTCATCTTTAGTTCTGATTTCCAATTTGCGCTCAAGATTTCCCTCTCCGATTAATTTCACACCTTCCTGTAATAGAAATATAGGTTTTGTCAGTCTTCTTGCAGCCCACATACCGATGACTGAAAGGGCGACAATAAGGATAAGCCCTGTATAGAATATCCTTAAAAGAAGTCCATAGATGGGAGCGAAGGTCTCCTCGGGGTTCTGTCTTGTAAATATATACCACTTCTTTCCGCCAAAACTTGTACTGCCAAGCTTTAATATCTCACCTATGGGTGAGAATCCTATTATAGACCCACTTCCCCCATGGGCATCATCTTCTGCTATAGCCCAGCCTCCTGCTGGTTTAATGATTTTTTTCAGCAGGGCAGGTGTTATAGTATGGCTTCGGGGGGGGAAGTAAGGACAGGCAAGTATAGTCCCATCAGAATTTATAAGATTTGCATGACCGGTATTTCCAATCTTTACATCCAGTATGGTATTAAAAAGGTTTTCTATAATTATGGTAGATTTTCCAATCCCTATAATTTTTCCATTTTTATCTATCAGAGGGATAGCAATATCCATGAGATACTCATTTTTATTATCACCCTCATAAAAATCACCTATGTATACCTTCCCTCTCCCATTATCGTATGCTGCACGCCACCATTCTTCATTCCTCATATTTAAATTATAAAGTCTCTTTGAAGATGAGATTACCCTCCCTTTTATATCTGATAAAACGATGGAGTGATATTCACCGGAAAAGATATTAATATGGCTCTTCAGGTATTTAGATATGGCATTATTGAGATAATCCTGTGTTATTTTCTTTTTCTTAGGGAGAGATTTGCTGTTATTGGCATCGGTGAGCATATCTATTACTTCTCCTGAGGAAAATAATATAGTTGTTACATCTACCTCTTTATTAATCAGAATTTTTATCTGCTTTGCAGTCTCTCTGGCTAACTCTTTGAAATTGGTTCCAATGGAGTTTTCAAATTCTTTCATTTCATAGAAGTATGTGAGGGAAATTCCTATAATCAGAGGAAAGATACCTGTAAGTACTATGGCTATAACAACCTTTTGCTGGATCCCTATTTTCATTTTTTTATAAAATTCTTCTCAATCAGTGAAAGGAAATCAAGGGTGAAATTATCCATCTCATTTGCAATCACCCTTATCCTGTTCACAAAAAGATTATAAAATATTACCGCAGGGACTGCCACTGCCAGACCTGTAGCGGTAGCAATCAATGCCTCTGCTATGCCTGGAGCTACAACCGATATGCTTGCAGAGCCTGATGTTCCAATTCCCTGAAAGGATGTCATAATCCCCCAGACCGTACCGAAGAGACCTATAAAAGGGGCAGTGCTTCCTGCTGTTGCGAGAAAAATAATTGCCCTTTCCAGTCTGGTTATCTCCTGCAATGTAGTTCGTGATAATGCCCTCTTTATTATCTCCAGACTGTCAATCACCATTTTTTTTTCATCAGATGTTTGTTCGGCAGACAATGGTATTTTTATAATATCAGCCAATTCATTATACCCCGCAACGAATAATTTTGCCATAGGGCTATTTTTAAAATTTTTCCCCACCGCATATATATTTGCCAAACCCTCTTTTCTTGAATATACCTCATAAAATTTTTTTGTCTCTTTTCTAACTTTTCTCAAAACCCTGAACTTTTTTATAACTATACTCCATGAGATAATGGAGAAGAGCATGAGTATCAGTAATACAACCTTTCCTACAGGTCCGGCATGGAAAATCATTTCATAGATGCTTCCCTTAAAACCATAATTAAGTATTGACATTGTTATGATACAAAAATCAAAAATTAAAGATAAAAAATTAAAAATACATATCAAAATGTAAAATTATTTTTGAATTTTGATTTGTCATTTTGCATTTTTATTTTTGACTTATTATTTATGCCTCTATCTCATATATAAGTGCTGTTTCATCGCACTCAGGAAACTTCGGACATTTTATACAATCACCCCATATCTTGTGCGGGAACTGGGTCTTATCAACTACCTTAAAGCCGAGTTTTTTAAAAAAATCAGGAACATAAGTAAGGGTGAAGACCTTTTCAACGCTAAGTTCTTTTGCCTCCCTGATACACTCTCTGACCATTGAAGAGCCGATACCCTTTTTACTATTCTTCTCCTTTACTGCCAGAGACCTTATCTCTGCAAGGTCTTCCCAGTCAATATGAAGCGATGAGACCCCTGCAATTTCTCCATCTATCTCGTATACTATGAAATCCCTGATGTTTTCATAGATTTCATTTATTGAGCGGTGGAGCATCTCTCCCCTGTTTGCAAAAAAATTGATTATCCCGAGAATTTCTTTTGCATCCTTAATCACCGCCTTTCTTATCATCTTGATATATCTCCCCCTGAATTATCCTTATGAAATCAATAAAGTATCTTTACATCTTTTATATTCTTTATTTCCTCTTCCCAGACATATCCTATGTAGTTTTTCTTTTCTTTAATTGCCCTGATAACCTCCTCAGAGGAGTCCTTTACAGTTGGTGGAGTTACACCCTCTTTAAACACCTTTTTTATCCAGTATAGTTTATAATCACCGATAGAGAAATCTATGAACTTTTCAAGAAAATCCTTCTTTATAAGACTGCTGTCCCTTTGGTCTAATGATTGAATCCTTATATTATCTATTATCTCTATTTTCCCAAGATATATTTCCTTTATCTGCGACGGCTTTAAGGAGTCTTTTGGGAAGGAGTGACTGGCTATTATGACTATTCTGTCTCCTGCGAGGGAATCTGTATAGGATAGGAGGATGATTAATAAGCCTATTATAATTCTTTTCATATAATCTTTTGTTCAGGTGTTAATATCAAAAAGAAACTGCCCACTGGACAGCATATTCGTTAAAATCAGCAATGGTGTCATTATCTATAAATCGCACCTCTGCTCTAATACAATTTACATGGCTGAGATTATAACGCACCCCTGCAATAACTCTTCTGGAATCATTTAGGATAGGATTTACTTTGTTAATGGCAGAAAAGTAGGGTGAATTTAGATCTATTGCGATATTTTCAAACCTTGCATAAGGGATAAGACTCTCCTTTATCATATATCCTACCTGGGTATAGAAAAAACCACTGGAATAATTCTCTCCGCTAACCATGTCATTTTCAGCATTGAAGATATAATATTCGCCTATAAATTCTATAGGGTTTCTAAAGTATGTGAGGTCAAGAGCCATTATCTCTTGTTTTACCCTAAAATCTTCCGTAGTACCTTTAAATCCTTTTACCGGTGCATAATTGCCCGATATCCCTGCTTTGAATCCAGGCACTTTATTTGATTCAGCCGCAAACCTTAAAGATACTGCCTTATTGTGGGTATCATCTGTATAGTTATTTGGGTCAATTATGCCATCCTGGACTTTGGAACCGTTAGCTAAGATTACATCATAGTTGAGATTCAAGGTGTTAGTATTGTATCCCCCCGAGCCCCATAAGCCTACAGCATGTATCGGCATAATGCCTCCGTCATGTTCAAATTTCAGAAAGAAAGGTCTCTCTATAGAGGTCTGAAGCTGCACACCATGATGATATTCGGTATTCCAGAAACCCAGCACACTATGAAATCTTCCTGCCCTCAGTTTAAAGGCATTACTTACAATATAGCCTAACTGCAACCTTTCAATTTCTATTTCAAAATCGCCTTTTCCTGCCTGGGGTTCAACAACAAATTCAATGAGTATATCAGTTCTATCATCAACCTTCTCTGAAATATAAAAAACAAGTTCACCCAGAGAAAAGGAAGCCTGGTCTTTTTTAGACTCGGTACTCTGCAGAAAGTTTACATGACCAAATCCGTGAAGTTCAAATGAATGTGCAGCAGAAGATATGGTCAGGAGGGTGAGGAAGATGCCTGTAACAAAAAGAAACAATTTATTATTTATAAGCATATTAGACCTCTCATTAATTAACCAAGGTTATTTTCTCAATAGAATAAAAACTATTATAACATATTTAATTTTTTGTCACTAAATTTTTGATTCATTTTGATTCAGGGATTACTTTGAAATTTAGCCTTTTTATTATATACTTTATTAGCTATGGAAATTCCAAGAGGGTTAAGGACATATTTGTATGGGCAGTCGGCGAGAAAGAGGTGGGTTGAGGAGAGACTTCTTAAGGTCTTTTTCCGCTGGGGGTTTCAGGAGATAGTTACACCTGCCTTTGAATATTTTGATACCTTCTCCACAGGTATGAACGGCGAATCAACAGAGAGAGTTTTTAAGTTTACAGAAAGGGGGACAGGAAAACTCCTTGCGCTCCGTCCTGATATTACACCACAGATTGCAAGGACTGCCGCTACCCTCCTTAAGGATTCGCCAAAACCGCTAAGACTATGTTATTGCGGGAATGTATTCAGGAGTGCTGACCCGGGTTCAGGGGAAGGACAGGAATTATATCAAGGTGGGATTGAACTTATAGGACTTGATTCTCCAGAGTCAGATGCTGAGACCATTGCCATTGCCGTAGAGTGTATGAAAGAGCTTGGTCTTGAGGGCTTCAAGGCTGCCATAGGCCACATGGAATTTTTCAAGGGCATCCTCTCTGATGCTAAACTTGATGCAAGCCTTCAGGATGAAATAAAACTAAGGATACAGAAAAAAGACGCCTCGGGGTTAGATGATGTATTAAGCAGGTGTAATATCAAAAATGAAAAGAAAGAAAGGATTAAAAAAATCCTGAACCTATTCGGGGGAAAAGAGGTAATTGACAGGGCAAGAGATATTGCCGATAATCCAGTCTCTTTGAGGGCGATAGAAAGTCTGCAGAATATCTATAAGATGCTGACTGTATATGGCGTTAACAATTCAATACTGATAGATTTAGCTGAAATCAGGGGATTCGGGTATTACACCGGCGTTGTATTTGAGGGATTTATTAAGGGGGTTGGGACTGAGATATGCGGCGGGGGCAGATATGATAACCTCCTTGAGAGATACGGTGCAAAAATTCCGGCTACAGGATTTGCGGTGGATATAAACAGGGTCATGGGTATTCTTGAAAAGGAGAGGAAGGTAAAGGTTAAAGATCTTTAAAATATAAAATATAAAATGCAAATTGCAAAATGAAAAATGAAAGATGAAAGAAATAACCTTTCGGAGCACTTTGCATTTTGCAATTTTCAATGATATGGGGGTTTTATGCCGGTAAAGGTTGTAGTTGGTGCCCAGTGGGGTGATGAGGGGAAGGGAAAGATTGTAGATATACTGACAAAAGATGCAGATATTGTAGCCCGCTATCAGGGGGGGCATAATGCAGGCCATACAGTGGTTGTAAATGATAAACAGTTTATTCTCCATCTGATACCATCAGGAATTCTTCATCCCGGCAAGAAATGTATAATCGGAAACGGTGTAGCGGTAGAGCCATCTGCACTCATAAATGAAATTTCCGAGCTTGAGAAGAATGGCATTAATGTTAATGATAATCTCTTTATAAGCAAGAGGTCGCACCTCATAATGCCATATCACAAGCTATTGGATATGAGTATGGAAAATGTAAAAGGGGGCAAAAAGATAGGAACTACTGGCAGGGGTATTGGACCTGCATATACGGATAAGGCAGGGCGGCTCGGTATTTATGTGGTTGACCTGTTTGATAAAAAAATATTCAGGGAGAAATTGGAACTTAATCTTTCCTATAAAAATTTTATTATCAAAAATCTGTTTAATTCCAAAGGATTTAATGTTGATGATATATTTAATGAGTATATGGGTTATTCAGAAAAGATAGGAAGATATGTAACAGATACAAAGGTGATGATAAGGGATGCAATACAAAAGGGGGAGAGGGTGCTATGTGAGGGGGCACAGGGAACAATGCTTGATGTTGACCACGGCACATATCCCTATGTTACATCATCAAACACAACGGCTGGCGGGGCTTGCACAGGGCTTGGTATCCCTCCGCAGAAGATAGATGAGGTAATTGGTATTGCAAAGGCTTATACCACAAGGGTTGGAGAGGGGCCATTCCCTACAGAGTTGAAGGGGAAAGAGGGTGGGCTTTTAAGGGAAGAGGGTGGTGAATATGGTGCCACAACAGGGAGACCCAGAAGATGCGGGTGGTTTGATGCAGTTGTTGTAAAATATGCTGGATGGATAAACGGCATGAAGACTATGGCAATAACAAAGATGGATGTGCTGGACAAATTTGAAAAGATATATATATGCACTGAATATAAATATAAAGGAAAATCCTATACCGAGATGCCGGAGGAGATTGATGTTGTTGAAAACTGTGAGCCTGTGTATAAAAAAATGAATGGCTGGATGAAGAATACCGTTGGTATAACTGATTTCAAATTACTTTCGGATAATGCAAGAAGATATATAGATGAAATATCAAAATTAGTCAGGGCGGATATAACTATCATATCTACAGGGAAGAGGAGGGAAGAAACAATAATAAGAAATTAGGCAACATTCTATTTTTTATGATTTCATTTATTTTTATCACTACTTTGCTCATCTTTATTGTTGCTTATCTTTCTTATGGGAGGTTTCTGTCAAGGAGATATGCGATTGATAATAATGTCCAAACACCATCTCATTCTATGATAGATGGATATGACTATGTCCCTACCCACAAAATGGTTCTTTTTGGACACCATTTTTCTTCTATTGCAGGTGCAGGTCCAATTATAGGTCCAATAATCGCAACACTTACCTTTGGCTGGATGCCCGTAATATTATGGGTTATTATCGGTTCTATATTTATCGGTGGTGTTCATGATTTTTCTGCTATAGTTGTTTCAATGAGACATAAAGGAACATCAATAGCCAATGTTGCAAAGGAGTATCTGAATAAGCGGGCAAGGCTCCTCTTTCTTATATTTGTATGGCTCGCACTTGTATATGTAATCACTGTCTTTACGGACATTACGGCTGATGCATTCAAAGAAGATGGTGGTGTTGCAAGCTCTTCAGTTTTCTACATTGTATTAGCTATGGGATGCGGTATTTCTATTTATAAACTTAATATTTCTATATTCAAGGCATCATTGTTATCCATCCCGCTTTTATTTTTAGGAATCTGGATAGGGCAGGAGATACCATTGCGTCCTGATGTAATATCTGAATTGGGTGGGGATGTTAAAAAGGTATGGTCTATTTTGATATTGATTTATTGTCTTACAGCATCTATCCTGCCAGTATGGTTTCTCTTGCAACCAAGGGATTATCTTTCATCATATCTTCTCTATTCATCAGTATTGGCAGGGATGTTCGGGATAATTATCGGTGGTTTTGAAGTTAAATTCCCCCCATTTGTTCAATTTCATTCGGAAGATCTTGGCTATCTTTTCCCAAGCCTGTTTATAATAGTTGCATGTGGGGCAATCTCTGGTTTTCATTCTTTGGTAGCATCAGGAACCACCTCAAAACAGATTAACAATGAAACAGATGCTTGTTTTATCGGATATGGCGGGATGCTTGTAGAAGGGCTTGTAGCTGTTATTTCAATAATTGCTGTTGCAATAATTTCTACAGGTGACCCATTAATTGATAAACAACCAATGCAGATATATTCTGCTGCGATGGGGAAATTTTCTGCAAATTTGGGATTAAGCGAGCAGTTTGGGAATTCATTTGGCATACTCTCACTTTCTGCTTTTATTCTCACAACACTTGATACCGCAACAAGGCTTGGCAGGTATGTAATTCAGGAGTTATTCGGAGGGATTGATAAGTTTGACAAATACCTTGCAACAATATTAACCATTATACTTCCATTTATTTTTATCTTTATTCAGTTCACCGACCCTATGGGCAGACCCATTCCGTCATGGAAGGCAATATGGCCTGTTTTCGGTGCAAGCAACCAGCTTCTCGGTGCACTTGCACTGCTTGTAATATATATATGGCAGAAAAAGAGTGGTAATAAAACCCTTTTTATCTCCATTCCAATGATTTTTATGCTTCTTGTTACTCTGACTTCACTTTTCTTTTTAATAATAAAATATAAACTTTCTATAATAGGTATAATAGCAATTCTCCTTTTCTGCCTTGCAATTTTTCTCTGCACAGAAACTTATCTTATTTATAGAAAAATGCGAGTAGCAGACATGGGGTATAAAAATAATCAATAAATATTATCAGGGGGGTATTTTATGAGTGGGAAGATTCCTATTACAAAAAAGGGTCTTGAAAAGATGAAGGAAGAGGTAAAGAGATTAAAAAAGGAGGAGAGACCTAAGGTAATTCAAGCAATTGCTGAGGCAAGGGCACATGGAGATATATCAGAAAATGCAGAGTATGAGGCGGCTAAGGAGAGGCAGTCCCATGTAGAGGGCAAGATTAAATGGCTTGAAGACAGGATTGCAAGGGCAGATGTAATAGACACAGCCAACCATCCAAAAGACAGGGTTATATTTGGAGCTACCGTTTTTCTTGAAGATTTGGACAATGGCGAAAAAATCAAATATACAATTGTGGGTGAGGATGAGGCAGATGTAGATAATGGAAGCATATCTGTAACATCCCCCATCGCAAGGGCTTTAATAGGCAAACAGCTTGATGACACTGCAAAGGTAATTACCCCTGCCGGAATAAGGGAATTTATGATACTGGAGATATCCTGATCATAATTAAAGGCTCATATCCGGTCTGTCTGATACTCATCACTACAATATCGATTCTTCTATTTTTTGCCCTTCCTGCCTCAGTTTCATTTGATGCTATTGGTTGGGAGTCGCCGTATGCCGCTGCCGATACCCTCTGTGGGGAGAACTCAATTTTCTCAACAAGATATTTTACAATATTTGATGCCCTTGCGGCAGAGAGCTCCCAGTTGGATGGGAAAACGGCAGAGCTGATAGGGATGGAATCTGTATGCCCTTCTATCCTGATGTGAGACTTTCCTGCTTTCAGTTTTTTTGCTACCTTATCCAATATTGGATACACATCAGGTCTCAATTCTGCACTCCCCGGATCAAAGAAGTTGCCTGCCTGAAGCCTTATTACAAGCCCCCTCTTCATAAGTTCAAAAACCATCATATCCGGCACTTTTATTTTTACAACATCTGTTTTTATTGCACCCCATACATCTTTTTGCACCTCTTCAAACTTCTCAGCCTCGCCGGGGTAAAGCTGAATTATAGTTTCCACACTCTTTACAGGGAGCGGGGTCACCCTCTCCATTTCCTGCATCTCAAACAGTGGTATCTTTTCTACACCCCCGGTTCCAGCTATGCTGAAGGCAAACTGAAAGGAGTTTGAGACCTTCTTTAACCTCTGCACATCAACCTCGGATATGCCGTATAAGACTACAAATAAAGCAAAGAGGAGTGTAATAAAATCGGCATAGGAGATGAGCCATCTTTCTAAATTCTCATGGTCTGCATGTTTCTTTTTTCTTGCCATATCAATTATTAAGATTTACTACACAGAGAAAAACAATAAGGAGAAAGGGGGAAATTTGAGAAAGGGGGAATGAAAAATTTATGAAGGATTTAGAGGCTTAAACATGAATGCGGATACTATGTTATAAACATGCTTTTTATAGTTAATGTTTAAATCAAAGGAGCGGTTATACTACATCCGCCGAATTTTTTTGTTTGGGTTATCTAAATTAAGAATTAAAGGCAGGTTGTCTAATATTTGTTTGATCAATAGATAATAAACTATAACCTCTTTTCTTAATGATGCCCAGTTTAACCATCTCGTTATAGCTCTCGGCGGCGGCCCTTAATTCTTCGTAGTTAATTTCACCTTCGAATTCCTTTTCAAAATCACTTGCAAGTTTTGTTATTTGTTCAGATAGCGTTTCCATTAGATAAACCTCCTTGAGTGGACAAAAATTCCAATACCACTCTTTTTTATATAGTCCGACAAAAGATTGTAATATTCTCGAATCAGCTTTCGTCTCTCAGGAATTTTTCCGAAATCTTCTATCTTTAACCTCAATTTAGAATCATTTTTAAGAGTCTCTATATTAATTGGCCGCCCATGAGATTTCCATGTTTTATTGTTTCCTAATTCATCAGCAATTTCTTCTGCGCGATTTTCTTTTTCCTCATCAGTAACGTCTTTACCCAATAGTGCAGGCGTGGTCTCATGTTTTGTCCAATTCTTAAATTTATATTTAACTAACCATTTTTTTAAAAGAGAAATTGTTAGTTCTTTTGCCTGCTCATAAGCTCTTAGTTCTGCTAAATCAATATCTTTTAATATTAAGAATTCTGCCTGCGTAAGAGTTTTATTTTTTGCTTTTTCGAGCATTTCATTTACTTTATCCAAATAACCGAGTGCAGGCACCCATTTCCCTTCTTTATTTTGCACTTGCGGATCAATAGGGCCTAATACCAAAAAATAATCCATATGAATGTTATTGCCACTTAAGCAAAATATCGTCCCAGCACTGTAAGCATAATCGGGAACAATAAAATTTACTTCATCGTAGTGATTCCTTACAATATTGACATATCTTTCTACTGCAAAAGCACTGCCTCCTTGGGTCGTAAGGATTATATATAGACAGTTATTTTTCGACCTTGTTTTATTCAGTTGTTCAATGACTTGAAGAAAAAATGTTTCGTTTCCATCTATAATTGGACCAAAGTAAGAGATAACGTCGGACTTAAAATGTTTTTCGAGAGCCTTTAATTTGTTAGTCAACAGATCATGAATAGTCTGGTCGACAGGTAACTTCATCATGAACTAAGTATACCCGTTAAATTTTTTATTGTAAATCATTTTTTAGTAAATTTTAGGGCAACTTATGCGTAGAATCAAGGGGAAATTTGCTGAAACATCTTTTTAATCCCTTAAAAAATAAGGGGAATAATTTTTAGTTACAAATTATATCGCATGCTATATAATTTAAAAACTAATTACACTAAAGGCTTTTAGACAATTAAAGAAAAGTGGGATGCGGAGATTTTAGGAAATGAAAATCCAATTTATTGGCGGTGTCAGGTCTGTAACAGGCAGTTCATATTTAGTTACAGCAGATTCAACAAGGATACTTGTTGACTGTGGCATGTTTCAGGGGGTGAATGATGGCGAGAAAAGAAACCTTCGCCCATTTCCTTTTAAGCCGTCTGAAATAGATGCAGTCCTTTTGACCCATTCCCACATAGACCACTCAGGATTAATTCCAAAGCTTGTCAAAGACGGCTTCAAGGGGAAGATTTTTGCAACAAGGGCAACTGCTGACCTGTGCGGAATATTGCTTCTTGACTCAGCCCATATCCATGAAAGGGATGCGGAGTGGGAAACGAGAAAAAGGATGAGGAAGGGGAAAAAGGCTGTTGCCCCTCTTTACACTATCGCAGATGCAGCAGAATCTTTAAGCCATATTGAAGGGATAGACTACGATGTTGTCCTAAAAGCTGCCCCAAATATGGAGGTTAGATTCAAAGATGCAGGACATATACTTGGCTCTGCAATACTGGAGTTATGGGTAATGGAAAAGGGCAGAAAGGTAAAGATTGTATTTTCAGGTGATTTGGGGAATAGGGGAGCCCCAATCGTGAAAGACCCGACATATATAAGTGATGCAGATTATATCCTTATTGAATCTACTTATGGCAATCGTCAGCATAAGGGGATGAAGGAGACTATTGAGGAATTTGCAGGTGCAATAGGGGAGACACTCAGAAAAGGGGGAAATGTCATTATCCCTTCTTTTGCAGTTGGAAGGACACAGGATATTTTATATATCCTTAATCAGTTTTCAAGAGAAGGGAGGCTCAATAATCTAAATGTTTTTATTGACAGCCCTCTTGCCACAAATGCAACAAGGGTCTTTTTAAAACACCCCGAATGTTTTGACAAGGAGACTTTGGAACTTATTACAAAGGGACAATTTCCAAAAGGGACTCCGATACTTAAATTTTCAGAGACACCTGAGGAGTCAATGTCAATAAACAGGATAAAAAGTGGTGCAATAATAATTGCATCAAGCGGCATGTGCGAGGCAGGGCGGGTAAGGCACCACCTTAAGCATAACCTGTGGCGTGAAGAGTGCAGCATAGTATTTGTTGGCTTTCAGGCACAGGGGACACTGGGAAGACAGATTGTAGATGGTGCAAAGACGGTAAAGTTATTTGGTGAAGTGGTAGCAGTCAGGGCAAGGGTATATACTATTGGCGGATTATCTGCACATGCAGATAAAAATGGGCTGATGGACTGGCTCACACATTTCAATGTAAAACCAAAGAAAATATTTGTCGTCCATGGCGAAGAAAAAACATCAATAGATTTTGCACAGTCCGTGCATGAGAGATTTTTGGTAGATACTCATGTGCCGAGACAATTGGAAGAGGTTAGTCTATAGCTGAGAGAAAGCACAAACCATTATGAGAGAGGTATTTGGGTAACCCTAACGCCCATTCTATTCGTAAAGGTCTAACCATTTGCCATTACTTTAGTAGATAATTTCTTATATTTCAAGACCTGGCCTTAAAGAATAAATAAATCTGCCCATTTTTTTCATAACTGACTAAATAGTAGCAGCATAAATGTGTACTTCTTTGTTAAGTCGGTCACTCAATCTGTCTTTTTCCATTTCAATGTCATGCCGTGCTTGGAGATTTATCCAGAATCGTTCTGAAAGGCCAAAATAAAGTGATAACCTCAACGGGGTGAATTGGGTGCAATTTTTGTTTAACCATATATGCCTCCTAATGATAGTCTGCGATTTCTACTTTATAAGCATTCCCATCTTGCCATTTACTTATTCTCAGAAAAACCGCCCTCTTTTTTCATTATGGCAGAATTTCAGTACATTCTGTTTCCCCTTGATTTGTAATGCTTTTAGAGTTATCATTATTCTGTTTTTTAACCATTTGGGTTGCCTCCTGTTATAATGGGTTGTTCTTTGAAAATCCTATTATAGCAGGGGAATCCAGATGTTTTAATTACTTTTTTTCTCTTCTGTGCAAGATTAAGGTCTTTATTGGTGTTTTTCATTCTGAAAAAGGTATTTGGACGATGATTGACATACACAAATTTTCAGTATCTGCAGTCGGGTTGTAAAAACTAACCCGACCTACAAACTGTTTCTGGACATAAGGTCGCAAGGGGGTCAAGGGCTTTAATATTGATGTAAGAGAAGTGGAGTAATATCAAAAAGCAAGACCCTCAACGATGCAAAAATCATAAATCTTTAACGACTGATATGAATGGTTGATAATTAAATGTGTCGCAAATACAGCCTTAACATAGAGATATAAATTTTAGGAGGTAGGCATGTCCACAGAAATTGAATCATCTAATAATACAGTTGATATAGAGGCAAAGTGGTATTTTTTGGTTTGCAGTGCAATTGCAGTCTTTATTGGTTTTTTTACATGGACAGCACCTGCCAGCCCAAATTTGCTGGGAATAGAGGTATTTGCTACTATAATAGCCCTGTTTATCTTCGGGTCAATAAAATATAGGATTGATAAAAACGTCATAACATATGGGGCACTGCTTATTATTCTTGTCACTTTCTTCCCCATGTGGTGGCCAAAATCCCAGCTGCGTCAGGAGTTCATAGAATTTGGAGGGCATGCCATTTGGGAGGCAACTAAAGAAAATATCCTTACCTTACATGGTCTTGAGAAATTGGTTCATGCTGATACAATGCTGTTCATCCTTGGATTGACCTTTTTTGTGAGTGTAATTTCTCAGACAAGACTGCTTGAAACGATCAGTATGAATATATTGAGGATTTTTGAAGGGCGTGTCTTTGCTACAGTCATTCTTATTTGCGCATTAGTATCTTTTGCCTCTGGTATTATGGATGGGGTATCAATGATAGGTCTGACTATACGGGTGCTGACTATTATTTTAATTATGGCAAAGGTTAAAGAACAAGGTATTAAATTTTTTATCATGGTTTCAGTTGTTTTGACTACAGTGTGCGGGATGTGGCTTGCCTATGGAGAGCCTCCTAATCTCATAATTAAATCAAATCTGGGGCTTCCAGACTCATTTTTTCTTAAGTATGCGATGCCAATGGCTGTGGTGTCTTTTATAATAGTGGCTATTTTTATACACCGCTGGTTAATGAGGATGTTGATTCCCCTTAATGAACTGGATGTCCTTGAACAGAATATTGCAGATGTGAAATTCTTACAAGCAGCTCGTAAAGGAGAGATAAAAGATTCAGATGATATGCTGATGGAATATTATGATCAACTTGGAGACAAGGCTGCCCATGTCAAGGGTTTCTATCATGAGGGGCATCACCCGATATCGGCAATGATCAGGGCTGGAGTAAATAAGGAGATTATAGATAGGTTTATTGAGGAATATTTAGGAGAGGAGTTTTTAGAACCTGTTTTTAACTATTACCATTTCAGGGTAAAAAAATATGATCACAAGGGTATGGAACAGGAGTTGATTGAAGCAGATGTTATTAACCGTCTTTTAGAAAATACACGTCTTCAGAGGCGTGCTGCTCAGGTATGGGGAAAAATTGCATTTATCCCCTTTATTGGCTTCTTAATCTGGCATGCAAGTAATCATAATGTGCCACTATTTATAGCATCAATGGCTGGCTTTGGTATCGCATTCCTTGGGATATTACCTCATACAAGGATGAGTAAGCTTGCCTTTCATGAAGCGGTTCATGAATATAAGGAATATCTCTTCCTCTTTCCCCTCTTTCTTTCAATCAGCCTTCTGACAGCTGTTGGATTCTTTGATCAGATGAAGGACCTTATAGAACACGGTGTTGAGTCCATCGGGCATGCCCATATTGCCGTTATCCAGTTTATATTCTCTGCCTTCCTTTCCGCTATACTCGATAATAATGTAGTGGCGGATTTCGCATCCAGGGCAATTCAAGGGATGTCCAGTATGTTTCTATTTGCAGCATCACAGATCGCAGGATATGCAGCAGGGGGGTCATTGACCCACATAGGATCAGCTCAATCTGTTGTAGCATTTGCATATATCCTGCGATATATTGACTCTAACTTTACACCTCTGGATTGGATACGGGCAATGTGGAGAATGGTACTGACGATTTCTGTCGCACTTATAGTAGTGATTTATATAATGGCATATATATTTTCGACTTGATGACTGTAATTTATAAGAGTCGTATTATTAAGTAGACGAATGTTGAGATCAGTGCCGAAGCTGGAATAGTGACAAGCCATGCCAATAGAATCTCACTTATAATTTTACTATTTACAGATTCTTTCCCTTTTTTAATGCCACTTGCAATTATCGCAGTGGATGACACATGGGTAGTTGATAGTGGGAGGCCTAAATATGATGCTGAACTGACTAAAATACTGACAATCAAATTGGAAGTAAACCCTTCAACATGATCCATCCTTGTTATTTTATAAGATAGGGTCTCGGTGGTTTTAAACCTGTATAAATATCCCCCGATTGCCATTGATAATGTGATTAAAATGAATACCCATTTATTTGTAGATAAGCTGGAGTATATGATAATTACTGCAATCTTGGGTGTGTCGTTTAATCCCCATAATAGACAAGCAAAGCCGATGGCTGTCCATAATATACCCCACAAAATAGCAATTTTATAGTCAGTTACACCATTCCCCACCAGTGCATATTCCTTTTTAAATATCATTTGACCATTTGCATATGATAGAAAAAAGACAAGGATAATTAAAATTAGGAATTCCATCTTTCAATTTCTTCCTTCGTATGCTTTATGTTTCTCATGGTAAATTTTGTTACCATTTTTTACAAGAATTACTTCGTAATATACTAAAAGAAGATTGAGATTACAATAGTTAACCCCCACCATTATAGAATCAGAAAAGAAAGAGGCTATAATGACCTACCTTGGATTTAAAGGTTATAGACCTGTCATTGCCACACTCAAAGAGATTGAAGGGAAGTTGTAACCTCTCACATTAAATTGACTATCACATTATTTTTATATCCCCTGCCCATTCTATTCAGATAATCTCAGTCGATGCAATCCTTACATGTTCTGCTGAAACCATATTGCATTTCTCTGTTGCTGCGGCAATAAGTGAACCTCTGGCAAGTATATTTGCCCTCCTTAAGAGTCCTCCCGACCCTTGATGTATTGCAAGGACTGCCTCATCGGAGAAGAGTTGTTCTTTTATCCCTCCAATCTCAAGATGATGTTTAATGAAAGAAGCTTTTTGATAATATCAAAAACAGGAAACTTTATATTCTTAATCCGTGAACTCTGAAATTTTAATCCCCTATACCAGTATTGCTGACTCTGATATGCTGCCACTTTAAACCATCTGCTATCCTCTATCTTCGATTTTAAATAGGATACGATTGTCTCTATGGAGTATATGAATTTCTTGAAGAATTTATCAGGTCTGCATGTATGCACTCCTTTACAGTCAGGACATCTATACTTCTTTACCCATAGTGCCTTTGAAAATCCCTCAAAATACCTCGTGGCAAATCCATGTGACCAGAGCCGTCCCACTCCGCACTTGGGACACTTCTCAGGTCTTTGCCACTGAAAATTCTTATCCTCCTCACCCCTGATAGAATCATTCAGGGGTTTACATCTATAGAAAAATATAATATCAATAAGCTGTTGTTTTGGGAGGATAGCTGAGAGATGCTTTATTAGCCATAAAGCTCTCAGTTGTCCTCTTCCTTTCTGGTTAATTTATCTTGATAAAGAAATTTATTTATACAAAGAATTGTGAGAAAAAGATAGGTGTTTTTGATAAGATAATGTGAGAGGGGACAGAGAATAACTTTTAGTTGTATATTATATTGCATGAGATATAATTAAAAACTAATTATGCTAAAGGTTTTCAGACAGTTTTTGAGCGAAAAAGAAAGAACACCTGAGAAGAATATCCTCTGTATTTTCTTTCCCAAAAACTTAAAACATCAATTCCGGCAAATAGGGCATCGGAGAATTGGAGTGCGATTGAGGAGAAGCTGCACAAGGCATTGACTGTTAACATAGGAGGAGTTTGTTTAAATGGAATCTATAAAAATTCAGGGAATATACTTTGAAAGAAAGATAATGACTGCAGGGGTCGGTGCAACAGTTCGGGAAAGGGTGGATGACCTCCATTATTATGTAAGAGGGCTTGATGATGGTAATATCCGTCTTGAATTTTTGAAGGTCAGTCAGACAGAGGCACTTTTTGAAGAGGAGAACAAACATGTATTCAATGAATTTGGCATTGACTTACGAAAGAACGGTATGTATGACGAGGCAATAGGAAATTATGAAAAGGCAATCTCAATTGACCCGAAGGATGAGAACCTCTACTACAACCTTGGGAGGGCATATAAGGAAAAGGGTGACTTTAAAACAGCATACGAAAAGGTAAAAAAGGCACTGGAATTAAAACCGAATTTCAAAGAGGCACAGGAGTATCTGGAGTTTTTAAAAACCAAGACAAAGTAAGCCACGAATTTACACAAATAAACACGAATTAAAAAAGAAATAATTTTGATTTGTGATAATTCGTGTCCATTCGTGGCTAAGTTATTTATACATGGCAATAAAGATTATTACAGAAAACAGGAAGGCATGGCATGACTACTTCATTATAGAAACCTTCGAGGCAGGGATTGTTTTAAAGGGGACCGAGGTAAAATCTCTAAGAGAAGGAAAGGTAAACTTAAAAGACAGCTTCGCAATGGTAGAAGATGAAGAGGTTTTTCTCCACAACTGCCACATAAGCCCCTACATACATGGGAATATATATAATCACAACCCCTTAAGAATCCGCAAGCTCCTCCTCCATAAAAATGAAATAAATAAGTTAATCGGAAAGGCTGTTGAGAAGGGGCTCACCCTAATACCTCTAAAACTCTATTTTAAAAATGGCATTGCAAAAGTAGAGCTGGCATTGGCTAAAGGGAAAAAACTGTATGATAAGAGAGAAGATATAAAAAAGAAAACCGCCATGAGGGAGATAGAAAAGGCATTTAAAGAAAGCAAGAGATAAACCCCGTTAGAAGTTTCATATTTTAAATTATCTAAAGGTCGATTATTTTATTATTTTTCAGTTAGAACTTCTAACGGGGTAAATCAGGGTTTTATTTTGTATTATGATATGCTAAAATAAAAACAATAGAAAATTTTATAAAAGAGAGGCTGGTGCCTCTTTTTTATTTATTAATTAAATTCCAGCGAAGCGGAATTTGAGTAAGGAGGATAATCTTGAAGGTAGAGGTATCTGATTTAAAACCGAGTGTAAAAAAATTAAAGATTGAGGTTCCTACTGAAATAGTAAACAGGGAGATTGATGAGGCATATAAAAACTTAAGCAAGTCTGCCAACATTCAGGGTTTCAGGAAGGGGAAGGCTCCAAGAAAGATACTGGAACAGCATTACAAGGAAAGGGTAGAATCCGATGTCCTGCAGAGGATAATCCCAAAGTCATTTGCTGAGGCAATAAAGGAGCACAATATCCGTCCAGTAACTCAACCCAATGTTGAGGATATAAAGATGGAACATGGTGCACCGCTTTCATTCAGTGTTACTGTGGAAACACTCCCTGATATAACCATTAAAGACTTCGGGCATCTTGAATTTACAAGAACCATAGTGAGAGTTACGGATGAGAATGTTGAGAAGGGATTGAAAGGGATTCAGGAGATGCAGGCGGAGTTTGAATGCAGTGATGACCAGCTCCTTGAGAGCCATGACCATGTAATTCTTGATTATGAAGGGTTTTTAAATAATGTGTCATTAAAGAAATTGAAAGGGATAAATCACCCGCTATTTCTCGGCACAAACAGATTTATTCCTGAATTTGAAAAGGAATTAATAGGACTCAAAAAAGGTGACTCAAAGGATATTAAAGTCGTATATCCTGCCAATTATCCTGATAATGAACTGGCAGGGAAAGAGGTTCAATTTAGAGTAGTTATCAAAGAACTAAAGAAGAGGAGATTAAAACCCCTGAATGACGATTTTGCAAAAGAATCAGGTGGGTATAAAGACCTTGAAGACCTGAAGAAGAAGGTGAAGGAAGATTTAGAAAATAATGAGAAGGCCCTTGCCAATTCCAGATTAAAAAATGAACTGGTTGGCAAATTAGTTAACATGTATGCTTTTGAGCTTCCCCCTTCACTTATAGAGGGGGAGATAGACTCAATGGTATATAATACCAGTCGGAGGCTGACCTTACAGGGTATGATAGATGTGGATAAAGCCAATATTGATGTAAAAGAGGCGAGAGAGGGCTTTAGAGATTCTGCCGTGAAAAATCTGAAGGGAAGAATCATACTTGAAGCAATTGCAGAGAATGAATCCGTAATGGTTGGTGATGCAGAATTGGATGATGAGATAAAGAGATATGCCTTATCTATAAAGGAGAATTTTCAAGTATTAAAGAGAAAAATGGAAAAAAGCAGGTCAATCGAAATGCTGAAAAAGAGGATGTTGATTGATAATACCTTAGATGTTATAATCAAAAAAGTTAAGGTGAGTGATATTTTTGTTGACAGAGAAAGTGAGGTAAGCAGATGAATCTGATTCCTATGGTTATTGAACAGACACCTCGTGGTGAGAGGGCATATGATATTTATTCCCGCCTCTTAAAAGACAGGATTGTATTTCTTGGCATTCCCATTGATGACCATGTATCAAATCTTATAATAGCCCAGCTTTTGTTCCTTGAGGCTGAAGACCCTGAGCAGGATATTTACATTTATATAAATTGTCCGGGGGGTATTGTTACCTCAGGACTTGCCATATATGATACTATGCAGTATATAAAGCCTGATGTACAGACAATTTGCATAGGGCAGGCGGCGAGTATGGGTGCTATGCTTCTCTCAGCCGGAACAAAGGGTAAACGTTTTGCACTTCCCCATTCAAGAATAATGATACATCAGCCTTCAGGTGGATTTGAGGGGCCCTCTGCAGATGTTGAAATCCATGCAAAGGAGATAATGAAGATGAGGGAGGTTCTGGATAACATCCTATCAAGACACACAGGTCAGCCATTAAAGAAGATAAGGGTTGATACCGACAGAGATTTTTTTATGTCAGGAGAGGATGCAAAGGTATATGGAATTGTAGATGATGTAATTGAAAGTCATGAACTTCCAAAATTGCAGAATTCATAATTCAATAAATTTTTAAGGAGGAGAACAAATTATGGTAAGGAGAGGAAATGATACCAACCTCCGGTGCTCATTCTGTGGAAAGACCCAGGATGAAGTTAAAAGGCTTATTGCAGGACATGAGGTTTACATCTGCAACGAGTGTATAGACCTATGCAATGAGATAATGAAGGAAGATGGATGGGATTATGAAAAGGAGAATGTATTTCAGCACATCCCGAAGCCAAAAGAGATAAAGAGAATACTGGATGAATATGTGATAGGACAGGAGAGGGCAAAGAAGATTCTCTCAGTTGCTGTTCATAACCATTACAAAAGGATAGACAGTCATGTAAATATAAATGATGTAGAGTTGCAAAAGAGCAATATCCTTCTCGTAGGTCCTACAGGTACAGGCAAGACACTCCTTGCCCAGACATTGGCTAAGATACTGAATGTTCCATTTACAATAGCAGATGCCACTACCCTTACTGAGGCAGGATATGTAGGGGAGGATGTGGAAAATGTAATATTGAGGCTCCTTCAGATGGCGGATTATGATGTAGAGAAAACAGAGAGGGGTATTGTATACATTGATGAGATTGATAAGATAAGCAGAAAATCTGAGAACCCATCCATAACGAGGGATGTATCCGGTGAAGGGGTCCAGCAGGCATTACTAAAGATAATAGAAGGAACAATTGCCAATGTGCCGCCTCAGGGGGGGAGAAAACATCCGCATCAGGAGTTTCTTCAGATTGATACCACGAATATTCTATTTATATGCGGTGGGGCTTTTGTTGGACTTGATAAGATTATAGAGCAAAGAATAGGAAAACAGTCTATAGGATTTGGTTCAAATCCCAAGAGTAAAAGGGAAAGGAATATAGGGAATATATTAAAACAATTACAGCCAGAGGACCTCCTCAAGTATGGGTTGATACCTGAATTTATTGGAAGGCTCCCTGCTATTGCCACTCTGGACGACCTTGATGAAAATGCGCTTATCAGGATTTTAACAGAACCTAAAAATTCCCTTATAAGGCAGTATCAGAAATTTTTCGAATTTGAGAGGGTTAAATTGAGGTTTACCGAGGGTGCTCAAAAAATAATAGCCAGAGAGGCGATGAAAAGGAAATCAGGTGCGAGGGGGTTGAGGGCGATACTTGAAGAGATAATGCTTGATACCATGTACGACCTCCCTTCTCAATCAGGAATAAAGGAATGTGTTGTAACAGAAGATGTGGTAACAAAAAGAGAACAGCCCATGATTCTGTATGAAAAACAGGCAAGCTGAAGAACAACAGCAATGAGCAATGAGTGACGAGTAAAAAAACTCATTGCTTATCGCTCATTGCTCGTTGCTTATTTTAAAATGGAAGGAAAGAAAAAAATACAATCAAACATATTACCGCTTATACCTTTAAGGGATATAGTGGTTTTCCCTCACATGGTCGTTCCCTTGTTTGTGGGGAGGGAAAAGTCTATCAGGGGATTGGAAAATGCCCTTTTACAGGAAAAGGGAATTGTTCTTGCTGCCCAGAAAAAATCTAAGACAAATGACCCTGCACCTGCTGATATATACGAAACAGGGACAGTTGCGGAGATACTTCAGATATTAAGATTGTCTGATGGGACTGTCAAGGTGCTGGTGGAAGGACTGTCAAGGGTTAAAATAGATTCTTTCCTTGAAAATAGCAGTTTCTTAGAAGTTAAAATTATATTCCCTGAAAAGAAGATTGAAATATCTCAAGAGGTAGAGGCACTAATGAGGAGTCTCTACGGGCTTTTTGAAGAATATGTAAAACTGGGACAGAAGATTCCCCTTGAAATACTGATGTTATTACAGAATATCAATGAACCCGGACACTTGTCGGATGCCATTTCATCTCACCTATCTATGAAGGCATCGGATAAACAAAAACTGCTTGAGATAACATCCCCTGTAGACCGTCTTGAAGAGCTTTATAAGATAATAGAATCAGAAATTGAGATACTCAAGATAGAAAGAAGGGTAAGGGGGAGGGTAAAGAAGCAGATGGAGCAGAGCCAGAGGGAATATTATCTGCAAGAACAGATGAAGGCAATTCAGAAGGAATTAGGGAAACACAACGAATTTAAATCTGAAATAGAGGAGTTAAAGGAAAGAATTAAAAAGGCGAAGATGCCTGAAGAGTCGCATAAGAAGGTGTTAAAAGAAATCAAGCGGCTTGAAATGATGCCTCCGATGTCTGCAGAGGGGACAGTGGTGCGTAACTATATAGACTGGCTTGTGGATTTGCCATGGGTTGTAAGGACAAAGGACAAGCTCAATATAAAAGAGGCTGAAAAGATTCTTAATAAAGACCACTACGGATTAGAAAAGGTTAAGGAGAGGGTGCTTGAATATCTTGCTGTAAGGCAGCTTGTAAAAAAGATGAAAGGTCCGATACTCTGTCTTGTTGGACCGCCTGGTGTGGGAAAGACATCTCTTGGTAAATCAATAGCAAGGGCTATGGGGAGAAAGTTTGTCCGTGTTTCCCTTGGCGGTGTAAGAGATGAGGCAGAAATAAGGGGTCACAGAAGGACATATATAGGTGCCTTGCCGGGGCGAATTATCCAGTCTGTTAAAAGGGCAGAGACAAAGAACCCTGTATTTATGCTTGATGAGATTGATAAAATGAGCATGGATTTCAGGGGTGACCCATCGGCGGCATTATTAGAGGTGCTTGACCCTGAGCAGAATCACGCCTTTAATGACCACTATATAGAGGTTGACTTTGACCTGTCAGAAGTGATGTTTATCACAACTGCAAATGTCCTCCATACAATTCCCCGCCCTTTGCTGGACAGGATGGAAGTATTAAGGATGCCGGGGTATACAGAAGATGAAAAGGTGAATATTGCAAAGTTATTTCTTATACCAAAGAACATTAAAGAACATGGACTTAAGGAAGACTATGTTCAATTTTCTGATAGAACAATTGAAAAGATTATAAGACATTACACAAAAGAGGCAGGGGTAAGAAATTTAGAAAGAGAAATTGCTAATATATGCAGAAAGGTGGCAAAAAAGGTAGCAACAAAAAAGGCAGCAGCAAAAAAGGGAGACAAAAAGGCAAATATTATATCTTCGGACAGTTTAAGCAAATATCTTGGAGTCCCTCTGTATCGTGTCAGCAAGAAAGAGGAGAGGAGTGAGGTTGGACTTGCGACAGGTCTTGCATGGACGGAGGTGGGAGGAGAGATTCTCACAACAGAGGTTACAATTATGGATGGGAGAGGAAAACTTACCATCACGGGGCAATTGGGCGATGTAATGCAGGAATCTGCCCAGGCAGCACTAAGCTATGTTAGGTCAAGGGCAAAAGAGATGGGGCTCAATAAAAACTTTTATCAAAAGATAGATATTCATATTCATATCCCTGAAGGTGCTATTCCAAAGGATGGTCCATCGGCAGGAATTACTATGGCAACAACTCTCGTATCTGCCATTACAAAGAGGGCAGTTAAAAGGGATATAGCAATGACAGGAGAAATTACATTAAGAGGGAAGGTTCTACCCGTAGGAGGTATAAAAGAAAAGCTCCTTGCGGCACACCGGGGTGAGATTTATAATATTGTCCTCCCCAGAGAGAATGAGAGGGATTTAAAAGATATACCTGCAAATATACGGAAGGTATTAAAGATAAATCTGGTTGAAAATATGGACGAGGTCTTGAAGATTGCCCTTGAGGAACCCCCTGCCCCTGTACATGAGAAAAAAATAAAAGTAGAATCTCAGGAAAGAGACTATACACCTATCCCTTCACCCATACCAATAAATTGATGCTGCCAAAATCCTAACCTGAATAAAATTATCAAACTATCAACCTCTTTTGAAAATCCTTTTTAGAATCGTCCCACTTAAAAGAGGCTGCCTCGTTTATAATACTACCAGAAAGTGAGACTACAATATATTCAGCATCGGGATACGATGGTTCATCCCCGAACATTGCCATATCCCTGTCCTCCTGAGAAAAATAGGCAGCATGGTGGGGATGAGAATGATAGAAGGCAATAACTTTAAGCCCATTCTTTTCTGTATCATTAAAAATATTGAGTATCTCCTTAGGGTCTATGTGATAGGCAGTCTTTGCATCTCTCTTATATCTGTCAGGGTCTTTATTGTGGAGTTCATTCTGTATATTCCTGCATTTGTGAACCACACTAACCCCCTTTCCGTCTCCGGTAACTACCCCACAACATTCATCGGGATACTCCTCCACCGCATGTTCATAAATCATTTTAAGGGAGTTTTTATCTAACATTGAATTTATATCTCCCCTTCATCAAAGTCAACTCCCCTCCAGTCTTTTATACATTCCCGCGTTATTTTATTTATTGTGTCCTTCTCTCTTTTATTTTTCTTCCTTTTAACCACTTTTACTCCAGCATCTTTTCTGGTAAAGGAATTAAAGGTGTCTTTCTGTTCTTCAATTCTTCCCTTTCTATTATCCATAAAACAACTTCCAAAAATTCACCCCCTTTCTTTGTAATGCATGATACAGGTCTTATATTTTTAATCATAATTTATATGTTTATCTTCAAATCTTTTTTAATAACGAATTTTGGTATTTTTCTCTTTTTTAAATCAAAGCTGTCTGCAACAGCAGTAGCTATAATTGGGAGGGCTATAGTGGCATCAGAGTGGAGGGATACACTGCGGGCATCCTTTGCAATCTTACCCCAGGACTGCGCCTCTTTGAAGGTGCACCCTGATAGACCACCCCAGTGGGGTGAGTCGGCGGTAATCTGAATTGCATATTTATGCCCTGGAGAGATGGAGTTGCTTATTATGGATGAGGTTACCTCGGCTTGCTGGATGAAATTTTTAGGAGTGCCGCCTCCTATGTATATAACGCCTGTAGATTTGGATTTACTTGCTATCTCTGCTGTCTCAAGGACATCCTTTATCATATCAAACTGGATATTATTTGATTCTTCTGCCCTGCCTGCAGCCAGAGCTATACCTATTGAGCTATCGGAGATTGCCGGACAGTAGATTGGAACATTTGCCTTATAGGCAGAAGTCAGTATTCCTTCAACCTTACTTATCTTTGAAAGTTTTTCTCCGAGAAGATATAAGAATTCCCTTGTTGTCATTTCTCTTTTTATGCTTAATCCCTTTGCCCAGTTTTTTATAAAATTATCTGCCTTTCTGAATTCCTTTTCTGAGGCAAAGACATCATATATCCTGTCCACACCTTTTTCAAATAGCTTTATATCATCAACCTCATAACTCCCCTGGAAGTGAAATCTGCCGAGCGTCTCATGGCAGTCATGAAAGAGGTTTGCACCTGTAGATACAAGGCAGTCAATGAATCTGTTCTTTATTAGATACGCAATTATCCCTCTCATTCCTGCAGGTACCATTGCACCTGCCAGCCCGAAGAATATTGTTGTCCTATCATTCAGCATCTTCACCCATATATCACGGGCTAATGCGATATTCTTCCCCTGAAAGGCACTGTTTCCCATTGTCTCTACCAGTGTTTTGACAGAGCTTCCCTTCTTTATCCCCTGGGGCTTTATCTTTGTCCTTAAAAAATGGTTCATAAAATATGAGTGATGAGTTTACATTATTAATGTATAATATGTCAAGAAAGGTTAAGCCTATGAAAGATACCAAGGTGGCAGTTATTGGCGGTGGTGCATGGGGAACAGCCCTGGCAAATCTGCTTGGGGAAAAGGGTCTCAAGGTAAATCTCTGGGTTTATGAAACCGAACTCTGCCGGATAATAAAAGAGAAAAGGGAAAATACCTTTTTCCTTCATGGAAAGAGATTATCCGAAAATATCTCTCCCTCAAACTCAATGAAAGAGACAACCGAGGAGGCGATGGTATTTATTGTTGCATCTCCTTCTCATGTATTAAGGGGTATTATAAATGAATTGAATAGGCATCTCCCCCCTGAGGCTATAATTGTGAGTGTAACAAAGGGGATTGAGAACGATACATTAAAATTACCATCACAGATATTTGAGGAAATTCTGCCGGAAGGCATCAATCTCAGGACTGTTTACCTATCAGGTCCCACATTTGCGAAGGAGGTAGCAGGAAGGCTTCCAGTTGCTGCAACAATTGCTGCAGTGGATACTGAAATTGCCGAATATATCCAGAATCTCTTTAACACCCCTTATTTTCGCCTATATACCCATACAGATATAATTGGTGTTGAAATTGGTGGTGCATTAAAAAATGTAGTAGCTATTGCCGCTGGTGCCTCTGATGGACTCGGGTTTGGAAATAGTGCAAGGGCTGCCCTTATAACAAGGGGGTTGACAGAGATAATAAGACTTGGAGCTGCCATGGGTGCTGACCCTGTTACATTTACAGGCCTCTCTGGTATCGGAGATTTGGTTCTTACCTGCACGGCTGATTTGAGCAGAAACAGGACTGTAGGGCTTAAGCTCGGACAGGGCATGAAATTGGATGCAATATTAAAGGATATGAGGATGGTGGCTGAAGGGGTAAAGACAACAAAATCAGCCTATGAATTGGGAAAAAAACATAAAGTTGAGCTTCCAATAATAAATGAGGTCTATGCTATACTTTATGAAAGCAAGAACCCAAAGGATGCAGTAGTAAATCTCATGAGTAGGTCATTAAAGAAGGAATTTCAATGAACACCAAGAAACCACTACTCATACCTTACATAACTAACACCAGATTTTTAGATTGACGGTAATTTTTCGTGAGCTTATAATTTAACACAATAATCAATTTTCTATCTTTTAACGGCAGGTATTATTTATGGTAACTGTCAATAATGAAGATTCGTGATATTATAAAATTGATAGAAAACGATGGGTGGTATCAAGTTGATACGAAGGGAAGCCATCGTCAATATAAACACCCTGTGAAGTCAGGCAGGGTAACAATTGCCGGTCATCATGGCGATGATTTGGCGCCAGGAACTCTCAACAGTATTTTGAAGCAGGCTAAATTGAAGGAGGTAAAATAAAATGTATCGTTTTCTTGTTGTAATTGAAAAGGCAGATGGAAACTATTCTGCATATTCACCCGACTTGCCCGGATGTGCAGCTACAGGAGCTACGCGTGAAGAAGCAGAGCAAAATATGTATGAAGCCATTGAACTGCATTTGCAAGGACTGAAGGAGGATGGGTTGTTTATCCCTCAGTCAACTTCGTTTGCGGAGTATGTTGCCGTCAGATAAAATTTCACTATGAGCGCTTCCGCATTGGGGGGTATATCCGAACTCCATACGGATACAAACAAGATAAGCAGTCATCGGCTTCGCAAGAAATGTAATTCTGTAATTCTGGGGACCCTGAGCGAAGCGAAGGGAGAACGACAAAACTGTGCGGTGGCTATCAGCCGTCCGCACGAGTGACTTGTTATATGAAATTCATGGAAATATTCTGTATATATCTTTGCGATTAGCAATGCGCTGACAAATTATCAAGTTATTTTTCTTATCGATAGTGATTCCGATT
>Ga0156158_1012_pt1 | contig 46554 bp, 40 predicted proteins | sample RifCSPlowO2_12_FD_107811 | JGI IMG/M metagenome (GOLD analysis project Ga0156158, IMG submission 107811) | Nitrospinae bacterium RIFCSPLOWO2_12_39_15
ATGATTTATACCCATGTGATGAGGGATATGGCAAATGCCCCGAAGAGCCTGCTTGATATGCTTTATAAGGGAAAAAAGTAAAGTTTAAAGCGGACTCGTATCGTCATTAAAACTATTATAATATATGGTAATTATGATTAAAGGGTTGAAGTCAATATTGTATATTGTATTTTGTCTCTTTATTTTCTTTTCTGGTTTACTTGCCCTGAGTTCAGTCGAAGGGTCAGAGGTAAGTCTTATCCGTGTGGCTATAGGAAAATCTCATAGTCTGGCAATTGGAGTAATGGCGGGGACTAAGATAACTGATAAAGTATCTAACCGTGCCTTTATTGTAAAAACTTCATCTCGGTTGTATATAAAGGCGTCAAATCCTGGCATGACTATAAATAACCGTGAATTTGGTGAGATAGTAAAAATTTTATCCCCTCATGGTTCTTTAATCAGAGTTGACAAGAATGATTATCGCGGCAATATAGAGATACGAAAAGATGATGGAGGTAACCTTTTAATTATTAATGAACTGAATGTGGAGGAGTATCTGAAGGGTGTTCTCAATGAGGAAATCTCTGCAAAATGGCATCCTGAATCTTTAAAGGCACAGGCAGTGGTAGCAAGGACATATGCCCTTTATCAGAAGGAAAATAGAAAGGATAACCCCTACCACATGGAGGCTACTGTTATTGACCAGGTATATGGTGGTGCAAGAAAGGAAGATGAGCGGACTAATAAGGCAGTGGAAGATACAAGAGGAATTGTTTTGACATACGAGGGCAAGATTGCAAAGGCATTTTATCACTCTGTGAGTGGAGGAGTTACAGAAGATGTTACAGTTGTATGGGGTGGTGAGGGGGAAAATTATCTTAAAGGTGTTAAATGTAACTTTGATACAGAAGCCCCAAATTATCAATGGGAGACAGAAATAGATGTTGTAGATATAGAAATGGCGATGTCAAAAAACGGTATTAATATAGACGGCATACTGTCTATTGAGCCTTTATCATTTACATCTTCTGGAAGGATAGCCGAACTTCAGATAAGACATAATAATGGTGCAGAGAAAATCAGCGGGGTTGATTTCAGAAAGATTATTGGATATGAGACAATAAAAAGCACAATGTTTAAAATCAGGGAGAGTGAAGGTAGTTTTATATTTTATGGCAGGGGTTCAGGGCATGGTGTTGGTTTGTGTCAGTGGGGTGCAAAGGGGATGGCAGAGAAGGGATACAGTTACATTGATATTTTAAAGTATTATTATCCCGGGATTAAGATAAAGAGGATTAAATAATATTACAGTTTTTATGAAACTTTCAGATTTTGATTATAATTTACCAGAAGAATTGATAGCCCAATATCCAGCAGATAGACGGGATGAGTCAAGGCTTTTGGTGTTGGACAGAAAAAGTGGAAAGATTGAGCATACAGTTTTTAAGGAGATTATAAACTATCTATGCCCTTCTGACCTTCTCGTCTTAAATAATACCCTCGTATTCCCTGCGCGACTGATTGGAAGAAAGAAAAAGACAGGCGGCAAGGTTGAAGTATTTTTGTTGAAAGAGATTTCTAAAAACAAATGGGAGATCTTAACAAAATACAAAGGAGGTAAAATCCCCCATGCTCCCCCTTTATTAAAGGGGGATAAAGAGGGATTAGAAGTTTTATTTGGAGAGGGTGAATTGGAGTGTAAATTATCTAAAAACGAGGCTATATTTGAATGTAATGGGGATATTTATAAAATGTTAGATAAACATGGCAAAGTCCCCCTCCCACCCTATATAAAAAGAAATCCCCCCATCCCCCCCTTTAGAAAAGGGGGGCAGGAGGGATTTGACCGTGAAAGATACCAGACTGTCTATGCAGAAAAGAGAGGTGCGGTAGCAGCACCTACTGCAGGACTACATTTTACAAAGGAATTACTTGCCGATATCAAAAATAAAGGAGTAGAGATTGCAAAGGTTACCCTCCATGTGGGCTATGGGACATTCAAGCCTGTAAAATCGGAAAATATTGAGGAGCACAAGATTGACCCCGAATATTATGAGATAAAGAAATCGGAGGCGAAGAAGATTAATAATGCAGTTAAGTCAGGCAGGCGAATTGTTGCAGTGGGAACAACTACAGTTAGGACATTGGAATCCACTATATCTAATGGAAAGACCAAAACCAATAGTGGTTATACTGATTTATTCATATATAATGGATTTAACTTTAAAATTACCAATGCCCTTTTAACAAACTTTCATTTACCAAAATCATCCCTCCTTATGCTCGTATCTGCCTTTGCAGGACAAGATATGATATTATATGCCTACAACGAGGCAATAAAAAAAGGCTATAGATTTTACAGTTACGGCGATGCAATGCTGATAATATAAAAAAGTCGAAGTTTAAAAAGCACATAAAAGAATGGATAAAAATGGAAGGGTTCGTAAAAAAGATTCTGCAAGGCTTGCCTGGGACAGCAAGCCCCGCAGGGCGCCGAATCCAAAAGACATAGAATTTCAAACTGCTGAGGTTGTAATTCCAAATCCTGTTCACAGAGAGCAGATTCCGTTGTCCTTTAAAGACGGCATATTAGGGGATGCTGACATTGACAAGCAGAAGGTGAACCGCCTTATCTGGGGTGATAATCTGCTTGCCATGCAGGCATTGCTTTCACAGGGATATGAAGGCAAGATAAACCTCATCTACATTGACCCGCCATTTGATTCAAAAGCTGACTATTCCCATAAGATGACCATTCCAATAAATCCTTCTCCCCTTGCGGGAGAGGGCAACAAAAAAATCCCTCTCCCTCCGGGAGAGGGTAAGGGTGAGGGGATAGAGTTTACCAAAGAACCCTCTGTCATTGAACGCCTTGCATACAAGGACACTTGGGCAGGCGGGACAGACTCTTACCTTGACATGCTCTATCCAAGATTGCAGTTGATGAAGAGGCTGCTGGCAGAGGATGGGAGTATCTATGTTCATCTGGATTGGCATGTTGGACATTATGTGAAGGTAATGATGGATGAGGTTTTTGGGAAGGAAAATTACAGGAATGAGGTTGTTTGGCGAAAGTTAACCGCTGCTAAAGCGCAGAGCAATTTTTTCAGTAATGTTAAAGATTCTATCTTTTTATACACAAAATCCGGGAATGCTATATTTAAACCTCAATACTTGAAAAGCGAAAAAGATGAACAGAATTATCCATATACTGAAGAAAAAACTGGTAGAAAATATGGGTCGTTCGATTTTACTCAAAAGGGTGCTGGGCCAGCGCGAAGATTTGAGAATAAAGTATTATCGCCACCTCATGGAAAGCACTGGATTTGGTCACAAGAAAAGATTGATGAAGCTCTTAAAGAAGGAAGAATAATTTTTACTTCATCTGGTTTACCGAGGGTAAAAAGATATTTGGATGAAAAGGAAGGAAACTACCTTGGTGATTTGTGGATTGATGATGTTGTTTCTCCTCTATCTGCAAACAGTTCAGAAAGATTAAATTACGACACCCAAAAACCCTCTGCCCTTCTCGAACGCATTATAAAAGCTTCTTCCAATGAAGGCGACATCGTTGCCGATTTCTTCTGCGGCTCTGGAACGACTTTAGCGGTCGCTGAAAAACTCAACCGCCGATGGATTGGTTGTGAACTTGGCAAAGTCGGCATTCAGGTTACTCGTGCCAGACTTGTTGAGCAGGAGGCAAAGCCATTTCTCATTGAAAACATCGGCAATTATCAGCGTGAGATGATTTATCTCACAGGCGGTAAGATTTATGAGATGCAGAATCTTATCCTTAAACTCTATGGCGCAACGCCGAGAGATAAGATGAGCGGTTTAGGGGTTCGTAAGGCAGAGGATGATGTAGAGGAACTCGTCTATGTAGGCTATCCGGACAGACCTGTTACAGCAGGCAAGGCAGAGGAACTTGCACAGCAGGCACAAAAACTTGACGGCAGGGGTTATAAGAGACTGATTATTCTCGGCTGGGATTATGAATATAACTATCATCGGGCTCTTGAATCAAGAAAGAAAGCATTGAAAGACAAACTTAAAATAGAGGTTATAAGCAGGGACATCCCGCCTGATATTTATGATTATCTGAAAAAGGCAAAGACAGAGGAAGATATAGAGGCTCTTTCAGAAAAGGTCAAATTCTATGAAAGACCGTATCTGAAGATGAATGAGCCAAAAGTAAAAGATATGAAAGACGGCAAGGTTGAGATAACCCTTGCCATAAAACGCTATGTTCTAATGGACATTCCCATAAGCCAGTCATCAAAAAAGGGACAGGAAGACTATGCGGCATTGATGAAAATAGCAAAAGACAATTTTGCTGTGCTGATTGACTACTGGGCAATTGACTGGGACTATGATGGCTTTACATTCAAAAGCCAGTGGCAGGCATTCAGAGGCAACGGAAAGAAGGCAAAGACCGTTATTACAGAGGCAAAAGAGATTCTGGAAAGGAAAAAGCGTATAATTGCAGTCAGGGTTGTGGACATCTTCGGCAATGACGCAGGGGCAGTGGTGGAGGTATAATAATACTTAAACAATAAAGGAGGCGACCATGATACCAATAGAGTATGACATGATAATTTTTAAGGAAGATGAAACTTATGTGGCATATTGTCCTGAGCTTGATGTTTCAAGCTGCGGGAATACTGTTGAACATGCAAGGGAGATGCTGAAAACTGCGGTAAGGCTCTTTCTTGAGGAAGCTGAAAAAATGGGAACGGTTGAGGACATCCTTGAAGAGGCGAGATATAAAAAAGATGCAAATGGATATTGGATCCCGCCGAAGCTTGTTGCGACAGAATTGGTAACTGTATCGTAATATGTCCAGAATAACTCCCATACCTGCAAGCAAGCTGCGAAAGGTGTTTGAAAGGGCTGGTTTTAAGTGTGTCAGGATTGAAGGAGACCACTTTGTATATACAAGGCAAGGTGTTTCAAGACCAGTAGTAATACCAGATTGGAAAGAAGTCCCGGTATTCATAATCAAGAATAATTTAAGAACAGCAGGCTTAACAAGGGAAGAATACTTTTCTCTATTGGAAAAAGTATAATGGCTAAAAAAAACAATCAATCTTTTTCCCAGATGTATCTTGCCGATGCCCTTAAAGGTGATATTAATGGATGGGTAAAGCAAGGCTGGAACGGAGTTACACAGACTACTCTTGAGCTTTTTAATTACTGGTTCAAGAGGGATGAAGACACCGCTGAAATATTTCATCCCTGCCAGCAGAGGGCGATTGAGACCCTTGTTTACTGCCATGAAATCCTTCAGGCAAAGACCCTTCAGGAAGTTTTTGAAAGAGTAGCTCCAGAAGCCCTTGAGCAACGCCTGCCTTTAAAACAGGAAGTAGATACAATCCCCTTTCCTAAATATGCCCTAAAAATGGCTACAGGCTCTGGCAAGACATGGGTGCTTGCCGCCCTTCTTGTGTGGCAATACTTCAACAGACTGAATGATGAACGTTCTGGAAATTATTCTTTTCGCTTCCTTGTTGTAACTCCTGGACATGAGGTATTGAACAGAATTCTTGATTCTTTTAAAGGAAAAAGGAACTTAAAGACAGATAACAGGATGCCTGAGACTTCTGATTATAGGCGTTCTCTATTCATGCCCGAAGGTTCGCACTGGCGGGATAGGTTTCATCTGGATATTCTTGAGCCTGATGATGTGAAGTCCAACACCACACCACCTGATGGACCATTTGTGTTTATAACAAATTGGCAGCAGTTCAGGCTTAAATCTTCTGCTACAAATCTATGGGATAAATTTACAGGGGCAGATGTTGAGGAGATGCCGAGAGGCGAGATAATTGCCGATTTTCTCTCTGAATATCCTGACCTTGTAATAATGAATGACGAGGCGCATCATGTGCATGGAAAGAAGTCTGCAACTGGTGATGAACTTATCTGGCGGCAGTTTATGAATGTATTGTATAACAGATTGACAGAAAGTCATAAAGATGAAAGAGGTGTATTTTTACAAATAGATTTTTCTGCCACGCCATTTTATGGAAGCGCAGAGAAAAGGGAATATTTTCCGCATATCATTTATGACTACGACCTTCTCAATGCAATGCAGGATATGCTTGTAAAACAACTGTTTCTTGAGCAGAGGCAGGCTATTGCAGGAGAGTCTTTGGAAGAGCTTGATTTCAGGGCTGAAAGACACGAGCCGGAAGGCAGTCATAAAAGAGGTGAGATAAAAGCCCTTTCAGCAGGACAGAAATTACTGCTTGATATTGGCAGAAAAAAACTTGAACAATTGACAGTAGAGTTTAGAAAGAAGGGAATAAACAAAAAGCCTGTAATGATGGTTCTCTGCGAAGATACGGCTGTCGCTGATAAAACAGTAGAGCATTTTGCAACAAGGCTTTCAGATGAGAACGGGCATTATTATGATAAAGGAAAGGTTCTTGTTATCCACTCTGACCTTACGGATAAAGAACTTGAGAACGCAAGAAAGGGTCTGGACAGAATAGATATTGATGATGACCCATTAAGGGTTGTAATTTCTGTTTTGATGCTGAGAGAGGGTTTTGATAAAAACAATATCTGCGTGACCGTTGTATTGCGGGCAACAGAGGCTGATTTATTACTTGAGCAGATAGTTGGCAGAGGCTTGAGGCTGATGTTCCCATCGTATGAATACCCTGAATTGAAGGATGCTAAGACAGAGGCATACCATGAGATAAGAAGAAAGAAAAACCCTTCCAGTTCTTTTGACTTCCTTTATGTTGTTGAGCATCCGCGATTTGTTGAGTTTTATAACAAACTCAAAGAACAGGGATATGTATTTGGAATCGGCGATACAAGCAGGGAGACAACAACAGGCGATATTATCCCTATAGATGCTGTTACTGCAAGTATCCCGCTTTATGATATAGCATGGCCAATTCAGATTTTTGATGAAGGGAAAATGCCTGAACTTTCTCAGATTGATATTAAAACCCTCTCCAAATATCAGGGAGATTTTAAAGAACTTAAAAAGTATCTTTCAAAACTTATTATTCAGGAGACCCATGTCCAGACAGGGGCAAAGACAAAGACATGGAAACTGGATAATGATTATTTTGATTACTCGCATTTCTTGAGGCAGGCGTCAAGGGCTGTTGCCACAAGGGGGAAAGCTTCCGTTCTTACTGCAAAACAGGCAGAGATTGCAGAAATTATTGATGAGTATGTTTCTGAATGCTGCTTTGGAGAATGTATAGATTTTGCCAACCCGGAAAATTATCACATTCTTAATTATCAGCCTGTTTTTGACCATGTTGTGGAGACGATAAGCAGGGCAATTATTAAACTTATTGAAGGATACAAATTTGAGGTTAAGAAAGGTGTATGGGGCAGGCTGTCAGATGTGTCAAGAATTATGGTCAGGGAAAGCAAATCTATTGTAACAGAAAGAAGCATTTATCCAAGAAATGGCTACCAACCAAAGGGCGGCGGCTTTGAAAGGGACTTTATGCAGAATGTCCTTAATAACTCTGCTGATGTGCTTGCCTTTGCAAAGTTAGACAGAAGGCATAAGTTGAAAATCACATACAGAGATGAAACAGGAATACTCAGAAATTACGAGGTTGATTTTATAGTCAAAGTACCTGATAGAATGTATCTTGTTGAGACAAAGGCTGATAAGGATATTGATAATCTTAATGTTGCCGTAAAGGTTCAGGCGGCAAGTGCATGGTGTGAACAGGCATCGTTGGTGCCACCGCCTGAAGATACAAATCAGCCGCAGGGATGGGAATATCTGATTATTTCTGAAACTCTTTATAAGAGCAATAAAGGACTATCATTTGAAGCCCTTGTGCCACTTTGCAGAGGTAAAAGGGATAATATTGTTGCTAAAGCTAATAGCAGATTATTTTGATAATAGGTTATTTTTTATGAACGAAGTTTCTTTTTTAATTTTAGGTTTAATAATCGGTGGACTGATTGCTTGGTTCTGGGCAAAGTCTCAGACTAAATCTGCCCTTACAAATCAACTTACCGAGATTGAGGTTAAAGCCCGCGGTGCTGAAAATACAATTACTGAATTAAGAAATCAATTGCAGGAGAGGATAGAGGAGATAAGAAAACTCTCTGAACAGCTTAAATCAGAACAGACTGCAAAGGTTACAGCAGAAACCCGATTGGAAGAGTCACAGAAAAACTTAGAAGAACAAAAAAGATTGCTGGATGAGGCGGCTCAAAAGCTAAAGGATACATTTACTGCCCTATCCTCTGAGGCGCTTAAAAGTAATAATCAGGCTTTTTTAGAACTGGCAAGAAAGACAATGGAGAATTATATATCGGAGGCAAAGGGTGATTTAGGCAAGAGGCAGGAGGCTATTGACCTTATGATAAAGCCTCTTAAAGAGACACTCCAGAAATATGAGAGTCAAATCAGGGAGCTTGAAAGTTCAAGGCAGGGTGCGTATTCAGGATTAAAGGTATATCTGGATGAACTCAAAATAACTCAGGAGAAGCTCCAGAAAGAGACAACAACACTCGTCTCAGCACTCAAAACCCCGCAGGTAAGAGGCAGATGGGGTGAAATCACATTAAAAAGGGTTGTTGAGGTTGCAGGAATGTCTAAGTATTGTGATTTTGAAGAACAGCCGAGTGTTGATACGGAAGAGGGTCGCAAAAGACCCGACCTTATTGTTAAACTGCCGGGTGAACGGACAGTTATAGTAGATGCAAAAGTTCCCTTTTCGGCATATATGGAGGCATCCGAGACTGTTGATGATGAAAAGAGAAAGGTTCTCTTACTTCAGCATGCACAGGCAGTAAGAACTCACATGAGGGACTTAAGCTCTAAGGCATACTGGAATCAGTTCAATCCAACCCCCGATTTTGTAGTCCTCTTCCTGCCGGGTGAATCGTTTTTCAGTATGGCACTGGAACAGGACCGTAGTCTCATTGAAGATGGAATTGCAAGCAGGGTTATCCTCGCAACCCCTACGACCCTTATCGCACTATTAAGGACTGTGGCTTATAGCTGGCAGCAGCAGCAGGTTGCAGAGAACTCCAAACTCATCTGGGAAACAGGTGTAGAGCTGTTCAACAGAGTTTGCAAGTTTGCAGAATATATTGGAGATATTGGCAAGGGTTTAAGCACGGCTGTTAAATCCTATAATTCTGCAATCGGCTCGTGGGAGAGCAGGGTTATACCAGGGGGACAAAGATTAAAAGAACTCGGTGCCTCTGCACCTGAAAAAGATGTGCCGGAACTGAATCAGATTGATACGGCTGTGAGAGAACTGCCCCCTTCAAAGGAAAAGAAAGAATAACCCATATCTGATTTTAGCTTATTCCAAAATCTTTCCGGGGTTCATAATATTGTTAGGGTCAAAAACCTTTTTTATCCTCTTTGTTGCCTCAATACCTGTAATACCAAGTTCATCTTTTATATATTTGCTCTTTGTGATGCCTATGCCATGTTCTCCTGAGATTGTCCCGCCCAGTTCCAGTGTTGCCCTGAATATCTCGCCAACTGCCTCATCTCCCCTCTTCATTTCTTCCTCGTTTCTCCTGTCTGTCATTATATTCACATGGAGATTCCCATCCCCTGCATGACCGAAATTTACAATATTTAATTTATATTTTGATGCAATATCCCTTAACCTCCAGATAATATCAGGAACCCTGTTCCGCGGCACGGTTATATCTTCATTTATCTTTGTTGGCGCAAGATGCCCAAGTGCAGGTGATATCGCCCTTCTCATTATCCATAGAGATTCTCTTTCTGTTTCATCTCTTGCAATCCTTACCTCGCTTGCCCCTGTATTCCTGCATATATTCCCGATTTTCTCAATCTGTTTTTTAACTGAAATCTCATCTCCATCCACCTCAATCAGTAAAAACGCCTCTGCATCTGCCGGGAGTCCTGCATGAAGATACTCTTCAACACACTTAACAGCAGACTGGTCCATAAATTCAAGGGATGAGGGTAATATCCTTGATGCAAATATTTTTGATACCGATGCAGATGCGTCGTCAATTTTCGGGAACATTGTCAGTGCTGTCATTGTCTTTTCAGGGAGAGGGATAAGCTTTAAGATGAGTCTCGTTATTACACCGAGTGTCCCTTCAGAACCTACCATCAATCTTGTGAGGTCGTATCCCACCACACCTTTTGCAGTCCTTACACCGGCATGGAGTATCTCCCCTTCAGGCAGAACCACATCCAATCCAAGTATGTAATCCTTTGTAACCCCATATTTAACTGCCCTCGGACCTCCTGCACAGGTGGCTGCATTTCCACCAATAGTGCAGAACTTAATGCTTGCGGGGTCAGGTGGATAGAATAATCCTGCCTTTTCCACCTCCTGCTGGAGATTGTAGGTAACCATTCCCGGCTCTGCAATAGCAATCATATTCTCTTCATCTATTTCAATTAAACGATTCATATCGGTCATAACAAGTGCAATGCCGCCTTTTACCGGTATTGAACCACCGACAAATCCTGAACCCGCCCCCCTTGGCACAACAGGGATATTCTCCTCGTTGGCAATTTTTATAATGGCAGATATCTCATCTGTCATTTTAGGTTTAACAACTATATCGGGCATCCCCAGAGATTCGCTTCGCTCACTCCAGGTTTTCCCTGTAGCATCGTAGGAATAGCATATCCTGTCTTCATCAGAGGTCAATATCTTCTCTTTGCCGACAATGTCTGTAATTTTCTTGATTAATTCTCTTTTCATCTTAAAATATCTTTATCCACAGATTTCACAGATTAAAAAGATTAATGCTTTAAATCTGTGTAAATCTGCGTAATCTGTGGTTTCATTAAGTTTTTATTCTTTCAGTATAATAAATAATTGACTCTGTTTCAAATTTAAGATAAAACATTGTAACCCAAACATTAATTTTAAAAAACTATGCTACTCTACATTTACAATACACTTACAAAAAGAAAGGAACCCTTTAAACCCATTAAAGATGGAGAGGTGGGGATGTATGTGTGTGGTGTGACTGTCTATGACCTCTGCCATATAGGCCATGCAAGGGCTGCCATTGTGTTTGATGTCATATACAGGTATTTAAAGTATTGCGGGTATAAAGTAACCTATGTCAGAAACTTTACCGATGTGGATGATAAGATTATCAAGAGGGCTAATGATGAAGGAGTTTTTTCAGAGGTGATAGCAGAGAGGTATATAAAGGAATTTTACGCTGATATGAATGCCCTCGGTGTTGAAATGCCCACCTATGAACCAAAGGCAACCGGACATATCCCTGAGATGATAGAAATGATAAAGGGGCTTATTGATAAGGGATATGCGTATCAGTCCGATGGGGATGTATTTTATTCCGTAAGGAAGTTCAATGGATATGGAAATCTTTCAGGTAAAAATATGGATGAACTCATGGCAGGGGCAAGGGTGGAGATAGACGAGAGAAAGAAAGACCCGCTTGACTTTGCGCTCTGGAAGGCAAGCAAACCCGGAGAGCCGTGGTGGGAGAGCCCATGGGGAAGGGGAAGACCGGGATGGCATATAGAGTGCTCAGCAATGGGGCAGAAATATCTCGGACAGTGTTTTGACATTCACGGAGGGGGGAAGGACCTTGTATTTCCACATCACGAGAACGAGATTGCACAATCGTATGGGGCTACAGGGCATCCGCCTGTAAAATACTGGATTCATAATGGATTTGTAAATACAAATAAAGAAAAGATGTCTAAGTCCCTCGGAAATTTCTTTACCATAAAAGAGATATTAAAAAAGTTTAATCCTGAGGTTATAAGGTATTTTCTCCTCTCCAGCCATTACAGGAGCCCTATAGATTTTTCTGACCAGAACCTGAATGAGGCAAAGATTAATCTTGACCGTTTCTACGACCTTCTTTTATTTGCTGATGGAATGATGCAAGAAGCAAGAAGCAAGAAGCAAGAAATAAAAGAATTTGATAATGAGTTGGTGCAGAAATTTGAGGAGGCAATGAATGATGACTTTAATACTGCTCAGGTTATAGGATATATGAATACTGAACTACACAGGTTAAATGGTATGAGGAGTTTGATTGAAATGCCTACCCCCCCTGCATCCCCCACTTACAAAGGGGGAGAATTTCTAATGGGAATTGCAGCTCTTAAAAAGATAGGTGAAGTGCTGGGGCTTTTCAATCAGAACCCTGCAGAATATTTTGAGAAGGAAAAATCCACGGGGCTTGCAAGCATCTCTATATCTGAAGATGAGATAAAAAGACTCATAGATGAGAGGGAGAAGGCGAGGAAAGAAAAGAGATGGGCAGACGCCGACAGGATAAGGAGTGAACTGGGTCAAAAAGGAATTATCCTTGAGGATACACCAAAGGGGACTGTATGGAAAGTGAGGAGTAAGCAGTAGGCAGACTATCATAGTTTTATGATTTTTAAATCCGAAATCCGAAATCCGAAATCCGAAGTTATTATTTACGGTATCAATCCTGTCCTTGAAGCGCTGAAGTCAGGGAGAAGAAATTTTGTTAAAATACTTATAGCTGCCGCAACAGGAGGGAAGACAATCCATGAGATAGAATCGCTGGCAAGGGCAAAAAATATTAATGTAGTGCGAGGCTTCAGCCTCGCTGATATAAAAAATATATCCGGAACAGAAAAACATCAGGGTGTTGTGGCAGTTGTATCACAGAGAAGAGATATTGAATTACATGACTTGATAGAGCTGTTATATAAAAAAGAGAGCAAACCTGTAATTGTAATTTTAGATGGGATAGAAGACCCGGGAAATCTCGGTGCGATTATAAGGTCAGCAGAGGCACTTGGTGTTGGCGGTATAATCATTCCAAAAGACAGGGCAGTCGGTTTAACCCCTGTAGTTGCAAAGAGGGCTGCCGGTGCAATTGAATATATCCCGATTGTCAGGGTCACAAATATTTCCAATACCATTGAAGAATTAAAGGAGAAGGGTTTCTGGATAGTAGGGGTTGAGGCAGGGACAGAAAAGACCTGTTTTTCATTGTCCTATGATGACCCGATAGCAGTTGTATTTGGCGGGGAAGCGAGGGGAATGAGAAGACTGACAAAGGAAAAGTGCGATTATCTCGTATCAATACCGATGGAAGGAAGGGTGTCTTCACTCAATGTATCTGCAGCCTGTGCTATTATCTTTTATGAGATATTGAGACAGAGACTCAAAGTTACTAAAACCTAACCCGAATAAAATTAACCACAGGTAAACACAGATGAACACTGATAGAATAAAGAAAAAAAGTTTTTATCTGTGTTAATCTGTGTCCATCTGTGGTTTCATTAAGTGTTTTTTATTTTTTTGCCAAAATATGCAAGATTTAACAGCAGGAGAATAATTATCAGATGAATAAAGTAGAACAAAAAAGAGGAAATATCCAGAGAAAGGTCGTTGCCTCTATACTGCTTGTTGGGACTATTCCCGGCATACTTGTAGTTATCCTTACATATCTGAGCGGGATAAACGCACTGAAGAATTCTATCGGCACAAATTTTCAGGAGATGGCTAAAGAGACAGCAGATAAGGTAGAAATCATTATGAACGGGGAGATTCAGGATGCCCAGAGCCTTGCCCTATCACCTTATATAAAGTCTGCTATTTTAAAGGCAAACCTTATATATGAGGGGAAAAATGAAACAGAACTCAAAAAGCATCAGACAGAGATAGAACAGCGGTGGACACTTGCCCGGAAAGATGATGTATCAGCAAGTGAATTTTTAAACAGGGATATTGCAGATTACTTGAAAGAATACATGAGGCAGAGGATGATTGAATATGGCTCTATCCTTGTAACAGATAAAAAAGGAGCCATAATAGCCGCTACCGACAAGCCAATGGATTATTATCAGAGTGGAAAAGGATGGTGGGATATAACATTCAACCATGAAAAAGGGAAGGTATTTATAAGCGGGATTGATTATGATAAAGATGCTCAGACCTATTCAGTAGCTATAGCTGTTCCAATTATGGACCATGATAAAGGGAATGCAATAGGGGGGCTAAAGATGGTTCACGATGTTAACGATATATTCAAGGTAATTACCAATATAAAGATAGGTGAGACAGGTCATGCCAACCTTGTTACATCAGATGGAACTCTGGTTATATGCCCTATATTCCCGCCCAAGAGCCATACCATTAATAATCAACTGATGGGTCAGATAAGTTTGGGCAAGACAGGATGGGGAATTGCATTAGACGATGCACATGGCGGAAGAAACTCTATAATAGGATTTGCACCTGTTACCTCTACATTTCGGCTGGGGAAAGATAATTTTGGGGGAAAGGAATGGCACATATTTATAAGGCAACTGCCCGACGAGACCTACGCCCCTATGCATGCCCTGCTGTGGAAGGTATCCTTTTTAGGGCTTGGTCTTATAATTGTTCTGTCCTCCCTTGGGTTTTATGTTGCCAGAAAGATTGTAAGACCTATAAGTGTCCTCTCTGAAGGGGCAGAATTGATAGGTAGAGGTTATCTTAACCATAGGATAAGCATAAATACCAATGATGAAATTGAACAATTAGCAGAGACCTTCAACCAGATGGCTGACAATCTGGAAAAGAGCGGCAGAGAAAGGGAGAGATACCTAAATCAGATTAAAGAATCGGAGGAACAATACAAGACACTCTTTAATTATGCAGAAGACTCAATGCTGATGGTGGATATTGATGGGAAGGTTCTCGCCATTAATAAAAGGGAAGAGGATGTAATCGGTCATTCCCGGAATGCCCTTCTTGGTAAGGAATTTTCTTCTATCCTCTCAAATGAGGAAAGAGGCATATTTACAAATCTCTTTAAACGGACATTGGCAGGGGAAAAACCCCCTACTGCTGAAGTCAAGGTTCTGAGCCATGAGCGGGGTTTTCTGACAATGGAAATGGATTTAACAGGTATCAGACAGGGGGAGAAGATAACCTTTGTGCAGGTTCATTTGAGGGATATTACCACGAGAAAGATATTGGAAAAAGAGGTTAAACTTGAAAGGGATAAGCTGGAGACTATCATAGAAAGCATGGGTGATGGTCTGGATATAGTGGACAGGGATTTCAGGATTAAATATATGAATGAGAAGTTTTTAAAACTATATGGCAGGGAAGCCATCGGAAAAACCTGCTATGAAGTTTATACAGGAAGAGACAGACCCTGCGATGAATGTCCTGTGGTTAAAGGGATGGAAAGGATAGGCATACTGGAGGTAAATACCTTTCATGGGCAGACTTTTCTGATTACCCATTCCCCAATTAAAAATCTTGACGGGACAACCTCAATTCTTGAAATATTTAAAGATATAACAGAGAGAAAAAAACTTGAGATGGCTATCAGAGAATCAGAGGAGCAATACAAAAGCCTCTTTGACTATGCAGAGGACTCTATGTTCATGGCAGATTTAAATGGGAAGGTTCTTGCTGCCAACAAGAGAGAAGAAGATATAATCGGTCATTCCAGAAGTGTACTTCTCGGTCAAGGACTTTCTTCAATATTTTATAAGGAGGACAGAGAAGCCTTTACAAACCTCTTTAAACAAATATTAACAGGGGAAAAACCTCCCACTGCTGAGGTGAGAGTCTTAAGCTACAAAAAAGGTGATATTCTTACTATGGAGATGAACCTGACAGGTATTATTAGCGGTGAGAAGATAGCCTTTGTTCAGATACACCTGAGAGATATTACAGAGAGAAAAAAATTAGAACAGCAGTTGCTCAGGTCAGAGAGACTGGCTGCCCTGGCGCAATTCTCCTCAACACTTGCCCATGACCTGAGAAATCCGATTATAGGTATTAAGAAAAGACTGGAGGGGCTGCGGGGGACTCTGGATTCTTCAAGCAGTGAGGCAATAAAGCTTGTGCTGTCAGACCTTATCTCAAGCAGTAAGCTTCTTGCCGGAATGGTTAATGATGTTCTTGATGTGTATCAAAATAGTTATGAAGAGATTCCATTAATCATTTCCAGCTTTCCTATTGGTGAGGCAATAGAAGAGGCAGTCAAACTTCTGGAAGTGGAGGCCGAGGAGAGAAAGATATATGTAAATTTCAAAAGAGATGGGGTAACTGTAATTCAGGGAGATAAAAGGAGGCTGCAGAGGGTTTTTATAAATCTCCTTGATAATGCCATCAAATATTCACCGGCGGGAGGAGAGGTGAAAATTTCCTTTGAACCTGTAGTAACAGATGAAAATGATTACCTGTTGTTTAAAATTGAAGATGAGGGTCCGGGGATTCCATCTTCCGAGATTTCAAGAATATTTGAACCCTTTTATCGCAAACATGATAAAAAGGGAAGTCTTACAGGAACAGGCCTGGGGCTCTACTATTGCAAGGTAGTAGTTGAACTCCATCAGGGTAATATCTGGGCTGAAAATAGAAAAGAGGGGGGGGCGGTTTTTTATGTTAAAATCCCCTTTGAAGAATATGAAAAAGCTGCCTATTAAAATCCTGATTGTAGATGACCAGAGGCTTTTCAGACAGGGGCTGAGGAGTCTTCTTGAACAGGAAAGGGATATGAAGGTGGTAGGTGAGGCTGGAGATGGTCAGGATGCCTTTACCCTCGTTCAGGAGGCAAACCCTGATATTATACTTATGGATATTGAAATGCCTAAACTTGATGGCATTCATGCTACCCGTCTGATACTGGAGAGATGTCCCGATATAAAAATACTGATACTTTCTATTCACAATGAGGATGAAAGGGTTATATCTGCCATCAGGTCAGGTGCATCGGGTTATATTCTCAAGGATGCTGACCACAAAGAGTTTATAAAGATTATAAGGAGCACCTTTTCCGGGGAAAGTATAACTTCCCCCTTTCTCGCAAATCTTACGCCAAGAATTCTATATAAGGTCCATGACCCTGCAAGGATAGATGAAGAGGTAGAGAAAGAGATTAAAGAGAAATTTTCTTTAACAGGCAGGGAAAAAGAGATACTTCAATTACTGCTCAAGGGTAAAAGCAATAAAGAGATATCAGACCTCATGTATGTATCAACAGAAACAGTTAAAACCCACCTCCAGAACATCTACAGAAAGCTGGGAGTAAGAAGCAGAATGGAGGCTGCAGCCCTCCTATTTTCAAGAGAAAAAGAGTAACCCCTCCCTTAATAACCAACAACTGATAACTCAAACACTAAAGACCCAGTTTTTCTCACCATTATGGGGGATATTTCCCCATCTTAGGGGGAAAAAAACCATACTTTTTGGTAATTGTTAACCACCTCTTTATAAAGCTACTATTTAGTTAATACTGAAAAAAATAAATCCAAGAAAGGAGGTGAGTTTTTATGAAAACATGGAAGGTGGGTTTATTATTTACAACCATCTCAATCCCTCTGTATGCAGCTTTTTTATATCTGACCCTAATACTCTTTTTCATGCTCCGTGCTACCCCTGCATATCCTTCAGATGAAGATGTATTAAAACCAAGAGTTCCGTCTGATAAAATTGCAGAGGCAAAGGCATTAAAGAATACTGTAGCGGCAGATGTAAAGATTTTATCAGAGGCAAGGGAGATATTCACAGGGAAAGGCACATGCTATACCTGTCATGGTGAGAAAGGCAAGGGTGATGGTGAAATTGCAGAATCCATGAACCCGCCGCCAAGAGACTTCACATATACCCCCTGGCAGGAGGTCAGGACAGATGGTGAACTCTTCTGGGTTATTAACAATGGAACAGAGAATGGGATGCCTCCATTTGCAGATATACTGACCGATGAAGAGAGATGGTCACTTGTTAACTATATAAGAGAATTTGGAAAATCCAGCAGTATAGCGAGTAAGCAATAGTGCTTATAACATAAGTAATACCCATCCCTTCCTTTAGAGGGAGGGATTATATAACTATAGGAGGTTTCAGATGTCAAAAAAATTGAGTTCATTGATTATATTTCTAATTGCTTTATTGATTGGCATAGGTGCCAATAAAAATTGCTATGCTGATGAGGTTGCAAGCCTTTCAACAGCCCCGGAGGTACCAGCGGCATTAAGCAGGGCAGGAGGGGCTAATGTAACTGTAGAATTGGAAACAGTAGAAAAGAAGGGAACATTGGCGGATGGTGTTGAATATACATTCTGGACATTTAATGGGACTGTCCCGGGTCCGTTCGCTCGTGTTAAAGAAGGTGATACTGTTACATTTAATCTTAAAAACAGTAAAAATAGCAAGAATATCCACTCCATTGATATACATGCAGTGAATGGTCCGGGTGGTGGTGCAAAGGCTTCACAGACACCTCCTGGCGGTAAAACAGCTTTTCAATTTAAGGCATTGAACCCTGGTATTTATATCTATCACTGTGCAAGTTCCCATATCCCAACCCATATTGCAAATGGTATGTATGGACTCCTCCTCGTTGAGCCTGCAGATGGACTTCCAAAGGTTGACAAAGAATATTATGTGATGCAGGGTGATTTTTATACAAAAGGAAAGACAGGTGAGAAAGGCTTACAGGCATTTGATGTAGATAAGGCAAGGGCAGAGCAGCCAACATATGTAAAATTTAATGCTATGGCTACACCTGGAAATCTTAAGGCAAATGTCGGTGAGATTGTTCGTTTATATGTAGGTAACGGCGGCCCGAATATGACATCTGCCTTCCATGTAATAGGTGAGATATTTGATACTGTATATCAGCTGGGTGCAGTAGGTTCTGAGACTGCGAAGAATGTTCAGACGACAGTTATTCCACCAGGTGCTGCGGCTATTGTTGAGTTTAAGGTAGATGTCCCCGGTGCATATATACTCGTTGACCATGCGATATTCCGTGCTATAGACAAGGGTGCAGTAGGAATCCTTGAGGTTACAGGAAATGAAAATCCTGCTGTATTTAAACCACTCAAGGCAGGAACTGCAGATAGCGGACATTAATAACTGAAAACCCCCCAACCTCCCTCCCCCTCTTAAAAAAGGGGGAGGGATTTGTAAAAAATCACACCACCATATTAACCCAGAAGTAATTAGTTGATACTGAAAAAAATGTCATTTTTCAGTGTGAATTAACTAAAAAATTATATGAAAAGAATTATAATAGGCTTATTAATCATCCTGTTATCCTATACAAACACCATTACAGCAGGAGACAGAATAGTCATAATAGCCAATAACTCCTTTCCGAGAGACTCCTTAACGCCGTCGCAGATAAAGGAAATATATCTTGGGAAAATGGAGATAATAGATAATATAAGGATTCAATTCTTAGACCAAAAGGACAGCAGTTCTATAAAGAAGGATTTTCTTGAAAAGTTCATGGATTTCTCCATTAGTGATTATAAAGTATACTGGATAAAAAAGATATTTAAAAAGGGTAGAACTCCACCAATTGTAAAGGACTCCTCTGAGGAGGTTATCAAGGCAATTAAAGAAGAAAAAAGCTACATAGGATATGTCTGGGAAGAGGAAATAAAGAATATAAAAGATGTAAAGATACTATTAAGATAGACAATCCTTAACTTTGTGTTCTTCGTGGTAAATTTTCTTGCCATTTTGCACAAGATTTTATTCATAAGTTACCCTTTACTAAGTAGGACGGGTGGATTCCCTCCCTTGAATCCCTGCATAAATTATGTTATAAATAATGCCTATGAGAAAGAGGGAGATTTTTTTAATTATAGTTGTAATATTTATTATTGCCTATCCATTAATATTCACACTTTCCAATCTTCAACATTCAATAGAAAACCAGGTAAAAGAAAGCTTCAATAAGGAGCAGCATCTTGTTATAATGAGGATTGCATCTCAGATTGAAGAGATACTTGCCCAGACGCAGAAGAATATACTTTTTCTGAGAACCCCATTTGCCATGACTAAACTTCTGGAGGCACTGGATTCTGGGAATAAAAAGGAGATAGCCTTCTGGAAAGATGGATTGGAAAAGGTCTATCTGCCATTTCTGAAAACCCACCTTATCTATACAAGCATATCATTTGTAAGCAGCAGGGGGGATGAGATTCTCATGGTTAAGAAGGATGAACTGGGATACATTAGTGCCGTTGATGTATCCCATCTCAGAAACCTGTCAGATGCTCCTATATTTAATAGGACAGTCAGATTAAATGATAGTTATACACATATCTTACGCTCTGATAACCTGATAAAAATAGGGACCCCTGTTTATCACAATAAGGAAAAGGGTGTAGTTGTTATAGAGATGGATATTGATGATAGTATATTTTCAATTATTTCACCTGTAAAATACGGCGAGTTTAGTCATACCATGCTCTTTACCAGTAAGGGAGAATTATTATTATGTTCACTGGGCTTGCCTGTGGAAAAACATAAGGAGGAAATAAAATTTGCTAAAGATAACCCTTCTGGCGGTTATGGAGAGGTATATTCAACTCATGATGAAGGACGCGACCTTATTGCAGGCACTACATTTACAGTCGGGGATGAAATATGGGCAGTTTTAATTGAGTCTTCACCTTCAGAAGTTATTAAACAAATAAGTAAATTTGAAAAAGAAAGGAAAGGGATAATATTTATACTTATATTCATGATTATAGGGTTTTCAGCCTATTTTCATAGGGTCCGTTTGGGAAGGGTCAAGGCAGTGATTAAGGCTGAGGAGGAGGAAAAGGCGGTAAAAAAAATAGAGGATATCAATAAAAAATTGTGGCTTGCAAAAGAAGAAGAAAATTTGCTGAACAGGGAGCTGGATAATGCAAATAAAAGGCTGAAGGATATAGACAGGCAGAAAACAGAGTTTTTAAACATTGTCGCCCACGATTTAAGAACACCATTGACATCAATCAGGGGATATACGGATATACTCCTCAGGTATAGAAACAAGCCGGAGATACATGAGGAATTTCTGAACATAATAAGCAAAGAGAGTATAAGGCTCGGTGACCTTTTAAATGATTATCTTGACCTTGCAAAGATAGAGGCAGGGATGCTCAAACTAAAAGGTGAACCGATAAATATAAAGAGTATTATCAGCGAGTCACTGACTACCGTCCGCGGAGAGGCTGTTAATAATGAAATAAATTTAAAATCTTCTATAGAGGATGATATACCTGCAATTATTGCGGATGATGGCAAGATAAGGCAGGTCTTATCAAATCTCCTGAGTAATGCAATTAAATATACGCCAAAGGGGGGGATTGTTACTGTATCTGCCTTAAAAAAGGCTCAATTTGTAGAGGTATCTGTAGAAAATACAGGTTCAGGGATACCAAAAGAACATCATGAAAAGATATTTGAAAAATTTGTTCAGCTTGATGATGGGGGTGGAAAGATAAAGAGGGGGACAGGTCTCGGGCTTCCGATTGTTAAAAATATAGTTGAAGCTCACGGCGGGAAGGTATGGGTTGAGAGTGAGGCTGGAAAGGGTGCAAAATTTATCTTTACCCTCCCGATTAAAAACACGGGCAGTGAAATAAACCTTATTTTTTAGATGATTTAATAGTGAATTATGTATTAACCACAGATGAACACAGGTAAACACTGATAAAACAAATATCTTTCTTTTAATTCATTGAATAATCTGTGTTAATCTGTGTTTACCTGTGGTTTCACGCGTTTTTTGGGTTAATATTGACAGTACCGTAAAAACCATTTTTTCACTTTCGTTATTTTTAAATCACAGGAGGGAAAATGCTTCAGTTCATGAGAGATTATGCCAAGTCGTGGATGATAAAGATTATACTATGGATAGTAGTTGCATCTTTTATCGGCACCATATTTTTAGTGTGGGGGATGGGGAAAGAGACATCCGCAGGTATTGTGGCTACTGTGGAAGGAAAGAGGATAACCTTTGAAGAGTATCAGCAATACTATAACAGGCTATACGAATTTTACAAAAAACAGCAGGCAAATATAAAGGAGGATATTCTTGCCCCCATCATAAAAAGGAATGCCCTTGACTCCATTATAATGAGAAAATTGCAGCTCTCAATTGCAAATCAGGAGGGTCTCAGGGTAACAAATGATGAGCTTATAGATGATATCCAGCGAATAGATATATTCAAGAAAAACGGCAGATTTGACAAAGACATGTATATAAGAGTACTTGGGGCAAACAGGATTAATCCTGCCCAGTATGAGGAGAGCGTAAAAGAGGACCTGCTTATAAAAAAGCTGGAGAATTTTATAAAGGACGGGGTGAAGGTATCAAGGCAGGAGGTAATTGATGCCTATACCCGCCAGAATGAAAAAGTAAATATAGATTACATTATGCTTGGTCCTCCCAATTTTTTAAACAGGGTAACAGTTATGCCTGATAAACTGGAGGAATTTTATAAAAATAACAGTTCTCTCTTTCAAAGAGGAGAGGAGATTGTTGCAGAATATATTTTGGGAGACCCAAAGAATTTTGAAAAAGATATCAGGATAGAGGAAGCAAAGGTAAGTGAACATTATAACAGCCATATAGCTAAATACAGAGTTGAAAAGAGAATAAAGGCACGGCATATACTTGTTGCCCTCTCTCCTGATGCAGATGAGAAGGCGGAGAAAGAGGCAAAGGAAAAGGCTTTAAAGGTATTGCAGGAATTGAAGGCAGGGGGTGATTTTGCAGAACTGGCAAAGAAATATTCAGATGACCCCTCTGTCAAGGATAATGGCGGCGACCTCGGTTACTTCTCAAAAGGGCAGATGGTGAAGCCATTTGAAGATGCCGCCTTTGCCCTGAAAGAAGGTGAATTGAGTGAACCTGTTAAGACACAATTCGGATTTCATATAATAAAAGTTGAGAAAATAGAGAATGAAAGGACAAAGCCACTTGCAGAGGTAAGAGGGGAAATTTTGAAAACACTGACAGAGGAGGAGGCAAGGAAAAGGGCAAAGGCTGAACTGGAAGGGATTAAAAAAGGTAATGATTTAAAGGTTGCCAATTTTAATCAGGTAATAAAGGGACATACATATCTTGCTGCCTCCACCGAGGGCATTAAAAAAGATGACAGAAGATATCCTGTTTTAAGCAGGACTTCTTTTGCATTGAAGAAGGGTGAAATAAGCGAGATAGTGGAGGATGGCGGGAAATTTTATATATTGAGGTATAAAGATAAAAAAGATGCCTTCATCCCTAAACTTGAAGAAATAAGGATTGAAGCAGAGGGGGCTTACAGGAGTGAAGAGGCTAAAAAGATACTTGACCTTGAGGTGGGGAAAATCCTGGAAGATTTGAAAAATGGGAAGGAATTAGGTAAAACCATCGGTGAACTTAAACTTGAAAAGGTTGATACAGGTTATGTTACAAGAGATGCCATCGCCTCCAGAATGGGAAGGGATGTGGAGGTTATACAGCCGATATTTAATGCAAAAAAGGGTGAATATATCAAGACCAAATCCGGTGACAGATATTTCATAGTCTATATCAAGGACAGGTCAGGGATAGATGAGAAGAAGTTTCAGGAGGGGGAAAAGGAATTTACCAAAAAACTGCTCGGAGAAAAACAGAATTATACATACCAGCGGTGGCTTGAAAATACAAAAAAGACAGCAGAAGAAAAAGGCAGGATAAAAATTACAAAGGGGTTTGTGTAAACTTACAACTTACAACTTACAACCACGGCATGTTATATATAGTTGTCAGTGGTCAGTTGTTATGTCAATACAAAATCAATCTGTCTTTTCTCTATGCTCACATTTTCCACCTTTACCTTCACCCTGTCTCCTATCCTGAATCTCTTTTTCCTGCGTCTCCCTGCTAAAGAGTGGTCCTTCTCATTAAAGGTGTAGTAATCATCAGACATGCTTGATACATGAATAAGCCCCTCAACAAATATCTCCTCAAGCTCTACGAATATCCCGAATGCAGTTACCCCTGATATAATCCCCTCATATTTATCACCAATCCTGTCCATCATGAACTGCACCCTTTTCAGCTTAACTATGTCTTCCTCTGCGTCATCTGCTACCCTTTCCCTCTCTGATGTTTGCCTTGCAATCTCAGGAAGTTTCTCCTCCCAGACTGATAGTCTCTTCTTTATCACATGCCTCTTCCCCATTACATCCTTTAAAAGCCGATGGACAATGAGGTCGGCATATCTCCGTATCGGAGATGTAAAGTGGGTATAATTTTCAAAGGCAAGCCCAAAGTGCCCGACATTTTCAGATGAATATCTTGCCTGTTTCATATGCCTTAAACATATTGTGGATATGAGCATCTCTTCAGGTTTCCCTTTAATCTCATTCAATAATTCCTGAAATTTCTTTGGATGAAATCCCCCCTTATCCCCCTTTTTAAAAGGGGGTGAGGCATCCATCCGGTGGATGGGTCGAGGGATTTTTAAGTAGTATCCAAAATTTGAAACAAACTCACTGAACTCAAGTATCTTCTCGGTGTCAGGTTCCTCGTGTATCCTGTAAATGGCAGGAATTTCAAGTTTCATAAAATATGTAGCTACAGCCTCATTTGCTGCCAGCATAAATTCCTCAATAATCTTGTGGGCTATGTTCCTCTCCGCCTTTATTATGCTCTCAGGTTTTCCCCTTAAGTCAAGGATTATATCAGGTTCGGGAAGGTCAAAATCTATACTGCCCCTCTCCGCCCTCTTATTTCGTAAAACATCGCACAAATCTTTCATTAAATAAAAATCATTAAGGAGATATGAGTATCTCCCCCTCACCCCTCCCTCTCCCCTATGGGGAGAGGATTCAGGTGAGGGGTCTTTTAGTATATCTGCTACATCTGTATATGTCATTCTCTCTTTGCTATTTATAACAGTCCGGGCAAAACGATAGTCTAATAACTCCCCACCTCTATTGAACTCCATGAATACACTCATGGTGAGTCTGTCAATCTTTGGTTTGAGACTGCATATTTCATTAGAGAGTTGAAATGGAAGCATCGGGATTACCCTGTCCGGGAAATAGACACTGGTTCCCCTCTTAAACGCCTCGGCATCAAGATGGCTTCCTTCTTTCACATAGTGGCTTACATCTGCAACATGAACCCCGAGTAGATAATTACCATTATCAAGTCTTTCTACCAATACCGCATCATCAAAATCTTTTGCCCTCTCTCCATCTATGGTAACTATATTCTTATCCCTCAAATCAAGCCTTCCCATGATTTCATCACCGGCGATCTCCTGTGAAATATCCTCTGCCTCACTTAAAACCACTGCTGGAAATTGTGAGGGTATTTCATATTTTCTTATCACCATCTCTATCTCTATATCCGGATTATCGGGATAGCCGAGAACCTCTATTATCCTCCCCTCGGGATTTCTGTCTTTCGTGGGATAGGCTGTAATTTCTGCAACCACTGCCTGTCCCCTCTTGGCTTTATTGCTGTATTTTAAGGGTATATAGATATCGTGAATAATCTTCCTCTCAGAGGGAATTGCAAAACCAAAATGCCCGCTTGGTTCGTATATCCCAACTATTGTCTTATGCCCCCTCTCCAGTATCCTTATAACCCTCCCCTCTTTTTTCATACCTTTTCTGACCGATTCAACCCTGCAGACAACCCTGTCCCCGTGCATTACTTCTCTCATATTTCTGGGATTAATATACACATCCTCTTTGCTGTCCTCAGGGATGACAAAACCATAGCCGTCAGGATGCCCATGAACTATACCGGTAACAAGATTCATCTTTTCAGGCAAACCATATCTCTCGCCCTTTATCTTTACAATATTCCCTTCCCTCACAAGTTCCCTTATCAGTCTTCTGAAAGAATTTCTCTCTTCGGTAGGTATATTGAGTTCTCTGATAAATTCCCTCATTGTAAGGGGACGAGATGCAGATTCTCTCATGAATTTAATTATCTCATCGGTTGTAATTTTCATATTTTAATTTTATTATTCTGCAAAAACCTTTTCCCGAACGACTTTTTAATTTTTCTTTTGTTCCATAGTGTAATAATTTCAATAAAATAGAGCAAAAGGAAAATTAACGGAAGTGAGGGAAAAGGGTTTTTGCAGAACACTTAAATTTAAGTTTGGATTTTGGCTGAATAATCAATACAAATTCCCTCTTCCTTTCTCCCCCTTTAATTTTTTCTACTATCTTATCTGCCCTTCCCCTTAAAACCTCCTCTCTCTCAGAGGTAATGTCCATGCAGACGATGAGGTAAGTCTCTTTACCTACAACATCTGCAACATCCTCTAAAAGGCTTATAAGCCTGTAGGGTGTATCAAGAAGAATCACAGGCATATCTATTTCTTTAATACTCAATAACTCTTTCCTTCTCATTTCTCTTTTTGGGGAGAGAAATCCATAGTATATAAACCTCTCCATAGAAATTCCTGATACCACTAATGCTGACATAATTGACGAGGCACCCGGAACCGGAACTAATTTGATATTTGATGAAACTGCCTCCTTTATAAGATAACCACCGGGGTCGGCAAAGACGGGCGTCCCGCAATCAGAAATGAGGGCAAAATTCTTTCCCCCCTTTAGTTCTCTTATTATCTGCGGCGTCTCTTTTTTTTCGTTATGCTCGTTAATCCTTCTCACAGGCTTATCAATACCATAATGATTTAAGAGCCTCTTTCCTTCTCTAAATTCTTCACATATCACCTCATCTACCCCTTTAAGCACCCCTACAGCCCTCATGGTTATATCATCATAATTACCAATTGGCATTGAGACGATGTGTAGTGTTCCACCCATAAGCATTAACAGATGACAAATAATTCCTTAATTTGTTGATACTGAAAAACAACATTTTTCCACTTCCGTTAAATTTTCTTTTGCACTATTTATTTAAAATTATTACACTATGGAACAAAAGAAAATTTAAAAAGTCGTTCAAAAAAGTCATTTTTCAGTGTAAATTAATTCGTCATTCTTTAATCTTTAATCGTCATTTTACTGCTTCTCAATTGTCCGCAGGCAGCCCATATATCAGCACCTTTACTCTTTCTTATAATAACAGTGTAGTGTTTTGAAACAAGCAAATTCTGAAATTCCTCAATACTTTCAGGGTGAGAAGGCTCAAGATTTGACCCTTCAATTTTATTGAATGGTATAAGATTAATCTTGCACCTGATACCTTTAAGAATCTTTAGCAATCTTTTTGCATCTTCAATTGTATCATTTATTCCCTTCATCATAACATATTCAAAGGTAATTCTCCTGCCCGGAGGGAGTGGATATTCTTTTAAGGCTTCAAGAAGCTTATCAATCGGATATTTTTTATTTACAGGCATTATTCCATCCCTTGTTTCATTATCCGCGGTATTAAGGGAGACTGCCAGATTTATTTTCAGATTCTCCCCTGCGAGACGAATAATCCCGGGGACGATTCCTGCTGTTGAGAGGGTTATTCTCCTGGCAGGAATTTTCAATCCATGAGGGGATATCATAATCTTTATTGTCTTTATTACATTTTCGTAATTATCAAGCGGCTCACCCATACCCATAAAGACTATGTTTGTTATGTTTTCCTGAATTTCACGACAGATGGAAAGGACCTGCTCTATTATCTCTGAAGTCTTAAGATTTCTGACAAATCCCCCTTTTCCTGTAAGACAGAAGGAACAGTTTAATTTGCAGCCGACCTGCGTGGATATACAGAGGGTGCGTTTTTCTTCGTCAGGAATGAGGACGTTCTCAATGGTATTACCATCTTCCAGCACAAAAAGATATTTTCGGGTACCATCTTTTGAAACTCTTTTATCGGTAATCGGAAGACGTTTTGTACAGGCAAGTTCACTCAGAGAATTTCTGAATTTTAGGGGGAGATTTGTCATCTCTCTTATATCGCCTGCATCCTTCTGAAATACCCATTCAAATATCTGATATGCCCGATAAGACCTCTCACCCAGTTGAGATATAAGATTTTCCATTTCCTGAAGGGAGAGATTCTTTAAATCAACATTTCCCATTTTCTAAAAATAACACGGACATACAACAGGGTCAAGGAAGGCAGGTTCTTTTTTTGACAGGACTATATTATTTCCTGTATATTTTAGTTACTTATGAACCCAAATTATATATTAACCACAGATTAACACAGATTAAAAGACAAGTGCATAGTGTTCTATTTTTTTCCGATTTATTTAGGTTAGGTAATGAAAAGTTTTTTATATAAATATCTTATTCCCTTTCTCGGCTCAATCTTTATATATTTAATAGGACTTACCTGCCGAAAGGTAATAATCAATAAGGAAATAGAAAAAAAACTTCTTGACAGCGGTATAAATCCTATTTACACATTCTGGCATGGCAGGATGTTATATTTTCCATATCTTTACCGTTTTCAAAATAAACACCATATACTTGTAAGTCCAAGCAGTGATGGAGAGATTATTGGGAATCTGCTGAGGTTTTATGGGTTTCATATAGTATGGGGTTCAACATTTAAAAAGGGTACAATGGCTCTCTTAAATCTCGTTCGGATTGTAAAAGATGGAGGCTCAGTAGTGCTGATAGCAGACGGCTCAAGAGGTCCTGCCTTTAAGGCACAGGATGGTGCCATAAAACTGGCGAGACTGACAGGCAGTCCCATAGTCCCGATGACATATAGTGCAAGCAGCAAAAAAATCCTGAATAGCTGGGACAGATTCATAATACCCTATCCCTTTTCTAAAATAGTGATAATGTATGGGGAACCTGTCTATATCCCTCCTGATGCCGATGACAGGATAATGGAAGATAAAAGGGAAGAACTGGAAAAGAGGTTAATGGAGATAACAGGTTATACGGATAATTATTTTTGAAAAGTGAGAAAAAGTCATTTTTCAGTGTGAACTAATTCTGCTTTTATATGGACATCCTTCTTTTTCTGGCAAAGAGGTTTATTGCAGGTGAGACATTTGAGCAGGCTAAAGTAGTCGTAAAGGGGCTCAATGATGCAGGCTTTCTTGTCACCCTTGATATGCTCGGTGAGAGTGTTACCAGTAAAGGGCAGGCTGAGAGGGCAAGAGATTCATACATTCAGCTTTTGGGGGATATATATAAACTTGCCCTAAACTCAACTATCTCTCTCAAACTTACACAGATGGGTCTTGATATTGACGATGCATACTGCTGTGAGAATATCATGAAAATTGCAGAGGCTGCTGTTAATTATAAAAATTTTGTGAGGCTTGATATGGAAGGCTCCGGATATACCCAGAGGACCATTGATATTTTTAAAAAGATTCATGAGGTTTATCCTGAGAATATAGGGATGGCAATTCAATCCTATCTCTACAGAAGCAAAAAGGATACAGCCCATGCAATGGAGAACAGACATCGTATAAGACTGTGTAAGGGTGCCTATAAAGAGCCTCCTGACATTGCATATCCTGATAAAATGGATGTAAATAAAAGTTTTGAAGATATTATGAAGGAACTCCTTCTTAAAGGAAATTATCCTGCAATTGCCACCCATGATGAAAGATTAATAAATATTGCAAAAACCTTTGCAAGAGAAAACAATATATCGCCCGATGGATTTGAATTCCAGATGCTTTACGGTATCAGAAGAAACCTTCAGAAAAAATTACTCAGCGAAGGATATAGGATTAGAATCTATGTCCCCTATGGAAGATATTGGCTTCCTTACACTATCAGGAGGGTAAGGGAGAGGAAGGAGAACCTCTTCTTTGTCCTGAAGAATATTTTCAGGAGATAAAATGAGAGGCAAGATGAAATATACACGATACATGATTTTTCCCCTTCTAATACTCAATCTGACTGCGGCTATAGGGTTTACTGATGAAGATTCGGATAAGTTACCAATATTCTTTAAATCAATTTCTGTAAAAGAAAGTGAGAAATTAAAGAAGATTGTAGAAGGAAAAGACACATTTATTGAGTGGAGAGAGGAAGAAATTGAAACCACCCCGTTTATATTTAATTATCTCCTCAACAGACCTGTAATGACATCCAACATTTTAAAGGAACTCGGTATTGCCGCTTATCAGATTGAGAAGGATGGAGATTTACTGCAATTTGATGATGGTGAAGGGTTCAGCAGTGAATTCAAGACCATCTACAAAAAAGGTGAAAATAAAATATATCTGGGAAATTATATATATACTACCGGGATTGGAGTCCCTGTAAGGTTATCAGGAGAGTGGGCATCTGTATTAAGATATAAAAAAAAAGAGGGGGGCATGGAGATTGACATAGACCTCTATTTAAAGTCAGATGAGCAGGGGTTAAGTAAGGTAACTAAGAACATCCCGTTTATTATAAAATCGGTAATAGGTGAAAAGGCAGATTCTTACATAGAATCAATAAGGGAACTATCTGAATGGATACATAAAGACCCCGGGGAGGTATATAATCTGTTAAAAGATAGCAGAGAACTCAATAGTAAGGAATTGAACGAATTTAAGGAGAGGTTTTTACTTCTCTCTTTGCCCTTTCATACCTCTCAGGTGTCCCTATGTCAATCCAGTAGCCATTAAATTCGTATCCATATAAAGGTGCATTTCTTTTCACAAGTTCAGGATATATATCTTCTGTTATCCCACAGTATTTGTGAGGAGGAATTTCTTTAAAGATATCAGGTTCAAAAATATGTATGCCTGTAAACATTAATCTCTTTAGCGGTAAACTCCCATTATATTCAGGTCTGCCGAGAAATCTCCTTATCCTCCCATCAGAATCAATTTCAATAGCCCCATACTTCTCCACATCTTTATCCTCTCTTAAGACCATAGTAATAATCGCACTATTTTTCCTGTGAAACTCAAGCACCTTTTTTATATCTATATCCACGATTATGTCACTGTTGATTACGAGGAAAGTTTCGTCTTTCAAAAAACCCTCTGCCGCCTTTATTCCGCCGGCAGTCCCGAGCACCTCTTTTTCATAGGAATAGTTAATCTTCATTCCGTAAGATGAGCCGTCCCCAAAGGTATCTACAATCATTTGTGGAAGGTGGTGAATATTTATTACTACCTCATGAATACCATTTCCCCTGAGCAGATTGAGGGTATAATCCAATATTGGTTTCCCATTCACAGGCAAAAGGGGTTTTGGGATTTTATCTGTGATTGGCCTCATCCTCTCGCCATATCCTGCTGCAAGTATCATTGCCTTCATATTTACCCTTATTTATTTTATCTGAATAAGGACGGGAAATCTACTGAAAAAAATATTTGACAATACCCGTTTCCTCTGGTAGATTATGATTTATTTGTCCACCAGAGATATGAGTGAGAATGAAAAAAAGGGGAAATTTAAGACCTTTAGAGACCTGTATCTAATATCTATGGTGGGTGTTCAACTGGTAGTTTCAATACTTGTTGGACTTACCATTGGTATTTATCTGGATAGTAAGTTCACTACAAGTCCAATTTTTACATTAATATTTTTATTGTTTGGAATAGGAGCAGGATTTATTAATTTCTTCAGGGTTTTTAGAGGAGAGCAGAAATAATGGGTAGTATATTGGCCGGCATTTTATTGGGAGGCGCTATTTGTATTTTGAACATCAAAGGGCTCACCTTTTTTGTAAAGTACATTTTACTGGATATGAAAAATGTCAGGAAGGCAAAAGCAGTGGCTTTTACTGTTCTCTTTCGCTATCTTTTAATTACAGGAATATTATATTTGTCTGTGAAAAGCCATTTTGTAAACATAGTGGCATTTATAATAGGATTCTCAATTGTCCTTTTTTCAGAAATTGCTATATTGATGAGACAATATAGAAAGGATGTAAAAATAAATGGAAGAACCTCTCCTTTACATTAATCTACCAGGGCTTGAACACTATCCACATGTAACCTGCACATGGGTCATTATGATAATATTGGGAGTTGCATCATATTTAGCTACCAGGAGGCTGAAAACCATCATGGTGGCAGGAAATATCTGCCTCTTACCTGAAGGAGGGCATAACTTCTTTGAAGCGGCTGTGGAGTGGATTGCCAATTTTATGGATAAAAATATGGGACATGGTGGCAAAAAATATCTGCCTCTTATTGGAACTCTGGCATTTTTTATCCTATCCTGCAATTTAATAGGACTTATACCTGGTTTTGTTTCCCCCACTGCCAATATAAATACAAATGCAGCTATGGCTGTGGTGGTATTCCTCTCATACCATTATATCGGTATAAAAAAACATGGTATTGTAAAATATATCAAGTCCTTTACAGGCCCTATCTGGTGGATGGCTCCATTGATGCTTCCTGTAGAGATTATTTCGCATCTGGCAAGACCACTCACACTTACACTTAGGCTCTTTGGAAATATTAAAGGAGAGGACATTATATTGGTCATTCTGGCTTCAGTATTCCCTCTGCTTGCACCTGTACCAATGATGTTTCTCGCTATCCTTACCAGTATAATACAGACTGTAATATTTTCGCTCCTTTCAATGTTCTATATTGCCGGTGCGTTGGAAGAGCATCATTGAATAAAAATTTATAAATTTTAACAGAAAGGAGGTAGAGGAATGCCCAGGAAGATATTAGCACTTAGTTTTGCGGTTTTTATTATCATGCTTGCCATGGCCCCGCTGGCAATAGCTGCTGAAGAAATCAGCAGTGCCCAGTATAAATATTACGGCTATGTGGTCTTAGGGTGTATTGGCGGACTATCTATTGCTGCTGTTGGTGGCGGTTGGGCTATGAGTAGTGCTGTGAAGAGTGCCATGACCGGAATGGCAAGAAATCCAGGGGCAGCAGAAAAGATGACCATACCACTTATTATAGGATTGGCTCTCATGGAAGCATTGGTTATCTACACCTTTGTTATTGCCCTTATCCTGCTCTTTGTAAAACCATATCCATAAAAATCTACATCCTCTCCTTCCCCGGTGGGGAGGGAGAGGAATTGTGAGCTTATCAGTCTCTTCTCCAAAAACTTCCTTTCGAACTTTTAACTTTAAATTTTATAACTTAAAATATTTAATCTGCCTGCCCGTGGTAGAATAAGACCATGCGCGATTTATTAGAAAAATACAGGGATGAGTTTTTTAGATGTATGAAATGCGGTGGGTGTCAGGCTGTCTGCCCTACCTATCTTGAAACAAGAGATGAGTCTATGGTTGCAAGAGGAAGGCTTGTCCTGTCAGAATCTGTAATTGAAGGAAGATTGGGTCTGACCGATGGATTGAAGGAGAGGCTTTCAAGCTGTTTGAGCTGTATGGCGTGTTCTGAGAGTTGCCCCACAGGTGTAGATGTTGTTAAATTGCTCACTGCTGTCAGGAGCCTGATTGTTGAAGAAAGGGGATTAGACCCTGTTTCAAGAGTAATATTAAGATGGATATTAAAAAATGAAAAGGGGTTATTATCTGTGACAAAGTTAATGGCTCTATGTGCAAGGATATACAATTTTCTCCCATCAGATGGTTTATTTGGAAAACTCATACCCTTTACACGAGGCGGAACAAAGAGGGTCATGCCGCCATTTGGCGGAAGACATTTAAGGAGAGGATTGCCAGAGGTTATAAAGGTAAATAAACCTGTGTCGCGGGTAGCATTTTATACAGGGTGTATGACAGACCTTATTTATCAGGATATAGGGAGGGCTGTAATATCGGTTCTAAAAAAAGGAAATGTAGAGGTAATTCTGCCAAAGGGGCAGATATGCTGTGGTGCCCCTGCATATTATATTGGTGATAGGAAGACTGCTATTGAGTTAGCGAAAAGAAATATTGAGATATTTAAAACTTTAAAGGTAGATGCCATAATTAATTGCTGTGCCACATGCGGTACAATGCTCAAAGAAATATATCCTCTTCTGTTTAACAGCAAAGACTCCAAGCTAATTTCCGATAAAACCGTAGATATACAGAAGTTTATTGCGGATAGGTTTGAGATTTTTAAACCAAGAACTCCGAACTCCGAACTCCGAACTCTTAAGAGGGTTACATATCACGACCCCTGTCACCTGAGAAGAGGGCAGAATATCATATCCCCTCCCAGGGAGATATTAAAAAACATACCAGGGGTAGAATATATTGAGATGGAGGATGCTGACAGGTGTTGTGGAGGGGGAGGGGCATTCAGCCTGAAATATTATGACCTTTCCATGTCCATAGGAAGATACAAGGCGGATAAGATTAAGAAGAGCAGGGCTGATGTTGTTGCCACTGCCTGCCCATCATGCCAGATGCAGATAAGTGATATTTTAAACAGGGCTGGGATAAAGGCAGAGGTTGTCCACACAGTTCAATTGCTGAATGAATATTAATCAGGATTAAAGATTTAATAATTTTAACCGTTTTAAAAGTTTCTCGTCAATTTCAAGAATTCTCTTCTTAACAGCCTTTAAATTTATATCAGTCTGTCTATCAGCAATAAGATTTTTAATGTCAATAAAATCCCTATCGCTTCCAGCTATAATTTTAAGGACAATGAGGTCTTCAACTGATGCTATCTTTATATTAAAATCTTTTAATTTTTTTCCATTTTTTATTATCTTCTTTTCCCATTGTTTCAGGGCAAAGATAATATCAATCTGAGGATATATCTCCGAGGTGAGGCGGATATAAAGTGGAATTTCATCTGATTTTTTGCCCATCCTAAGATGGGCAGTATAACCTGCATCTCTGAATTTCTGGCATATATCCATAGCAATATCTTCTGGGGCATCAAGCAAAAAATCAATATCTCTTGTTGCCCTTATTTTATCTTCATCAACAACCCAGGCATTGACCCCCTGTGCCCCAATCATTACATAATCATAACTCTTCAATACCCTTTTAACAATTTCTATTGCCCTTGTATATGAACTTTTTGCCATATTGTTTTTGAATTGACCTTCTCAGACGACTGATAAATTTATAAGCCTCAATTGATGTCTCTATTCGGCTGACGGTGCTTGTCCTTTTCTCCTTATCTTTCCAGATACGATTTTCCTGTCTCATTTAGAATCAAGAATATATCAACCACCAGACAAAATCAAGCCAAACCTCAAACCCATTCTCTCCCATTGCATAAAAACCTATTTTGTTGTAATATTTTAAGGTATAGGAATTTCAATCCTATACCTGATTACACAGATTATAAAAAGATTCCGGAGATTAAAGAGATGATCATTATAATGAAACATGGTGCAACAAAACAGGAAATTGATGATGTAGCGGAAAAGATAAAAAAATTTGGCTATACACCTCACCTGATGCCGGGTGTAGAGAAAACCATAATTGCGGCTGTAGGGGATGAGAGAGGGAAGGCAAGGCTGCAATCTCTTGAGTCCATGCATGGTGTTGAGGATGTGGTTCCAATCCTGAAACCCTATAAACTGGCAAGCAGAGAGGTTAAAAAGGATAATACAGTCATTACTGTAAATGGTGTAAAGATTGGCGGTGAAAAGGTTGTCGTCATGGCAGGACCATGCTCTGTTGAGAGCAGGAAACAATTATTGGAAACCGCCATCGCAGTAAAAAAAGCAGGTGCAGAGATATTAAGGGGCGGGGCATTCAAACCAAGGACATCTCCTTATGACTTCCAGGGGCTGGAAGAGGAGGGACTAAGGCTCCTGGTAGAGGCAAGGGAAGAGACAGGTCTGCCATTTGTTACAGAGATTATGAATCCAATGGATGTAGAGTTGGTGGCAAAATACTCTGATATTTTACAGGTTGGAGCAAGAAATGTGCAGAATTTTCCCCTTCTCAAGGAATTAGGAGGGGTTAATAAGCCTATCCTCTTAAAAAGGGGATTGATGACCACGATAAAGGAATTTCTAATGTCTGCTGAATATATCCTATCAGAAGGGAATAAGGATGTAATGCTATGCGAGAGGGGTATAAGAACCTTTGAGACAGCTACGAGGAATACCCTTGATTTAAGCTGTATTCCGGTCTTAAGAAAAGAAACCCACCTTCCAATAATTGTGGACCCGAGCCATGCCACAGGACACTGGGAATATGTAGCACCGATGGCAAAGGCAGCCATTGCAGCAGGTGCAGACGGCTTGATGATAGAAGTCCACTCCTGCCCTGAAGAGGCATATTCAGATGGACCGCAATCCCTGAAACCCGCAAAATTTGCAAAACTGATGGAAGAACTAAAACCCTTTATAAAGGCAGCAGGTAGAAAATGAAATTCACCCTATGCAATAATCAGCCCGTAAATTTCCATATCTTAATAGACAGAATAAAATGGAATATACTTTTGATTTCGCCGAAGTTAATAGCAAAGTTCCAATGATAGAGTTTTTAGATAGCTTATCCATTAAGGAACGTGCTAAAATGTTTACATATATTGATAAGCTGATAGAACTGAAAAATAGCGGGATACAGCCTAAAGAAAACTTATCCAAGCATCTTGAAGATGGGATATTTGAGCTCAGGGTAAGTTTTGAAAATAGAATTTCACGGAGTTTATATTTTTATGAATCCGAGAAGAAGATTATTTTCACTCATGGCTTTTTGAAGAAAGAACAGAAGACACCTAAAAATGAAATCAAAAAGGCGAAATCTATCAGAAAAATTTTGAGAGGTGAAAAATGAATATCGCAAAAGAATATCTAAAAAAACAGTTTTCTAATAATGAGTTTAGACAATCATATCTGGAGGAGAAAGTTAAGCTGGACATTGAATATCAATTAGAGGAATTAAAGAAGGATATTCAATCCCGCAAAAGCCCTGAAGATCTTATTCAAAAGGTTGATTCCATCGAGCAATATGTCATGTCTGCTTAAAGACATAATAAATAAATTGTCTTCAACAGGCAGCTAACATCCATTATTCCCATCACTAATTTTCATTGAAAATAGTACAACCCTATGCAATAATCAGCCCCATAAATTCATAACCTCAACAGAACAAACATTGTAGGGATTATAACTGATGCCACTAAAATTGAAAACCTATCAGTGCAAGGCTCCCCGCAAAAAGGGTGAGGGGATACGCATAGGAACAGTAAGATTTTTACCACGGGGTATCAAAAAGGACGATTATGCAAAAATGAACTTTTTTGATGTATGGTTTCCATCGGTTGCACCAAGCAGACAACTTTTGAGTGCTTTTAAACAGAAGGGAAACATCAAAGAGAAGTGGGGTAAATTTGCTAAACTTTATAAAAATGAAATGACCAGAAATGCCGAAAGTCGTCAGGCTATAAAACTCCTTGCAGAAATTGCAAGAAGAATTCCAATCGCAATAGGTTGTTATTGCGAAGATGAAAGGTTCTGTCATCGTTCCATATTGTATACACTCATAAAGAAAGCGTCAATTGCGCAGTGAGTTCCAAATCCAGATATAGAAAAACAGATATGAAAAAGGTTCTTACAATTGCAGGTTCAGATTCTGGCGGAGGGGCGGGGATACAGGCGGATTTAAAGACTTTTGCTTCCCTTGGTGTTTATGGCATGTCTGCCATCACATCCATCACTGCCCAAAATACAGTAGGTGTTCAGGGCATATATGATTTACCTCCTGAATTTGTAGCACTCCAGATAGATTCTGTTGTCCGTGATATCGGTGTGGATGCTGCCAAGACTGGTATGTTGAGCAGTTCTGCTATTATTGAAATCGTTGCCTCAAAGATAAGAGAGTATAAAATGCCTAACCTCGTCATTGACCCTGTCATGTATGCAAAGAGCGGAGACCTACTTCTTAAACCTGATGCAAGAGATACACTTATCAACAAACTCCTTCCTCTATCAACTCTCATTACACCCAATATTCCTGAGGCAGAATTTATTTCAGGAATGAAGATAAAGGATATAGAGGATATGAAGATGGCAGGAGAAAAAATAAAGAAAAAGATTGGAGCCGATGTTCTTATAAAGGGCGGACATCTCATAGAAGGGGCAAGGGGACAACCCCCTCCATCCCCCTTTGATAAGGGGGATGGGCAAGGGACAAGGGTTTTAGACATACTTTATACTGATGGGGAGTTTTTTATATTTGAGTCGGAAAGAATAGAGACAAAAAACACCCATGGGACAGGTTGCACATATTCAGCAGCTATTGCCTCAGAACTGGCAAAGGGATATACCTTGCATGATGCAGTAAAGAGGGCAAAAGATTTCATAACATCTGCAATAAAAAATTCTATTGAGATTGGAAAAGGCAGGGGACCGACAAATCCTATTGCCGAACTTTACAGGGATGCAGAAAAATACCGAATCCTGAAAGAAATGGAGATGGCAATAGAAAGATTAAAAGAGGCAAAGATTGGAATACTGATTCCAGAGGTTCAGTCCAATATGGCTTATGCCCTGCACGATGCAAAGGGATTTGAGGATGTAATGGCATTTCCCGGCAGGATTATAAAATATGGAAACAACATAATCACTGTATCAAGACCTGAATGTGGAGCATCAAGACATATTGCAAGTATTGTCCTGACTGCCATAAAATTTGATAATACAAAGAGGGCTGTGATGAATATAAAATATTCTCCTGAGATAATCAATGCCTGCCGTAGTTTGAACTTAAAAATTGCTTACTTTAACAGAAAGGATGAACCTGAGAAATCAAAAAAAAGAGAGGGGTCATCTCTTGAATGGGGGACGGAAAAGGTTACAAGAGAATCGGGTTTTGTCCCTGATATAATCTACGACCTCGGTGATATCGGGAAAGAGCCGATGGTAAGGGTAATTGCAGAAAATCCAGAAGAGTTATGCAAGACGATAATAGAAGTAAAAAAAACGGTTAATTTATATTCTGAAATGTCTGATTGTGAGGCATGATTCTCTTTTCAGTTTAACCCTCTGCTGATTTTATTGTCCTCATCATGTTATATACAAATATCACTATTGATGTAAATTCCACAATGGCAGAATATAAAAGGTGTTTTTCATACCTCAGATTCCCGTGCCCTACAAATCCGAAGAAAAGCACCATTCCAATCAATCCTATATTTGCAAGATAAAAATGAAGCCACGCAAGTCTGTTGCTATACAGCGGTCTTCCGCTAAAGCGGGGTATAATATGGTAGGCAACACCATAGATTGTCATACTTATCCAACCCAACAGGTTGAGGTGTGCATGACCGGGAATATATGTCCTCGTCCACCACGGCCATATAATCATCAGCACACCCATTCCTGCGGCTATAATAAAATAGCTCATTGCCACCCTTATAAACCATACTGTAATCTTACTCATCAATTACCTTCTTTATCCATCCGCCACCTATAAGCCTCTCTCCGTGATAGAATACTGCTGCCTGCCCCGGCGTTATTGCCCTCTGAGGCTTATCAAAAATCACATTTACTGCATTATTTCTGTTTAATTTAATCTCGGCATCTGAGGCGATATGTCTATACCTTATCTGCACAGAAGCCCTTATTGAAGTTCGGAGTTCGGAGCTCTGAGTTCGGGGTTCTGAAATTGACCAGTTTACATTTTCCACAACAGCCCCCTTTTTTATAACAGTATTACTCTCACCCACAATGAGGCGATTGTTGTCTATATCTATCTCACTGACATAGAGAGGTCTTTGCCAGCCCACACCCAGTCCCTTTCTCTGACCGATAGTATAAAATGGCAGGCCCGTGTGCCTCCCTACTACTTTGCCATCGGTCATTACAATCTCCCCTTCTTTTATTTTATCTGTATCAATTCTCTTTCTTATAAACTCTCCATAATTGTTGTCAGGTATAAAACATATCTCCTGACTCTCCTCTTTCTCCGCAACTCTGAGCCTGAGTGACTTTGCTATCTTTCTAATCTCTGACTTTGTATAATCACCAAGAGGGAATATAGCCCTCTTCAACTGCTCCTGTGTAAGGCTAAAGAGGAAATAGCTCTGGTCCTTCTCCCTATCTATACCCCGAACAATGAAATATCTCTCTCCCTCCTTTACCACCCTTGCATAATGTCCTGTTGCAACCCTTGATGCCCCAATCTTCATGGCATAAGTAAGGAGTGCATCAAACTTCAGACTCTGGTTACATGGTATGCATGGATTTGGCGTCCTCCCCTTCATATATTCTGAAATAAAATACTCCACCACATTTCTCTTAAATTCCTCTTCAAGATTCAGAACATAAAATGGTATGCCGAGCATTTCTGCCACCCTTCTGGCATCGTTTATATCATTGAGGGAACAGCATGTCCCGAACCTCTCAGATTTTTCTGCAGAATAATCCCATATCTGCATGGATATACCAACTACATCATATCCTTCATCCTTCAAAATTGCGGCAGCGGTGGAACTGTCCACCCCGCCACTCATTGCAATTACAACTCTTTCTTTCATAAATAGTATTGACTAAATTGTAAAAACTCTTTTTATCATACCCTTCCAAACAGTGGAACAATTTTGAACTTTTCCACATCCACCAGCCCTTTATCGGTCAGTCTAAGTTCCGGTATTACAGGCAGGGACAAGAAAGAAAGGCTCATAAAAGGGCTGGGAAGTCTGCACCCGAGACTTCTGACAGCGGAGGTTAATCTTTCTATACTCTTTTTAACATCCCGTAAGGATTTATCTGACATAAGCCCTGCGACAGGGAGGGGGAGATGCCCAATAACCTTATCATTCTTTACAACCACTTGTCCTCCCTTCATATATACAACCTTCTTTACAGCAGAGAGTATATCTTTGTCATTTGTCCCGACCGCTATTATATTATGAGAGTCATGGGCAACAGATGAAGCAATAGCACCAAATTTTAATCCGAATCCTTTAACAAATCCCACCCCAATATTTCCCGATGAGAGATGCCTCTCTATTACAGCAATCTTGAGAATATCCCTCTTTACATCAGAAACTGCCAGCCCTGATTTGATTCTTGCCTTTTCAACCCTCTTCCTCGTGGTTATTTGATGCGGCATAACCTCAATGACCTTTATGAAATTACCTTCTGCACTCACCTCAAAATCTTTAATATCAGGAAGCCTTACATTCATTGAACTCCTCAAATATACTGAATGCTCTGACATGGCTCCAGGCAGAAGATGTCCGTCTTCTGCTACAAGTTTCCCCTTTTTAAACACCATCCTTGCCTTAAAATTCCTGAGATTTTCAACGGCAACGAGGTCAGCCTGATAGGCAGGGGCAATTGCCCCTAATTTATGGAGATGAAAATACTCAGCAGGATTAAGGGTTGCCATCTTTATAGCCATTACAGGATTCATTCCTTCCTTTATGGCTGTTCTAATCAAATAATTAACATGCCCCTCATTGATGAGGTCTATAGGATTTCTGTCGTCTGTAACAAACATAAATCTCCTGTTATTTTCCGGGGTAACAAGCGGAAGGAGGGATTTTAAGTTTCTTGCAATACTCCCTTCACGAATCATTATATACATGCCGTTGTTAAGTTTCTCCCTCGCCTCATCAATAGTTGTGCATTCGTGGTCTGATTTGATCCCCGCACTTATATAGGCATTCAAGCCTTTTCCGGATAAGCCAGGTGCGTGTCCATCTATTACCTTACACTTCACTGTGCGTATCTTTTTCAAGACCTCTGGATTTCTGTGAATTACAGCAGAGTAATTCATCATCTCAGCCAACCCTAATGCCCATGGTTCATCGGCAAAGATGGACAGGTCATAATGATTTAGCCTTGCCCCTGAGGTCTCCATATCCGACACAGGGACACAGGAGGGAAGCATAACATACACATCAAGTGGTATATGCCTGCTTGATTTCACCATGAACTTTATCCCCTCCAGTCCAAATATATTTGCTATTTCGTGAGGGTCAATAACCACGGTGGTGGTGCCTGACGGGACTACTCCCTTTGCAAATTCTGAAGGTAAAACCATTGAACTCTCTATATGGACATGACCGTCAATCAGACCGGGGGAGAGATACATACCGTGAATATCAAGGGTCTCCTTTGCCCTGTATTTTCCAAAGCCTACAATAATACCCTGAAATATTGCCACATCTGTCCTGATAATCTCCCCTGAAAAGACATTAACAACCCTTGCATTCCCTATAAGGAGGTCAGCATCCTCCTCCATTGCAACCCTTATCCTCTTTTCCAGATTTGCCATATATCCTTTTATAGTTCTCATAATTTCTTAATACCTTTTTTACATACCCCCTTGTTTCAGGGTATGTTATCTTTTCAATAAACTCATCATTGGGAAGACTGCTAAAATTCTCCACCCATTTCCTGACAGGTATAGGACCTGCATTATATGTGGCAATGGCATAAACAAGATTTCCATTATATACCTGGTGGAGTTCTGATAAATGACGTGCCCCTATCTCTATGTTTATTTCAGGCTCAAAAAGGAGGTCAGTCTTAAATTCTCCACCCCATATAATCCTGTATATCCTCTCCCCTGTCTGTGGTACCAACTGCATCAATCCATAGGCATTTGCCTTAGATATGACACTTTTATTGAAGACGCTCTCCTGTCTTATCACAGAGAGGATTAAAAGGGGGTCTATGTCATTTTCAGAAGATGACCTCAATACAATCTCCCAATAACTCAGCGGATAAGACAGACTCCAGAATTCATTTGTCAATCTCCCTTGTTCCCCGTTCTTTAATTTATCAAGTATCCTGTTCTGTGTGGCAAGTGAATCTGTATATGCCTCTGCCTTTGAATAGAGACGGCTTACAAATAGCAAAGAGGCAACCTCGTCAGATAGCGGGATAAATTTTATTTCTTCCCTCGCATCCTCCAAAAACCCCATCTCTATCAATTCCTGCGCCCTTTCAATATGGTATTTTCCTGTCTCATCAAATCTATATTCCATATCCGGTGTTTTAGATTCCGGAGTTGGTGTTTCATGTTCCGGCTCCAATATCTCCGGTCCTGCATTCTGCATTCCATATTCCGTATTTCGTATTCCATATTCCGCCAGTCTTTCATATCCCCTGTGTCCATAATATGTATATGGATATTCTGTAACAAGTCTCTGATAGGACTGGATTGCAATTTCTGCATTTTCTGACTTTTCTCCTGCTCTACCAATCCAGTATAGTAAGCTGTCAGCATATTGAGAATTCTGAAAAAGCTCTATCCCTTTCCTGAAATTTTCAATCGCATTATGGTAATCATCTTTCTGATAGTATATCCATCCGATTCTCCACGCCGCCTCTTCGGCTAACTCCTTTGGCTCTCTAAACTTTAATAGTCTTGAATATAATTCTATTGCCTCATCTGACTTCACTTCATCTTCTGCAATCCTTGCTTTTATATATAATGCCTTCCCTGCCCATACACTCTTCGGAAATTTTGACATAATAGCATTACTATAGTAAATCGCCTTTTTTGTATCCCCTGTGTTCCAGTAGAGCTTTGACATCATATATAAGCCTTCAGCAGCCCTTGGACTTTCAGGAAAATTTCTGAAGAAATCATGCAGGGTCTGAATGCACTTTGAATCGCTCCTGCTGTATTTGTATGCAATAGCAAGATTAAACAACACCATTTCTCTGAAGGGGTCATATTTATATTTTTTTGACATCTCCACTAATTCACTTATCGCCATATTATAGTTTTTACCTTTTATCAATTCCTCAATCCTCTTAATCTCCTCTCTCTTATCTGCAGGTGGAAATTTAATGGATTCATCTCTCTTTATCTCTAATATTTTATTCAGCGCAATTTCATTTATTGGGTCAAGTGGATAGTTATAATATAAAAATTTATAGGTATTGTATGCCTCTATCTTTTCCCCCAGTCCTTCGAGGGATTGTGCGAGACATAAGTAACCTTCTGTAATTCTCTCATCAGATGGAAATTCTGCAATGAAATTTTTAATTTCCTTCAAGGCATTGGCAAAGTCCTTCAGCATAAGGATATTTCTTGCCATGTCAAATTTCGCCCTTGCCTTTAATCGTGTGAGAGGATGTTTTTCAAGGAGTGAATTGAGTATATCAAAAGCCATCTGATACTCCCCTTTTTCTGTATAGATTCTTGCCATATTATATTCTGCATAATCAGAAAGGGGAGGATACCCATCGGCTACCTTTTTAAAAGATTTTAATGCATCCTCAAATAACCCTGTTTTCATATAAATATGAGCTGAAAGATAGATGGACCTCTCTTCCCACCCTGTCCCTGCATATCTCTCTTTAATAGAATCAAGTATCTGGATTGCACCCTGATAATCACCATCCTTTATAAACCTTACAGACTCCCTTAACAGTGAATCCTCAGCATTGGCAGACCGGAAAAACAAGAGGCAAGAGACAAGAGGCAAGAGGCAAGAAAATAGATTTCTCTTGCTTCTTGCTTCTTGCTTCTTGCTTCTGACTTCTGCTCTATCTTTGCAAATCATGACACATCCTGTAAATCTGTGTGCTGGTTTCTTTGATGTCCCCTGTTTCAGAAATATCAATCCATATCGCATCCTTTACACCCTTGAACCATGTAAGCTGTCTTTTGGCAAATCTCCGTGTCTCCTTTTTTATCTCCTGAACAGCAGAATCAAAATCCATCTCACCGTCCAGATATTTTATCATCTGTAAATACCCGAGGCACTGAAAGGGTTTTAAATTTTTATCATAACCCATCTTTAAAATCTTTTCTGTTTCATATAGAAGCCCTGCTGAAATCATTCCATCTACCCTTTCCTCTATTCTTTTATAAAGTAATTTTCTATCCATATTAAGCACAAAATAGCTTACCTTGAACCTCTCCCTCTTGCCTTTTGCCTCTTGCTTCTTGCTTCTGTTTTTATCCTCCCTGTGAAACTCAGATATTGGCTTGCCTGATGAATAATATACCTCCAAAGCCCTTTCTATTCTATACCTGTCATTCGGGTGAATTTTGCTGGCAGCAGATGGGTCAATTTTCCTCAGCCTTTCATACATTGCCTTCTCTCCCCTTGCTTCAAATTCTCTTTTTATCCTCTCCCTTATCTTATTATCTTTCTTGATACCACAGGCAAGGTTTTCTATCAATGCCTTTATATACAGACCGGTGCCTCCTGTTACAAGGGGAATCTTCCCCTTTCTGTTTAATTCTTTTGCAATCTCAAAAGCCCTCTCATTAAACTCCCCGGCGCTGAAATCCTCATCAGGATTTACAATATCTATCAGATGATGAGGAATCTCTTTGCGTCTTTCAGCAGACGACTTTGCAGTTCCTATGTCAAAATATTTATATACCTGCATGGAATCGGCACTGATGATTTCCGTATCAAGCCTCTCTGCCAGCTCAAATGCTACATCACTCTTTCCAACCGCCGTAGGACCTGCAATTACTATTAAAGGAATCATTTTTCCCTCAAATCCTCTCACCGCCTACTATATCAAAAGATTAAAGGAAAATGAAAGGCTAAAAGGCTTAAAAAAATCGGTTGACAGGCATTATTTACAAGGTCTATACTTTACCCATAAAAACCAATTTCCTATGTGTGCCAAGACTAATACTTAGTCCTTCTAAAGAGGTGAAAGACCTCTCATAAAAAGAGATCATGAGCAATGTAGCTTGGATAGCATAAGGGAAACAAAAACTATGGAGCCTATCAACAAAGCCCGTCTCCGACAGGTGAGCAAGTCAAGCGGGTTGTAACGCAAGTGAATCTACAAGTAGCCTCATGCAAATGCAATACCTAATTATTTATGTATCAATTATTAAGGGGGATGTTCTCGGAGTTATCCCTAATTATTAAAATAAAAGAAGAGGTAAATGAGAGATATTATCGGGGAATTATGTGCTAATAAAGAAGAGTTAAAACGGACTGCTTCTAAAAGGAAAAAGTCTTATGAGGAAAAAACCGTAGAACATACTGAAGTTGAATCTTATAAAGAGGATGGCTGGGAAGTTCTCCGTACAGGGAAAAGCAAAACCAGAATAAAAAAACCAAAACCTACCGATATTTTGTTTGAAGACCGTGTATGGATGATTTTTTATAATCTCGGCTTCCGAGATATGAACAAAGACAGAAAGTGTAAGTTAGAATATGGCCCTTATACAAAGCAAATTGATGTTTTGGCAAGAGATGATGAAAATGTCTTTGTCGTAGAATGCCGAAGTTCTGAATCAGAAGCAACCGTAAATGCACGAAACGCTTTAGAAGAGTATGTAGGTAAACGAGATAACATCAAAAATGCCATCCAATCTACTTGGGAACGAGACTGCGGTAGAATAAACATAGTTGTAGCTATTAGTTCACAAGACAAGAGAGAACCGGATGAGAAATATGTTGAACAAAATAGAGATAAAAATATTTACTTATGGTCAGCCAGAGAGATTAAATATATTGAAAACCTTGTTAAACAAGTAGGTTCTTCTGCAAAATACCAACTCTACTCAGTGATTTTTGCTGGGAGAAAACAGTCAAAGTTAAAAGTAACATACCCAGCAATTAGAGGCAAAATAGGTCCCCATATCTTTTATACTTTTTTAATACTGGCAAAACAGTTATTGAAATATTCGTATATTCATCATCGTCACCTTACCGGAATAGTTGGTGCCTCGCAAGTTTATCAGCGGATGTTAAAAGATAAAAAGTTAAAAGAAATTGCAAGATTTATTGATGATGAGGAAGGATACTTTCCAAATAGTATTGTGGTTAATTTCTCCAAAAAATTAAGGTGGGATAAAAAAGAAACTCACGACAACAATATTGCAATAGGAACAGTTACTCTTCCTGAGGAGTTTGGTTGTGCGTGGATAATAGATGGACAACACAGACTTTATGGTGCAGCTAGGGCAAAACGTGATGTATTACTTCCAGTATTAGCATTTGAAAGTTTGGAACAACTTGAACAGGCTAATCTTTTTGTTGATATAAATGTCAAGCAAACCTCTGTGGAGAAACATCTTCTTTGGGATTTATATTCTGATATTTATAAAGATAGTACAGATGAAAAACAGGAATTTTTATACCAAATAGCAGAAGTTGCAAAAAAGTTAAATGATTCTGGCCCGTTAAAAGGA
>Ga0156158_1072_pt2 | contig 39337 bp, 38 predicted proteins | sample RifCSPlowO2_12_FD_107811 | JGI IMG/M metagenome (GOLD analysis project Ga0156158, IMG submission 107811) | Nitrospinae bacterium RIFCSPLOWO2_12_39_15
ATTTCGGCAATGCAAAAAAGGCACTTTTAAACAGTACAATAGCGGGATTGCTTAATGGTATCGCAACAGGCGCCATCATGGCGTTAGTCGCATATTACTGGAAGGGTAACTATATGTTAGGGATAGTCATAGGACTTGCCATGATTATAAATCTATTCATTGCAAACTTCTTTGGAATAATTATTCCGCTGGTTTTAAAATGGCTTAAGATAGACCCTGCCGTTGCCTCATCAATCTTCCTTACAACTCTAACAGACTGTATCGGTTTTATTTCGTTCCTCGGACTTGCCACATTTTTCATAAAATACCTTATTTAATGTTTATTTATATAGAAACTGAAATAAAACAAAATTGTTATAGGAGAGAGGATTATAGATTGAATTGTCGATTATTATGGTGGGCGGTACAGGGTTTGAACCTGCGACTTCCACCGTGTGAGGATGGCACTCTACCGCTGAGTTAACCGCCCATGTTAAAAAAAGTAATCGGTTAACAGTGAATAGTAACTACCAAACCACTGCTTACTGTTTACTAATCACTGTTCACTATTCACTGTGTTTTCTGGTGGAGCAGAGCGGGATTGAACCGCCGACCTCTTCGTTGCGAACGAAGCGCTCTCCCAGCTGAGCTACTGCCCCTGAAAGTTTAAGTTTAAAGAGTTAAGGGCCAAAGAGTTTTAATTCGTTAGCCTTGAATAGAATAACATATTATAAATAAAAATTACAACTTGAGTTTAGAAAATACGATAAATTCTTCCCATGATGGAAAGGGATATAGCGTTATTCATAAGCACACATGAAACCCTCAGGGCAGAGAAATTTTTAATAAAAGGAGACATAAATTTCAGAACAATTATTAAGCCGCGTTCTATTACCTCTGAATGCAGTATGGCATTGGAATTCGACAGCAATGACAGAGAAAAGGTAAGAGGAATATGTAAGGATAATAATTTAAAACTATCAGGTATATTTTCTTTTGATGAAAATGGTATATGGAAAAAATTAGAATAAATGCACTTATTTACTCTCTTATTTTATTTCTAACCTCTGCCGGAGGTTGTAGCGGTCCGTTTAAACAAGCCAACATAACTGCAAATGAATTTTATCGTTCTCCGCTTTTGAAAGATATAGGTAACTCCCGTATCGGGTTTCTTACGACTGCAGTTTCAAGAGAGAGAGGTCTTTCTGAATATAGGGTAGGGGTATCAGATATAATAGAAAAGGCATTCAGAAAAGAAAAACCAGAGATAGTAATTATATCGTCAAGAGAGACAATAAACAGCATCAATAATGCTGCCCTGACAGACATCTATGCCTCTATGTTAAATTATTATGATGTTACCGGAATACTCAATAAAAACTACCTTAAAAAAATAGGGGATGCGCTTGAGGTTCAGTATATAGCCCAACCGAGATTACTATCCTTTGTAGAAACAACCACTATAAGACTCTCAGCCCTCGGCTTGTCCATTATTTCAACAAGAGAAACTACAGTTAAACTCTCGCTTCAATTATGGGATACCCTTACAGGAAACATTGTATGGGAAGCCTCCGGGCAGGCTACAGTTGCCGTAGAGGCAATGAGGGCAACACCAGTAACTTTTGAAGAAGTAGCAGAGGCTGTAAGTTTAGCCGTAGTAAAAAAAATTCCTTTTTGAATTTGATACAATCTTAAAAACAATATGTCTCAAGATAAAAAAAAGAACATAATTGTAATAAGCAGCGGAAAGGGTGGTGTTGGAAAGAGCATTATCGGTGCAAATTTAGCCATTTCTTTAGCCCTTTCAAAACGAAAGGTTATTCTTATTGATGCCAGCTTTGAAATACCAAATCAACATGCTATATTTGGAATCAGGTCGCCCTCCTTGAATCTAAATGATTTTGCATCACGAAAGAAAAATGCCCTCACGGAAATCACAACAGATACTGACATTGAATGTCTTAAACTAATCAGCAATGCTGGAGGGCTCCCGGCAACAACCAGCATGTCCTTCGCATTTAAGAATAATTTCATTAAAAATATCCAGATGTTAAACTCTGATTATGTGATACTGGATTTAGGCCCTTCTATGAATTTTAATACAATTGATTTTTTTACCATTGCGGACTGCAGCATAATCATCAGCACCCCGGAGGTTACCTCTGTTACCAATACCTACACTTATCTTAAAAACATCATTTTTAAAAAACTTGAAAATACCTTCTCTGATAATGATGAAATAGTGAATTTGTTAAATATTGCAAAGGAACCCCGGAATAGTGGACAGATTAGGACAATGGAAGACATAAGGGATAGTTTAGGGCAAATTGATAAAACAGCTCATACTACATTAGATACAATAATCAAAGATTTTCAACCACATCTTATCTTGAATATGGTTAAAGATACAGAAGATATAAATATTGGGAATGATATTGTAACCATGGTAAGAAAAAATCTTAATCTTAAACTGGAATATCTTGGATATATCTCTGATAATAATGATGTAAGAAATTCTCTGGAAGATATGAAACCTTTTATAATGACATCCCCGGAAAGTAAAACTTCTATACTTATTCACAATATTGCTTCAAAGTTGATGGATTTATTAGAAGAAAGGCGGGACAGACAGTATGAAGCATTTGAATTACCAGAACTAAAACTTTCCGAAATGGAGGATAAAATTAAAACTGTAGAATCAAAGGAACTGGAAAAGTTAAAAAAGAAGCTGATGGAAGAGGAGCAAGTAGCAAGGGAAGACCTGCTCAGAAAAATTGGAGAGGAGAAAACAAATAAATTTAAGGATATTGATGAGGAAATAAAAAACGAGAAGTCCAGAAGATTAATGTCTTTTCAGAAAAAGATGGAGAATGCGGAAAAGGAACTTATCATTGATATGAAGAAGAGACTTTCGGTTGAAGAAAAAAAGATGATGGATGCTCTGGAGCAGAGGATAATAGAGGAAGAAAGAAAAAGAAGTGAGATGTCAGATGATGATATTGTCAATGAAAGATAAACCCTGAAATAAATATACCATACATTAACGCCCTTGTCCTCTATCCCAAATCCTGACATAGGAAAACATATCAGTCTATAACTCCTCTTCCACCCGGAGATATCACTTCAACTAAATTTCTTAAAATTTTGGGAACCTTCTGGGGATATAGATTGTTTTAAATATAAAACATTTTAATAGGATTAGAGGTTTAATATGAATGTATGTGAGGAATTAAGAGATAAGCTGTCTGGATATATTGATAATGAACTAACCCCTTTAGAATCGGATGAGGTAAAGAGGCACATCAGTTCGTGCAATTTCTGTGAAAGAGAATATAAAATGCTCCAGGCTATCCGGCAATCCCTAAAATCTATGTTGCCAAAAACAGCATCCCGCGAGACCCAAAAAAATATTTTAAATAAAGTTTTTATCTTGGGTGCAGAGAATTATTCTGAAAAGAGTCAAAGAATATATCCTCTCATATCAAAAACATGGAAACAGGAAAGGGCTATAATATCAAATAAAATTAGTATTATGAATAGAGGTAGCGGTATTATTTACAGAGGTATGGCACTCGCTGCCTCATTATTATTATTTATTTTCATTGCTACATCGGATACCACATCTTCCCCCCTAAAACTATATATTCTTGAACATCAGAGATGCATGAGCGAAGGCCACATGGATTATTTATGCAAGACAGAACATGAATTAAGTCAGAAGATAGAAAATTCTATGGGTGTTAAGGCATTTATCCCGACCTATTTTCCTGAAGGGTTCAAATTTATAAAAGGAGATGTATGCAATATAAAAGGTGTTACTGTTGCCCATATGGTTATGGGTGATGGAAAGAGGATACTTTCATATTTTCAGGCTAAAGAGGAAATTACAAAAAAGAAGATGATACAATTAGGCAAATTAAATAATCTTAATTTTGCACACTGGAAAAAGGACGGAGTATTTTGCATAGTTGTAGGAGATGTAGATGAGAAAGAGATAATAAAAATAGCATCTTCACAGCCTGATGAATAATGCGAAAAGTTATATCTATAGCCTTTATTTTAGTAACATTAAATAGTTCTGTTTATGCAGTAAATCTTACTCCTTCTCTAACAGAAGGTGTGGGAAACGATGATAACATTGATTTTCTATCAAAGGATGTATCAAGGGATGGACTCTTTTTAATCAGACCGGGGATAGATTTTGATGCAAATCTATCAGAGCAGGATATTATCTCAGGGGCTTACTCTTATACCTTTCAGCGATTTTTTATGGGAATGAATGGAAATTTTACTGACAATTTCGGATATGCTGCCTATGAGCATTATTTTACAGATAGGCTTTCTATAGAATTATCAGGTGAGGGTGAGATATTCAATGACTCAGTAGTCTCCCTTTACAACTATAGAAGAACAGCAGTTTTACCATCTATAAAATACTTAATGGGCAAAACTATGATGATACATTCCTATGGCTTTTCAGATATAGATTTCCCTGACAGAACTATTCAGACAGGCGGTGATAAACAAAAAGATAAACTGACAGAGGTATCCATGTTTATGCTGCATGGGATAAGCGAGAGGACAACTATAGGTGGAGGATATTCATATAAGAAAAACTCATCTAACAATGATTCTTACGATTATACCAGCCAGAATATATCCATTGGTGTATGGCATCATTTTTCTAAAAAAGCAGGATTGAATTTTATTTATCAATATCAGCTATTAAATTTTGATAACTGGTGGGTGGATTCAAGTCTGAGAAAGGATAGTTATACCAGGATATATAGTGAGCTAAGCTATGAGATTGATAAATCAGCAAAAATTTTCTGTCAATATAGTTATCTGTTTAATGATTCCAATGATGTAAATCAGGATTTTAAGAAAAATTATATATTTTTAAGATTTAAATATATCTTTGATTCATGGAGGATTTGATGGAAATAGTTCTAATGGAAAAAACTGAAAATTATATCCCACCTGCACACTGGAACTTCCTGACACCCTTTTATGATATAGGGTGTATATTATTGGGGTTTGGTAAAGGATTCAGACATAGAATTATTAAACATTTAAACCTTTCTGGAACAGAAAGAATTTTAGATGCAGGTTGCGGGACTGGAACTTTGCTTATCATGTTAAAGGAAATATATCCATCAGTGGTTGCAGAAGGACTCGACCCTGATGAGAAGGCATTACAAATTGCCTACAAAAAAACTCAAAAGAATAATTTCAATATTCCATTGCACAGGGGAGCAATGAATAATATGCACTTTGAAAATAGCTCTTTTAATGTTGTTTTGTCCTCCTTGGTTTTTCACCATCTTCAGAAGGATAATAGACTTGCATCTTTAAAAGAGTGCCTGCGTGTGTTAAAACCAGGGGGTAGAATGCTGCTTATAGATTTCGGTCCCCCCCGTCCTTACATTGTTGACCGTATCTTATCCAGGTTATTTAGCCTGTTTGAGCCTATAGAAGATGGGGTAGAGGGAAGAATTCCTGAACTTATTTTGGAAGTCGGATTCAATAAAGTTAATGAGATTGGAAAATATCTTTACGGCATCACTTTTTATGAAAGTTATAAGCAAGATGAGAAAGGAGGTGAGTCATAAATGAAAAAGAATATACTGATTTTTCTCTTTGCTGTTATTTTTGTAGCAGGTTCTTATGGCTTTTCATCAGCCCAGAAAAAGGAAGAGAGTAAAACCAGCGCAAATATCATGCCTCATCAGATGTCTGAAAAATTAGAAGACATGGGTAAGATGATGGTAGAGATGCAGGATGAAATGAAGAACATGGATAAAATGATGGAGGATTCTCATGCTGGCATGAGTAATGAAGATATGGCAAAGATACATGAGAGAATGAACCGGATACATGGGCAGATGAAGCAGATGCGTCAGCAGTTATCGGATATGCATAAGCAGATGATGGAGGGTGGTATGATGGGTCGCGGAACAATGGGACATGACCCCAGCACCAGAGGTGGACACATGGGTGGAACGGAACATGGGACTTCAAGAGGCGGTCATGAGATGGGAAGTGGAGGTATGCATGGCGGCTCTGGTGGTGGAATGGATATGATGAAGCAGAAACAATATTAGCTTTCAAAAGGTTTATCAGGGAAAGGTGTATTTCTTTTGCTCAGAAACTTGTATGGAGGAATTTAAAAGGAATCCGTTAAAATATATAATAAATTAAGGGGTCATTAGGAGTTGATATGAGGTTATTTTTTAGGCACAAATGGATAGGAATATTTATTCTATTTTTAGCTGGACTTGTTCTGTTAATAAATAGCCCTCTCTATGCCCATAGCAATAAAAAGCATTCAGATACCAGAAAGGAAGAAGTCATTAAAGCTCCTGTAACAACGGAATCAGATAAGACATTTCGGGAAGAAGGGCATGTGGGGCATGGGGAAGTAAAAACAGAACCAGATATTGAAACAGAGGTAAAACATATAGAACCGGATGTTGGTTTCTACAGGAGTGTATCTACTGATAAAAAAGGGTTCTGGTATGCGGCCTTCTTCACAGGAGTTGTAGCTACCATCTTTTTTATTACAATAATCCGTATATGAGAAAAATTCTTAAAGACTTCAGGGAAAGAGTTGGAATTGGAGCCCTTTATTATGAGGTTCCAGCCCATTCAAATAGTATCTTTTACTCTCTGGGTGGGATTACTCTGGTCAGCATTATTATTCTTTTTGCGAGTGGCATAATCCTTTCGCAATTTTATAATCCTACCCCAGAGCAAGCCAACAGGAGTGTTCATTATATAGCTGAGACTCTGTTACTCGGCTGGTTTGTAAGGGGTATTCACTTTTGGGCGGTTCAGGTAGTGACGGTTAGTGTTATTTTACATATGATTAGAGTTTTTGTTACCGCCTCATATAAAAAGCCAAGAGAATTTAATTGGACTGTCGGGGTATTGCTATTACTGGTCTATTTTGGGTTGATATTTACAGGGACTGTATTGAAATGGGATCAGGAGGCAGTAGAGGCATTGGAACATCATCTTTGGATTGTAGATAAATTAGGAGCAATAGGGATATGGCTTGGTGAAGGGCTAACCAAAAGTGTTTCCATGCTTGGGAGATTATATGCGCTTCACATTTCACTTTTACCGTTGATACTTGTATTTTTAATGCTATTACATTTCTTTCTTATAAAAATTCATGGCTTATCTTCACTCCCGCGGCAAAGGGAAGGAGAAGGTGCGAAGATTTTATTTGTTGAGCATCTGAAAAGACTTGGTTTATATGGGATGGGAGTATTGCTGCTCATCCTTCTTCTCTCTCTTACGATAGAGCCTCCTCTTGGCTCTGAAGCAGTAGCAGGGATTGAGGTTACCAAGCCTCCCTGGATGTTCCTCTGGCTCTATTCCCTTGAGAATATCTGGATGCCTTTTCTTATAATCGCTCCAGCCATTATCTCTCTCTTCCTATTTTTGATACCATTTATTAACAGAGGTGAGGAGCGGAATCCATTCAAAAGGAAGATTTCTATGGTGATTTTAATTATATCAATCTTGATATTTATTGGACTTATATTTAATGGAGCAATAACATCCACTGCCCATATAATGGAATGACAGGAGGGTAAGAACATATGAAAAAAATAATATTAATTTCAATCCTTATCTCCATAGGTTTTAACTCAGATATTTTGTATTCAGAACCATCACCTCAATCCTCTCCACAGAAGTGGAATGAGAAATCTTTAGAAGATATCGAAAATAAAATCTCCACCATTGAGGAAGAGATTTCATTTCTTGAAAAGGAGATAAGCAGAGACAAGGATATTGTATCATGGGGACAGAACCAAATAGCTTTAAGGATGACAAGGGATTTGCTGAACAGAGATTTGTCAGAGAAAAAAAGATTGCTGGATAACATAAAAAAAGATTTTGGTGGTGAATTAAAGGTTGATATAGAGTTTGTTGAGCAAAATCTGGAGAAAGAAAAGGAAATTGTTTCTGGTATCTTAATAGATATAGGCACAATAAAATATACACAGGCATATATACAGAAAAATATAATTAAAAAAAATGACTTGTTAAAAGTTTTAAAAGAAAAATTAGAGGAAGCTAAAACAGCATCAGAAAAAGTTAATAAAAAAAATGGGAAAGGTAGGAAATAAAAGATGAAGTCTAAAAATATTGTATTGATTTATGTACTGTTCCTTATTGCAATAGGAATAAGAGATTTACATGCTGAAGAAAAAATACCTGCCCCTGATTTTACCCTTATGACATTGGAGGGCAATAAGGTTAATTTGAAGAATTTAAAAGGTAAATATATTTTTTTAAACTTCTGGGCAACATGGTGTGGTCCATGTATAGATGAGATGCCGTCTATGGAGATACTCTATCAAAAGCTTAAATCAAAAAAAAATTTTGCAATGCTGGCAGTCTCCATAGATAAGGGCGGTCATAAACTTGTTAAGAGATTTGTAGCAGAAAATAAACTTACATTTACTATCCTATTAGATAAGGATAGTGAAGTTGCTGCCGCATACGGTGTAATGGGTATCCCATCAACATATCTAATAGACCCGAAAGGATTCCTGATAAATAGGGCAGTAGGAGCGAGGGAATGGGATAGTAAGGAAAGTATTAACTACTTTGAAAAAATGGTGGGTGAAAAATGAATAAATTTGATAAACCGGTAAAAACCTTAGAAATTTTAAAAAGTCGTTCAGAAAAAGGTTTTTACCGTTTACTTATAATGGTATTTGTATGTTTTGCTTCAATGGCAGGACAATCAGCTTTTGCAGAGAATGATATTACGAGCCTGTCTAAAGACAGGCTTATAAATATTGATTTGCTTGGTGCAGTGTTTGGAATGGCAAGATTGGAGTATCAACAGAATATAAATGAAAAGAGTGCATGGGCATTAAGAGGTGTCTTCTGGCATTCTAATACAGAAAGCTGGAAATGGGATGCCTATGGTAGTGGTTTTAGTTACAGGAGATACATTACTTATACAGCACCTGAGGGTGGATGGCTCGGTGGAGGTATTGATCTCATGGGCATCTATGCAAAATATATGGGTGAGGAAAAGAGGAGCTATCTTGTCTTTCCTCATGCAGAAGCAGGGTATACATTTTCATTTAAAGATAGTAAATGGTTGGCAACCCCATCTGTGAGCCTTGGCAATCATATAACCGACATAGAAATATCAAATTCTAATATACCAATTATGGGTGCAGGTATGAGGCTATCTGTTTTGTTAAGTTATCCATTTTAAGGAGATGAAGAATGCAAGATAAAGTATGCAGTAGGCAGTATGCAGTAGGCAGTAAAATTGCTCATTGCTCATTACTCATTGCTCATTGCTTACTGCTTACTGCCGTTGCTTTTGCTGAGAATGTTCAGACCTTAGACCTCCAGCAGCTTATCAATGAGGCACTTAAGAATAACCCTGACCTCTTTGCTGCAATATCAAGAGCAAATGCATTTAAGGAGATTCCGAGCCAGATGGGGACACTGGATGACCCCAAGCTTGAAATAGGTTTATTAAGGGTTCCAATGAATACCCTGTCGGCGAATGAGCCAATGAAGGAGATTACAGTAATGCAGAGCCTTCCTTATCCAGGAAAGCTTTCCTTAAAAATAGAGCTGGCACAAAAAGAGGCAGAGGCAGCAGAAGATGAATATAGGGATATGGAGGTAAAACTTATACAGATGGTCAAGGATGCATTCTATGACCTCTATTTTGTATATAAGGCAATAGAGATAACCGAGAGAAATAAGCTATCATTACGGGATTTTGTTAAGATTGCAGAGGCCAAATATTCTGTAGGCATGGGGCTTCAGCAGGATGTGCTCAAGGCACAGGTAGAGCTTTCTAAAATCATTGATGAGCTTATAAGGTTTGAAAGGGAGAGGCAGTCAGCAGAGGCAAGGCTTAATATACTTATGAACCGCCTCCCTCAGTCGCCGATAGGAAAGCCAGGAGATATAAAGAAAAGTGAATTTAGATTTACTATTGAAGAATTACAATCTACATCTGTCGAGAATCGTCCCCTTCTTAAAGGGCTGGAAAAGATGATAGAGAGATATAGGGCTGCTTACAATCTTGCGAAGCTTGAATATTATCCTAATTTTGATGTGGGTTTAAGTCTGGGGCAGGAAAAGAATAATATGAATTCTGTATCAGGGAAATTCTCTTTGAATGTTCCCCTCTGGTATAAGACAAAGCAGGATAAGAAGGTGGTTGAAGAATCTTATAATATAAGTGCAGCAATGCAGCGATACAATGCAGCGAAAAATGATATTTTTCTAAAGATAAAGGAGATTATGGCAGAGGAAGAGAAGGGGAGAAAATTGATAGAGCTGTTTTCAACCGGGATAATACCACAGGCAACTCAGTCTCTAAGCTCTGCTTTGGCAGGGTATCAGGTGAATAAGATTGATTTTCTTACACTCCTTGATAACCAGATTACGCTCTTTAATTATCAGATTCAATACGAGAAGGTTCTCACGGACTATGAAAAGAAATTAGCAGAACTTGAGGCAGTAGTGGGGAAGAGGCTATTTTAATAAGTAATGAGCAATGAGTGCTGAGCAATGAGTAACGACTAAAAAAACTCATTGCTCATTGCTCGTTACTCGTTGCTTAGTTGGGAGGTTTAAATGTCTGAACGCAGTAAGATGAAAGAATTAATAAAGTTTTCGGGATTCATAATATTGGCTGTAGTCATAGGTATTGGGTTCTTTTATCGTGAAGATATAATCCCATATATCAAGGGTGAACATAAAGAACATGAAGTTACAACACCCCAAGAGATAGAAGGGAAGCCTGCCCCCGAAGTTAGTAATCGGGGGAAAGAGAGAAAGATACTTTACTGGACAGACCCGATGATGCCTGGTTTTAAATCTGATAAACCAGGTAAATCCCCTATGGGTATGGATATGGTACCTGTATATGAGGATGAAGATGGTGTTATACCGGGGACTGTAAAGATTGATCCAACAACAGTTCAGAGTATTGGTGTGAGGACAGGTAAGGGTATAATGAAACCTCTTCGCAGAACCATAAGGACTGTTGGCAGAATTGACTATGATGAGAGAAAGGTTACACATATACACACAAAGATACAGGGATGGGTTGAGAAACTATATATTGATTTCACAGGCAAGGAAGTTAACAAAGAAGATGTGCTGTTAGAGGTTTATAGTCCCGAACTTGTATCGGCACAACAGGAGTATCTACTGGCGATTGAATATGCAAAATCACTGAAGGATAGCAAAGTGGAAGGTGTTACAAGCGGTGCCGAGTCTCTGCTTGAATCCGCAAGGAAGAGGCTTCAGCTCTTTGATGTTGCTGAACATCAAATAAAGGAGCTTGAGGAAACGAAAAAACCAAAAAAGACACTCCATATACATTCCCCGGTTCATGGAATTGTAGTTCAGAAAAATCTGCTTCAGGGTATGTTTATCACACCTGATACCCATCTCTATGTTATTGCAGATATATCAAAAATATGGGTATATGCAGATATATACGAATATGAAGTGCCGTGGGTAAAAGTAGGCCAGACGGCAGAGATAACTCTGTCCTATTTCCCCGGCAAGGTATACAGGGGGGTTGTTACATATATTTATCCCTATCTTCAGGCTGAGACAAGGACTGTAAAAGTTCGTATGGAGTTTGATAACCCCGACTGGGAATTAAAGCCTGATATGTATGCAAATGTAAAGCTTGAATCAAAGATAGCAGAGAGTGCCATACTTGTCCCGGCAGAGGCGGTGATACGCTCAGGTGTGAGGGATATAATAATCGTCTCAAAAGGTGAAGGGGTATTTGAACCGAGGGATGTAAAGGTGGGTGTTGATACCGGAGATGGTTATCTGCAGATATTGGAAGGTGTGAAGGCGGGGGAAGATGTCGTAACATCTGCCCAATTCCTCATTGATTCGGAAAGCAAACTCGGAGAGGCTGTGGAGAAGATGAGAGGACAGAGCACCAGGACACCAGAGCACCAGAGCACCAAGGCACCAGAACATCAAGAACATCAAATGACAGCACCAAAACATGAGGGACATGAAATGCCGGCAATGGAACATAAACACTAAAGTTTTAAAGTAGAAAGTTCCTAAAGTTTATAAAGGAAAAAGTTATTGGACTTTATAACTTTACGAACTTTATGAACTTTTTATTTCTATGCTTGAAAAAATAATTGAACTTTCAGTAAAAAATAAATTCATAGTAATCCTCTTTACGGCTGTTGCCATTGGATGGGGCATACATTCCTTACGAAATACCCCCGTTGATGCAATCCCCGATTTGTCCGATGTTCAGGTGATAGTCTTTACAGAATATCCTGAGCAGACACCACAGGTTGTAGAAGATCAGCTTACATATCCTTTAACAACGACCATGTTGGGCGTGCCATATTCAAAGGTAGTCAGGGGTTATTCCTTCTTTGGCTATTCATTTGTTTATATCATTTTTGAAGACGGTACGGATATATACTGGGCAAGGAGCAGGGTGTTGGAGTATCTGAATTATGTTTCAGCCCGGCTGCCAAAGGGTGTTACCCCAAGATTGGGTCCGGATGCTACAGGTGTCGGATGGATATATGAATATGCACTAATAGATAAGACAGGGAGACATGACCTGTCAAAATTAAGGAGCCTGCAGGATTGGTATCTCAGGTATCAGCTCCAAGCTATAGACGGAGTAGCTGAGGTGGCAAGTATTGGTGGCTATGTAAGGCAGTATCAGGTGGAGATTGACCCTAATAAGCTTATTGCCTACAACATCCCCTTAGAAAAGATAAAGATGGCTATTGAGAGGAGCAACAGGGATGTGGGTGGCAGCGTGATTGAGATGGCTGAAAGGGAATACATGGTGAGAGGTCTCGGCTATATAAAGACAGTGGATGATATAAAAAGTATTCCTGTAGGTGTAGATAAGAACGGGACACCAATATTATTAAGGGATATGGCATATGTCCATCTTGGTCCTGAGCTACGAAGGGGTTTGCTGGAGTTAAATGGAGAAGGGGAGGTGGCAGGTGGAATAATTGTAATGAGATATGGGCAGAATGCCCTTGAGGTTATAAATAATGTAAAAAAGAAGCTGGAAGACTTAAAAAAGGGTCTGCCAGAGGGTGTTGAGATTGTCCCTGTATATGACCGTTCAGGGCTTATAGAGAGGGCTATTGCTACTCTGAAGGAGAAACTCCTTGAAGAAAGTGTGGTTGTTTCCCTCGTCTGTATGGTCTTCCTTTTACACTTCCGTTCTGCTTTTGTTGCCATATTCACCCTTCCAGTGGCAATTCTTATCTCTTTCATTATTATGAAGTATCAAGGGATAAATGCCAATATCATGTCCCTCAGTGGTATTGCCATCGCCATTGGTGCAATGGTTGATGCTGCTATCATTATGATAGAGAATGCACATAAGCATATTGAGCATAATGAAGAGGCTAAAGAAAAGAAAGACCACTGGCAGATTATAACAGAGGCAGCAAAAGAGGTTGGACCGCCTTTGTTCTTCTCCCTTCTTGTTATCACAGTCTCTTTTATCCCAATATTTACACTACAGGCACAGGAGGGGAGGTTATTCAAACCCCTTGCATTTACTAAGACATATGCAATGGGGGCAGCGGCAATCCTCGCTATTACGATTGTCCCTGTTCTCATGGGGTATCTTATCAGGGGAAGGATAACCCCTGAATCAAGAAATCCTATAAATCGTCTATCCATGTTTCTCTATTCACCCTTTTTGCACCTGACTGTCCGGTTCAAATATCTCACCGTTATCTTAGCAGTTGTTATTATGACTACCATTGCCATACCCCTAAAAAATTTAGGCTCTGAGTTCATGCCGCCCCTTTATGAAGGGGATTTACTCTATATGCCGACTACACTCCCCGGTATATCCATAACAAAAGCGAAGGAAATTCTTCAGCAGACAGACAAGATTATAAGAACTTTTCCAGAGGTTCATCATGTCCTTGGTAAAATAGGAAGGGCTGAGACAGCCACAGACCCCGCACCATTAATGATGGTGGAGACTGTAATTACACTCAAACCTGAATCTGAATGGAGACCTGGGATAACCCCTGATAAGCTGGTGAAGGAAATGGATGCTGCCATAAAATTCCCCGGATTAACCAATGCATGGACTATGCCCATAAAGACCAGAGTGGATATGCTGTCAACCGGTATCAAGACACCTGTAGGAATAAAGGTGATGGGGGATGACTTAAAGATACTTGAGGATATAGGAAGAGAAATAGAAGCGGTCATAAGGGATGTGCCGGGGACACTATCTGTATATGCAGAAAGAACAGGGCAGGGGTATTATTTTGATTACACTATAAAAAGAGAGGAGGCAGCTCGCTATGGGCTTACAGTAGATGATATACAGGATGTAATTCTCTCTGCTATTGGTGGTATGAATATAACTACAACAGTTGAAGGACTTGAGAGATACCCTGTAAACCTGCGATACGGTAGGGAATTTAGGGATGATATGACTAAACTTCAGAGGGTGCTGATTCCTACGCCGCGAGGTGAGCATATCCCCATTACACAGGTAGCCGATATAAAAATAACCACAGGACCAGATTCTCTCAAAAGCGAGGATGCAAGACTAAATGCATGGATTTATATTGATATAAAGGATATAGATGTAGGAACCTATGTAGAGAGAGCAAAGAAGGTTGTAGCAGAAAAGGTAAAAATTCCTGTCGGATACAGTATTGTCTGGAGTGGACAATATGAATATATGGTGAGGGCAGCGGAGAGGCTTAAGTTAGTTGTTCCCCTCACACTCATGATTATCTTTTTCCTCATCTACCTGAACACAAAGGCTGTTTCAAAGACGATTATCGTCCTTCTTGCCGTTCCATTTTCCCTTGTAGGAGCCCTCTGGTATATTTACCTGCTCGGTTACAATCTGAGTGTTGCTGTATGGGTGGGAATCATTGCCCTTGCAGGACTTGATGCAGAAACAGGTGTTGTCATGCTACTCTATCTTGACCTTGCCTATGAAGATTATAAGAAGAGGGGATTGATGAATACAATAGGGGATTTAAAAGAGGCAATATATCACGGCGCTGTAAAAAGGGTCCGCCCAAAACTCATGACGATTATTACCATTATTGCCGGTCTACTTCCAATCATGTGGGGTCATGGCACTGGGTCAGAGACAATGAAGAGAATTGCTGCACCGATGGTTGGAGGTGTAATCACATCCGGCATAATGGAACTCCTCGTCTATCCTGCCATATATTTTATCTGGAGAGGATGGTATTTAAGAAAGGATGTGAAAGAGTAGATTACAAAGGGTAGATTTCAATTGACTGCCCTTTTCCTATAGGTTATAAATTAAACACATGGAAGGGGTAAACTTAAAAAAGCTGAAAATTGTAAATCCATGACAATCAAATATCAGGCAATAAAAGGGGTAAAGGATATTCTGCCGGGTGAGACAGAAAAATGGCAGTTTATGGAAATGACTGCCAGAGAGGTGTTTGAGTGTTATGGCTTTTCAGAGATAAGGATACCTATCTTTGAAAAGACTGTAGTTTTTACAAGGAGTATTGGTGAAACTACTGATATTGTAGAAAAAGAGATGTATACATTTACCAATGGCAGTGGTGATAGCCTAACATTGAGACCTGAAGGAACTGCCTCTGTTGTAAGGGCATATGTGGAGCATAATCTATACAACCCTCCATCTGTAGTGAAGCTCTATTACATGGGTCCGATGTTTAGGTGTGAAAGACCTCAAGCAGGACGATACAGACAGTTTTATCAAATCGGGGCAGAGGTCTTTGGTACGGAAAATCCTGAAATGGATGCAGAGAGTATAGGTATGCTCATAAGATATTTTGAGAGACTTGGTCTTAAAGATCTGGAACTTCAAATAAACAGCCTTGGATGCGATGAATGCAGACCAAAATTCAGGAAGGCACTTTTAGAATTCTTGAAGGACAGGAAAAACATGCTCTGTGAAGACTGCCAGAGGAGATTCGAGAGAAATCCTTTGAGAATATTTGACTGTAAAAGTGCCAACTGTCATGAAGCAACAAAAGAGTCACCAACAATTGAGTCTTATATGTGCGAAAATTGTAAAAGTCATTTTGATTCCACCCTCCGTTATTTAGATAAATTAAATATTCCTCATACTGAAAATCCAAAACTCGTAAGGGGTCTTGATTATTACACAAAGACTGCCTTTGAGATTGTATCAAAAAAGCTTGGTGCACAGAATACAATCGCAGGTGGAGGGAGGTATGATAAATTGATAGAAGAATTTGGAGGACCTCCCACACCTGCATTTGGATTTGCTATTGGGATAGATAGAACCGCATCACTTATGGAAGATAAAAATTATATTAGAATATCTCCTCAAATTTTTATAGCAACTGTCGGGGAAAAGGCTGGGGAAAAGGCATTTGAATTGATAGATACTTTGAGACTGAAAGGAATCAGAGTTGAAAGAGATTATGAAAACAGCAGTCTCAAGAGTCAATTAAGAAAGGCGGACAGAGCCGGCGTAAAATATACAATCATAATAGGAGAGGATGAGATTAACAAGGGCAGGGCTATATTGAGAGATATGCCGGCAAGTCAGCAGGAAGAGATAGAAATATTAAGGATTGAAGAAATTGTAAGTCAGAAATTAAGGTAATGCAGCAAATCCTTCAAATACTCAGACTCCGTTCAACCATAATCTATAATAGTATTATATATGGTTTAAGAGAGAAGATTTTTAAGTTTTCCATACTATCCATAATTTTTCTTTTATTCATCTCTGGCGATTATCTGTTTTTCTATCGTATAATAAGTTACCTTCAGAAATTACCCCTTGATGTTGGTGATTTGCTCATCACTCAGCTTTTAAGTATCGTATTTCTTACATTCTTTTCCATGCTTTTATTCTCAAATACCATAACAGCTATCTCCACCATGTATCTATCTTCTGACCTTGAGCTTTTAATGTCCTCTCCATTCAGTATAGCAAATGTCTTCGTTTCAAAGTTTATGCAAACCACAATGAACAGTTCGTGGATGATTCTGATATTCGGTCTCCCAATATTTGCAGCCTATGGAGTAGTATATGAAGCCTCTTTATATTATTATCTGATTCTTCTTCCGATTTTACTGCCCTTTCTTATTGTACCTGCTGGTATCGGTATTCTGATTACAATGATTCTTATGAGGTTTTTTCCTGCGAAGAAGACCTATCAGGTGATGACCTTACTCGGGCTTGTCTTCGGTGCAGGACTGGTTATGTTTTTCAGATTTCTCAAACCAGAAGTCCTTCTTGGAAAGGATGTGTCTGACGATGTAATAATCCAGTTTGTTGAAGGACTAAAGGTCCCTGACTATTCCTTCCTTCCCAGTACATGGGCGGCAAAGGCAGTGATAAGCGGTGCTAACAATATAATGGGTTCTTCTGTCCTTTATATTTTATATCTAATTTTAACATCCCTCCTCCTGTTTATATTAGCAGTTGTAACTGCAAATAAGATATATCATACAGGCTGGACATCTGCTCATGAATCTTCTTCAAATAGCAAAAAAAGGGGAGACTCCCTTCTTTATAAAATTATGGGGGAATTGCTCATGAGATTATCTCCTATGCAAAAGACACTCCTTATGAAGGATATAAAGCTATTCTTCAGAGATGCTGCCCAGTGGTCACAGCTTTTCATGTTAGGTGCCCTTGTGATTATTTACATATTCAATATAAGAAATCTTCCCCTTGACAGCCTGTTCTTGAAAAACTTTACCTCTGTTTTAAATCATGGGTTGGCAGGTGTCGTCCTTTCGGCCATTGCTGTAAGATTTGTCTTTACTGCTATAAGCCTTGAAGGGAGATATTTCTGGACAATTTATACATCACCAATAGACTTCAAAAGATTTCTCTGGGAAAAATTCTGGTTTTATTTTATTCCGCTTTTGATACTTGCTGAAATATTGGTAGTAATATCAAACATATTTTTAGATGTTGACAGCTATATAATGATGCTATCTGTAATTTCAATATGCCTTATAACTGCAGGATTGGTTGGGATGGGAATAGGAATGGGGGCGATATACCCTGTTTTAAAATATGAAAATGTAGCAGAGGTAGCCATAAGCACGGGTGGAATTATTTACATGATAATGAGTTTTATATTTATTGGGGCTATTGTAATACTGGAGTCAAGGCCTGTATATGTTCATTTCTACAAAAAATTTCTGTTTTATAATATTGGCGGCATAGAGATATATGTCTCTTATGTGCTGATATTTATCCTCTCTATTGCCACAACCATTATCCCAATGATATTAGGTGTGAAGGCACTTAAAGAGATGGAATTATGAATATAATTAATAAAATTTTATATTCCATGCGAAGTCACTGGTAGGGATATCAATACCTGTTTCAAACTTATGGAAAACAGATTCAAATGCCCTCACTACAAGAGGGTCAAACTGTGTATTTGCATTTAATATTATTTCTTCCTTTGCTTTTAAGGGAGTAAATGCCTTACGGTAAGGACGATCTGAAATCAGTGCGTCATATACATCTGCAACAGAAATAACCCTTGCTCCCGGAGGTATGTCTTTACCAGCCATGAGATGGTAACCGGTTCCATCGTGACGCTCATGATGATAGATGATAATGGGGAGAATTTCAAAAACCTTGCCACCAACTGGCACCAGCATTTCAGCACCACGGTCTGCGTGAGACCTCATATTCTTTATTTCATCATCTGTCAGTTTATTGATGCTCTGAAGTATTTCATTACTTACACCTAATTTTCCCAAATCATGGAGAAGACCGGCAAGGCGGATATTTTCAATTGTTTCTTCATCGTATTTCATTTCCTCTGCAATTATAGCTGAAATGGCAGATACCCTGTATGAATGACTGTGAGTATACTGGTCAACTGAATCTACCATCAGAGAAAGCATTTCCAAAATCCCCTTATATGTCCTCTCAATATTTTTTCTCGCACTTTCTTTTTTCTCATAGAGAAGTCCCGTGAAATATCCTGTAGTCATGAGAAAACCCGACCATATCAGAATATCAAACCACTTGTTAAAATTTGAATCAAGGGAATAGGTGAATGTTTCCGGATAAAAATAGGCAATGACCGAAATAAGAATAATAGAAAAAATTGCAGAATGCGTTGCATATCTTTTTCCAAAAAAATATGCCCCAACAAGTACAGGCAGGTAAAAGAAATTTAAAAAAGCCCTCTGATTCGAGACAAAGAAAAATATTATACCTGTAACGACAACAAGCAGAAATACAATGATAAGTTCTTTATCAACCCTGAATAAGTCTATAAGTTTTTTCTTTATCTTAATATTCATTGCTCAATGACAACACTGAACATTATGAGGATTAGACCAGTAAATAGAAAATTGCTTTCTATGGAATGAATTATAGATGTCTGAAAAATTAATGTCAAATAAAAAAATTGGCTTGACTTTTAAATTCTGGTACATGAACTTATACATGGAGGCGCCGCCCGGATTTGAACCGGGGAATAAAGGTTTTGCAGACCTCTGCCTTACCACTTGGCTACGGCGCCACTATGAGCCACTGACATACACAGACTTTAAAAAATATCAAAGAGTCAAAGTGTCATAGTGTCAAAGTTTTTTTGCTCTGACACTTTTATTCAGTCAGTGAAAGTCTGTGGCTAAAAATGGAGCGGGAGACGGGATTTGAACCCGCGACTTTCACCTTGGCAAGGTGACACTCTACCGCTGAGTTACTCCCGCTTGCAAAAAGATTATAATTTAATCAAACCTTACTGTCAAACAAAAACTCTTTTCTCTAATACATTCCTACTTTGACTTGACAAAAACAAAAAAAATAAAAATTCCCCTTGACCATCATTTTATAAGTTGCTACTATATAGGCAATTAAGCCTTCCTTAACAGATGCATGAAGGTGAATAAAATTTGTTTGGAGTATCTAAAATGTCCCAGATAGATATGCCCTTGTTTCCTCTCCCTCAGCAGAAACAGATATGGGCAGTAGGGGGGTGTAAGGGGGGAACTGGCAAGACAATCGTTACAGTAAGTTTGGGGATACTCCTTTCACGGTTGGGACATAGAGTTGTACTTATTGATACAGACCTTGGTGGTGCAAATCTTCACACCTGCGCCGGTATAAGATATCCGGCAAAAACAATTTCTGATTTTTTGTTAAAGAAAACAAACTCGCTGGAGGATTTGCTGACAGAAACCTCCATAGAGAATCTAAAGATAATCAGCGGAGCCAATGATTCTTTAACTATCGCTAATCTTCCTCATGTCCAGAAACTAAAGCTTATACATCATATCAGAAGACTGCCTGCCGATTATATAATTCTCGACCTTGGTGCCGGCACATCTTTTAATGTCCTTGATATCTTTCTTATGGCTGATTCAGGTATTGTAGTGATTACCCCCGAACCAACTTCTGTGGAGAATGTCTATCGTTTTATAAAGTCTGCAATACTTAGAAAAATCAGCAATTATCTAAGCGATTTAAAATATAACGATATATTAAAGGAAGCAGTGGCATCAAAGGAAAACGGGCCACTAAAGAGTATTCGTGACCTCGTGGAGAAGATTAACAGGATAGATAGTTCTATATCCGCAAGTTTAGAAGAAAAGATAAGTTCATTCTATCCAAAAGTTATAATAAATCAGGTCAGGGCAAATGACAATATGATGCTGGGAATGTCAATAAAGGATATAGCAAATAAATATTTAGGTGTGAATCTGGACTATGTTGGCTATATCCCCTATGATGAAACTGTTCATGAATCTGTAAAAAAATTTAAACCATTGATAATAGAATATCCGAACTGCAGTGTCTCCCTTTGTATGAGTCTAACACTTAAAAAACTATTGAATGGTAAAGAGCCATTAAGAGGTATAGATGCAGGTCAGATAATCTAATCAGATACAATGAAGAAGATTGAAGACCTTAACTATTACGAGTTGCTGAATGTAAGCGAAGATGCTACTCTGAGCGATATACACCGGGCATACCTCCTTATTGCATCTGCATACAGTAAAGACTCTCTTGCTGCTTACAATATCCTTTCAGAAAACGAAAGGGTAGATATGCTTGGCAGGATTGAGACAGCTTATACAACCCTATCGGACAAGAAAAAGAGATTGCTCTATGATAAAGAGGTATTAAAAATAGAACCAGATAGAAATACATCCGCACCCATTCTCTTTGCCAATGATATAAAAGACGAAGATGATATAAAGTTTAAGGAAGAAAACGAGAAAAGCGTATTAAAACTTACTGACCTCTCCATCTTTGGAGGTGCCCAACTTAAAAATATAAGGGAAATGAAAGGTATTACCCTGGATGAGATATCGAAAAAGACGAGGATAAGAAGTTCTTATCTGAAAGCGATTGAGGAAGAGGATTTTGACAGGCTGCCTGAAGAGGTATACATCAGAGGATTTCTCAGGTCATATGCCGGATATATAGGGCTTGACCCTGAGATGGTAAGCAAAAATTACAAATTCAAAAAAATATAAGATAAACTTCTTTATACTATGCACTACAGTGAGCTTATAAAAAAGATTGAAAATGGAAGGGTTGAACCCATTTACTTGTTTAGCGGCAAGGAGAGATTTCTCATTAATAAGATAACAGAAAAAATAATATCTAATGTAATTGAACCATCTAACAGGAATTTTAATCTGGAGGTTTTAAATGGCAGTGAAACCAGCTATGTAGAGATACTAAACAGGTCGCAAACCCTTCCATTTATAGGTGATAGAAGGGTTGTGATTGTAAAAGGTGTCAATGAAGTTAAGACATCTGGAATAGAGAGATTGATTGAATATTGTTTAAATCCCTCACCTTCTACCTGCCTTATACTTATTGCAGATGAAATAGATGAAAAAGGTAAATTGTATAATGCTCTTTTAAAGAAGAATGTAATAGTTCGGTTCAAATCTTTAAATGAGAAATATGCCCTGGAGTGGATAATGAAAAGGGCAGGTGAATCTGGATACAGGATTGATGATGATGCAAAGAAATATCTTTTGGAGATTGTTGGAAATAACCTTCAAAAATTGAATAATGAACTTGAAAAAATTTTTACATTTAAGAGTGATGACAAAAACATAAGAGCTGATGACATAAAGCTGCTTGTGGAGGATACAAAGGCAGAATCAGTTTTTAAGCTTACAGATTCTATAGGGTCAAAGGATATAGACGGGACATTAAAACTTCTGGATAAGATGATTGAACAGGGGGAGATGCCTCTAAAAATTATTGGTATGATCAGCCGTCAATATCGCTTGATTCTCCTTACAAAACTTTATCTGGAAATAGGGGTTCCTTTATCTGAACTACCACTTAAGGCAGGATTTAAACCATTTCTACTGAAAGGGTATCTCAGTCAGTCCGGAAAATACAGTATCAGAGAAATAAAGGAGAATTTTTTTAAGATTCAGGAGGCAGATATGAGACTCAAATCATCTGATATACCAGGAAAAATAGTTCTCGAAAAACTCGCCTTTGACCTGTTAGGAGGCGGATTGTCCCTCAATAGAATTAACTAATCGGTATAATCTGGAAATCTTTCTTGAACCCGTATTTCTGTGGATTACTCCCTTTGATACCGCCTTATCAATCTGAGGTATGGCTTTTGAGAGTGACTGCAGAGCCTCATCCTTTTTACCTTCCTTTGCTGCTATTAAAACCTTTTTTACAGTACTTTTTATAAGGGATTTATAAAATTTGTTCCTTTCATGTTTCTTAATATTTTGTCTTGCCCTTTTTAATGCTGATTTATGTCTCTTTGATTTAACTTTCTTTTCCAATTTACATACCTCCTGATAGTTTGTTTTTGTCTCTAATTTTTACCATATAAAATCAGTTTATGTCAAACAAATTAATTTAACTCTTCTCTGATTTAATTATGAGGAAGGTTCTATTTGCTTGTATTCGGTTAGGTAGAAGTCAAACAATGTGGAAGATATTACCAGTATTAGAGGGCCTATAATGATACCAATAAATCCAAATACTGCCAGCCCTCCAAAGACCCCTATTATAGTCATAAAAAGGGGTGTTCTGGAATGACCGCTTATGAAGATAGGACGAATCATATTATCAATTACCCCGACTATTAGAAGACACCAGAGCCCCAATGGAACTGCATGGCTTACATCCCCTTTCAAAAAAAGATAGCCTACTATAGGGACCCAGATTATAGATGTCCCTGCAATAGGGATTAAAGAAAAAATTGCAGTGGCGGCGCCGAGGAGGACAGGGGATGTAACCCCTGCAACTGCATAACCGATTCCGGCAAGTATCCCCTGAACAAATCCTGTGAGGAGTATTCCATAGAAGACAGCATAAATCGTTTGATGCAACTTGCCACGGAGTATTTCTATCTGTTTTTTTTCAAGGGGGATAATATCAATCAGGATATGCCCCCATTCTGCACCATCTTTAAATATAAAAAAGAGGGCTATTACCATGAAAATGAACTTTATTGCAAAAATAAAGATGTTTCTGATTACTTCACCAGAATGCTCAAGGACAAACTCTGCAATCCGTTTGCTTAAAGAAAGTAAAACGGTCTTTGTATTGGTACCGAAATGGGACAGAAAATAATTCATATTTTCCCAAACGGTTCTACCGAGTGGATTGCCTTTAAACAACTCAAGGGGGGGATATACACCTTTTTCAAACCACTCCTGAAAGATATTGTAACTCTGTATTGCCTCAATGGTTAGCATATCTAAAAGAACAATGAAGGGTAATAGTATGATAAGGGTTATAAAGGTGGTGGTAGCAAGTGAAGATATTATATCTCCCCTTATCCGTTTTTTAATAAGGCGGTGAATCGGCTGAGCAGCCATTACAATTATAGCGGCCCAGAGCAGGGGATAGATGAGTGGTTTTAAAATTATAATAAGGAGTATCAAAGCGGATATTAAGGCACCAAAGGCAACCAATGCATAAAATACTCCAATGTTCATTTTCTCTCCCTCTAATTTTTAAATGGATTTCAAAATTGAGCTTGATTTAATTCTACCAGTTAGAGGGAAGACATATCAAGGGATATTTAGACCCAAAATCAATTTGTGAATTTTGGATTTATGAATTGACATACACTTATGATGTCCACTATATTATAGTAAATGGAACCCTTAATTGAGACAATGGTTGTAGGCCCGCTTGATGTTAATTGCTATATTGTTGGATGTAAAACTCACGGTAAAGCAGTAGTCATTGACCCTGGTGATAATTCAAAGGGAATTATTGATTTTATAAAAACAAAGGGTTTTGAATTGGTTTACATTGTTAATACCCATGCACATGCAGACCATGTTGGTGCAAATGGAAAGATAAAAGATAAATCAGGCGTCCAAATACTAATCCATAAGGGAGATTCAGATTTTTTGATATCTGAGGCAAATAAAGAAATGGCTGTCTTCTATGGAGTTAATCCTTCCCCGCCTGCTGATAGGTTACTCGCTGATGGTGATGTAATAGAGATATGTCCTGATATAATCTTAAAGGTTATTCATACACCCGGTCACTCTCCCGGCGGGATATGTCTTTCTTTTAACAATTTTTTATTTACAGGAGATACGCTATTTGCAGGGTCTATCGGTAGGAGTGACCTTCCAGGAGGGTCGTACAGCACACTCATCAATTCGATAAAAAACAGGCTGATGGTATTGGATGACACAGTCAGTGTATTTCCGGGTCATGGACCATCTTCTACGATAGGCGATGAAAAAAGGTATAACCCATTCCTCATAGAAAGAGATGACCAAATCCCTTATTAGTGAATTTGTTAATTATCTCACCATAGAAAAGGGACATTCTGTTAATACCATTGAGTCCTACAGACGGGATGTTTTAAAGTTTTTCGGTTTTTTAGGATATACCGAAGGAGAGATAGATATAAATGAATTTGGCACGGTTGGTCAGAAGAGAATAATTGATTTTCTCCTGCATTTAAGAGAGAATAACCTCTCTTCTGCCTCAGTAGCAAGACACCTTGTATCGCTTAAGATGTTTTATAAGTTTCTTAATACTGAAGGTGTTATCAACAATAATCCGTTGGAGAATATAGAATCACCAAGATTGTTGAGGAAGCTGCCAGATTTTCTAACAATGGAAGAGATTGACAAACTCCTTACCCAGCCAGACAAAAATAATAATCTTGGGATAAGGGATATCGCAATGCTTGAGGTATTATATGCGACAGGTTTAAGGGTTTCCGAATTAATCTCTCTTAAGATTAATGATATTAATATGGAAAGGGGTTATATAATCACATTTGGCAAAGGTTCTAAAGAAAGGGTCGTTCCATTTGGTAGGTCCGCACAGGAAAAATTAAAGATATATCTTGAAGAATCAAGGCATATACTGGTGAAGGGTAAGGGAGGGGATGACCTCTTTGTAAACAGATTCGGTGAGAAGATGACAAGACAAGGCTTCTGGAAGATAATAAAGAGGTATGCTATGCTTGCAGGTATAAAGAAAGAGATAAGTCCCCATACACTGAGACATTCCTTTGCCACACATTTGCTTGAGAGGGGTGCAGATTTAAGGTCTGTCCAGCAGATGCTCGGACATTCAGATATATCCACAACACAGATATATACCCATGTGGTAAGAGAGAGGTTGAAGGAAATCTACAACAAACATCACCCAAGGGCATGAAATAACTGACAGATTATAGCTGATAGTTGATAGTTATGAGCAAGGAACTATGAGATATGAAAGTTGAACTTTTGGCGATAACACCTGATGCAGAAAGGTTAATAGAGGTAGCAGGTAGGACATGCTATCTCTCCTTTGATAAAATTACAGGAGACAGCACTGAAAAGTTTATCCGCATGCTTATAAAGAGCGGACATGAATCTGTGCTGGAACATGCTTATGCTACATTCAGGATTACCGGTGGTTCAAGGGCGTTTACACATCAGATTGTCCGCCACCGCCTCTGTGCCTTTTCCCAGCAGTCCCAAAGGTATGTAGATGAAAAGGGATTTAATATAATAACCCCACCTTCTATTGAGCAGAATAGAGAGGCAAAAAAAATGTTTGATAATTTTATAAAGAGTGCAAAGGATACATATATCAAGCTTCAGTCAATGGGTATAAGAAAAGAGGATGCGAGATTTGTGCTTCCTAACGCAGTGGAGAGCGAGATTGTAATATCTGCAAACTTCAGGGAGTGGAGGCATATATTAAAAGAGCGATGTGATAAGAGCGCCCAGTGGGAGATAAGGGAGATAGCCCTTGAGATACTGCGGATATTGAAAAGTCATGCCCCTGCTATATTCGGGGATTTTGAGATTGATAATGATGAGAGGATTGCAAAAATGATAAGATATTAAGCATAAAAATTCTTACCTTCTATAGAATCCAATAGCAACCGGTATGCCCGTCTTTCCCTCTATATAATCTGAAAATAACGGCGTGGATATAAACATCTGTGTTGACCCTCCTCCATCTAAATTAAGCACATGAAGGCAATTTATATCTGGAAATCTCATTAGTTGCATCAGTTCATGCCAGCTTACCCCGTTATATTGTGTATCGGTAGCATAGATAATAATCTTATTGAAGCCATCCATAGCTATACCTGAGCGATAGTTAATGGAATGTATATCCTTTATTCCTTCTATCCCTTTTCCATCCATTACTAATAATGGTCCAACCTGCACTGCATGTTTTATGCCGATGGGTGAAAAATTTTCTCTATAAGCTATACGGGGTATATTATCTTTTACATAAAATATTCCTGAATAGAGGAAATGTGTGGCCATTTTACCATTTATAGTTTGACCATCGCTTATGAGGAGGCCGAGGGGTTTTCCATTTATATCAAAAAAACTTCCATTTATAGCGGCAATTGCCCCGTTTTTTTCAGCAATACTTTTCAAATTTATAGCAGGAACTTCTGGATTGTAGATAACCCTTGTCCCAATTAATTCGGGTTCAATTTTTAAGAGTTTGATGACGATATTCAGTTTCCCTTTCCCTCTTGTCAATCTGATAGTTTTAAAATTTAGACCAATGTCAACATTTCTCCATTCCTCATTCTTTATAATAATCAGCGTATCATCAGAAGAACTCTCAATATAATTAACCTTTTTAATAGATTCGGCATGGAGATTACTCAATATAGATATTATGAATAAAATTAAAAAGAGAAACTTTTTTGTAATCATTTTAGAGTCTGTTGCAAAAACTTTAAAGTTACAAGTCAAAATGAGAGTTTTATTGATTTTTAATAATTTCTACAGCCCGAAGAAATCTGGTCCGCTTCCATGCTCCGCAGGGTTAACCTTCAGATTCTTTTCCGGGCAGACTATTTCACATGTGCAGCACTGGACACAATTCTCCAGATTCATAAAATGAAAATATTTATTATCCTTAAGCCTCACTTCGTGAACTTCTGCTGTGCAGTCTCCAACGCATGGCACTTCGTTGTGATATGTATGGTATTTCTGTATGCATTGTCTGCAAACATCGGCGTTGAATTCATCTATATGTCTGTTGCCGTGATGATAATGGGTAAACGCATAGAACACCAAATCTGCTGTGGAATAAATTGTATTCTTGCTGAAACCTTTCACCTCAGCCATCGCCTCAACCTTGTAGTCTGCCCTGCTGTATGTTCGGTCTTCTTGCCATTTCACAGGTCCAATATCAGTTTTTCCAGACATCATTCTCTTTAGATTTATAACAGAGCTAATAGTGTCAATCGGATTACTCAAAAATGTGTTTATAAAACCGATAAACAGGCTATAATTATCCAGCCCTTTTAAAAAATTCGGCAGATAATTGCTGAAAAGCTTTTTGTTCTTGTGAAATGCGTAACGGTAGTAGCGGGAAGACTTGAGCTCTTTTCCAACCCACCCATCCATCAGTTTTTGCTTAAACTGTCCCAATGTCCCAGTTGAAAAATCTTTCTTTTGTAATGCTTCAAAAATAATCTCACCGGCTGTTATACCGCTTTCCATTGCCTTATCAACCCCTGAAAAACCTTTAAGGTCTAATACCCCCAGTGCATCCCCTATTATTATCGCCCCATCAACTGCAAATTCTTTCGGAAGCGAATAATGGCCGCCTTCAGGGATTATAGACGCACCGTACTTTAAGAGCTTGCCTCCCTTTATCATCTCCTGTACCCATGGGTGTTTTTTAAATGCCTGCAGTATTTGGGGGGGATGAAGTGCGGGGTTTTCTGAATCAAGACCGACTATCATGCCTATGGCTACCTTTTTATCCCTTAATCCGTATATGAAACCGCCGCCGAAGCTCCCTTCAAGAAGCGGATATCCTATTGTATGCCACACCTTTCCGGAAAGGTCTTTTTCCGTTTCCCAGACTTCCTTTACTCCAACTGCCCACTTTTGTGATGTCTGTGCAAGATTAAACTTTGTTATGATATCGCGGGAAATAAACCCTTTATCTCCAAAGATAGTGACCCTGGCATAACAGTTATCGCCTTCGTTAATACCTGTGCTGTCTACTCTGACTCCTGCCACACTGTTACCATTGTAGATTATACTGTTTGCCGGGAAACCATTATAAAGGTCAACAACTATTGATGGAGTATCCTTTACTTTTTCTGTTAGATTTGATGTCATCCATCTGACCACATTGCTCAAAGATAGTATAAGATAGCCAAGTTTGTTCATTTCAGGCGGTGATAAGAACGATGGCATGTCCCATGCCTTTTTCTTCCCAAGTATTGTCATATAGCTTGTGGTGCATTTCCCTTCAATTGGAAAACCTGTCGTTTCATAATTCGGAAAAAGTTTTTTGATAGACCTCGGATTTGATACAGCTCCACTCAACACATGAGAGCCAAAATCCTTTCCCTTTTCAAGGATGGCAATACGCAGGGAGAGGTTATTTTGCCTTGCAAGGTCAACCAGCCTGTGAGCCGCACTAAGCGACGAAATGCCGCCGCCTACAAACAAAATATCGTATTCAATTCGTTTCATCTTTATGTACCTGTTTTATCCCCTTTTCGTTGATGTAAATAAAGGGGACGGTTCTATTTATTCTTTTTTTCCTTATTTGCATTATTTTTCATTTAAATAGAACCGTCCCCTTTATTCTGTGGCTAATCATGTCTTTGTTCGTTATTTTGATTAATGCCTTTTTTAAAAGTGGAACTACCTGATAGAGGTCACCAACTATGCCGTAATGTGCAAACTTGAATATTGGCGCATCAGCATCCTTGTTAACCGCTATGATGACCTTTGAATTAGCCATACCAACCCTGTGCTGTATTGCACCTGATATGCCAAGTGCGATATAGATGTCAGGCCGCACGGTCTTGCCGGTCTGCCCTACTTGATGGGCATATCCTATCCAGCCGCTATCAACTGCACGTCTGCTTGCCCCTACGGCTGAATTCTTAAAAGCCGAAGCAAGGTCTTTTACAGCTTCAAATCCTTCAGGACCACCGAGCCCGAAACCGCCGGAAACTATCACTTTAGCCCCTGTAAGATTTACCGTTGCCGAAACATCGCGAACTGTTTTTAGCACTCTCAACCTGAAATCTTCCTGTTTGAAATGGACAGATAATTTGTGAACTGCCCCTTTGCGCGATGTATTGATGGGTATTGCCTGCATCACGCCTATGCGAGCTGTAGCCATCTGAGGGTTTTTCCATGGCCCAAGTATTCTCGCCTTTAAGCTTTCGCCGAAGCTTGGGCGGATAGCATAAAGGATGTTTTTAAATGTTCCTGTCTTTGCCGGGTCTGCCTTCCCTATATGTTCATAATCGCCTATATCCAGTTCCGTGCAGTCCGCTGTAAGCCCGGTCTCAAGATATGATGCGATGCGAGGTGCAAGGTCACGTCCTATAGTAGTGGAACCCATAAGGACGATTGGAGGAGGGGTTCCAAGATTTTCAAGGATTCCGATAACTGCTCGTCTATATGTAAGGGTTGCGTATTCTCTTAATTGCGGGTCATCTATAACAATGACTTCATCTGCACCATAATGGATAAGCCTTTCGGCAAGCGGTGTTATTTCATGTCCCAGCAAAAAACATGAAACTCCTGTCCCCAGCTTTTCAGATAGGAATCTCGCTGCACCTATAAGCTCCAGTGTTATCTGCTGAAGGTCTCCCTGAAGCTGTTCAGCTACAATTACGACATTGTTTGTTTTAGGCATTTATAAACTCCTCAATGCCTTTGCCATTAGTGTGAAGCCTCTCTATCAGTTCCTCAACCTCGCGCTCTATACTTTCCCCCTTGAAGATAACGCAACTGCCTCCGATTTCCCCCAGTTTCCATGTTTTCCCAACCACTGTCGGGCTTCCCACAAGGCCTGTGCGGGATGGGTCAGCACCGATCGTATCAAGAGATACATTTTTTATTCGCTTATCTCTCTCTTCAGGGTGACGCATGAATTCCTTGACCGCTGCTACATCGGCAAACCGCTTGTAATCAAGGGGAGTGGCAGAGTTTGCAACAGTTATCAAAACCGGTAGATTGACTTCCACTTCCTGATGCCCCCCCTCTACAACGCGGCGGGCTCTCAAAGTCCTGCCTGTGATGGAAAGTTGTTCGCAATAGGTTATTTGCGGCAAGCCAAGTCTTTCCGCAATCTGTGGACCAACCTGTGCAGTATCACCGTCAGTGGTTTGTAGTCCGGTTAGGATGATATCAGAATCACCAAGATAATGGACTACCTTGTGGAGGGCATATGCCGTTGCAAGCGTATCGCTTGCAGCGAGCCTTTTGTCAGTGAGTAGTATGCCATAGTCGGCACCATGTTCAAACGTCTCTATAAGAACTTCCACTGCAGGTGGAGGTCCCATAGTCACACAGGTCACTTCCGCACCTACGCTTCTTTTGATTTCTATGGCTTTTTGAATAGCATAGCGGTCAAAGGGATTGAGCATCCTCCTGGCTTGTGCCCGATTTATTGTGCCGTCCGGATTAACCCCCGCCTTTGAACTGGTATCAGGCACCTGTTTGATGAAGACGATAATCTTAAGCAGAGCAACTCCCTCCAATGTAAGGGTATTATATCAGCCTATCTATGGCTATTGTTTCTATAAAAATTCAGATGTTAATAACTTTAGATTTCTATTATAGGGTTTAGATTGGGACTGTAAGATAGTCTAAATATTTACCACTTTTAACACATCGTTTATTCCAAATTAAAGAGATTTGTGCAACAGGCTCTTTATATATAAATTTAGTATAGGAATTTCAATCCTATACTTGATTACAGTGATTATAAAAAGATTTCGGAGATTAAAATCTCTGTAATCTAAACTAATCTTTGTAATCAAAGTTAGTGTGAGCGAAGCGAACACCTAATTTTATCAGGGTTTAATATATGTTGCAATGTAAAAGGGTATATGATACCATTTTAAGTCAGTGTGTTTGGTAAAAAAAGTAAAAAGTAAAAAGATTTGAAATAGGAGGAATGAAAATGGAATTCAGTATAGCAAAAGGTGATTTTCTGAGAGGATTGCAGAAGACACAGGGGGTTGCGGATACAAGAGGGGCGATACCTATACTTTCAAATATATTGATAGAGGCAGATACCTCAAAAAAAGGCATCTGGATATACGCTACTGATTTGAAGATAGGAATAAAAGGATTTTATAAGGCAGAGGTAAAGGGTGAGGGGAAGTTTACAATAAATGCCAGAAAGGTATTTGATATAGTTAAAGAACTGCCTGAAGAAGATATTCTTATAAAGATTGAAGATAGAGTTGGAGAGGGTGGGGAAGAAGGTGTTCAGCTTTCCGGGATGTGGGTGACACTCTCCTGTGGTAATTATAAGACCCGTCTATCAGGACTCCCTGTTGATGAGTTTCCGGCTTTTCCATCTTATGGTAAGAGTTATCTGGTAAAATTTGAACCGTTACAGTTAAAGGAGATGATTAAAAAAACCTTATTTTCTATCTCTTCAGATGAGACCAGATATGCACTGAATGGAACACTCCTTGAGGCAGAGGGTAATATTGTGAAAATGGTCTCCACTGATGGACACAGACTCTCATATATCAGAAGAGAGAATCCCAAAAAGGTAGAAAAAAATTTAAATGTGATTATTCCACAGAAGACAACAGTAGAATTATTGAAACTTATTGAAGATGGAGAAGAGGATGTTTTGTTTAGTATCTATGAGAATCATGTGGTATTTAAAAAAGATGATTTTATACTTGTATCCCGCGTTATTGATGGACAGTTTCCAAATTATGAAGCGGTTATACCCAAAAATAATGATAGAAGGGTTGTCATTGATAAAGAGACCTTTAATCATGCCCTTAAAAGGGTATCCCTCCTTTCAGATGAAAAATCAAGGATGGTCAAACTGAAGATTGAAAAAAATCATATGGAATTAATTTCTGATACTGTGGGAATAGGTGAAGCAAGAGAAGGGATTGATGTAAATTATAAGGGGGATGAATTGAATATAGGGTTAAATGCCAGATATATGCTGGATGTTATTGCTACAGTGGATAGTGATAAAGTATTTTTAGATTTAAAGGACTCTATCAGCCCTTCTATTTTAATGCCATCTAATGATGAAAATTACAAGTGTGTCATTATGCCAATGAGACTGCAGTAAAAGGCATTTAAGGGAGTGTGAACTAACTAACCTATAATCGGGATAGTTGCTCCACAAAAATTACATTTCCCCTGCCGGTAGTTTTTCTCAGCGACAAAATACCCCTCCCTTGCTATGATAAGTTTCTTGCAATTGTGGCAGTATGTGTTATTCCACTCTATCCTGCTGACATTTCCTACATAAACATAATTTATCTTTTTTGTGGCAATATCCCTTCCCCTCTTAAGGGTCTCAAGGGGTGTTGCTGGTAAAGAAATCTTGTAATTGGGAAAATATCTCGAAAAGTGTAATGGTATGTTTGGGTTCAGAGATGCAAGCCAGTCTGTAAGTTTATGAAAGAGTTCATCTGTATCATTGAGTGTCGGGACAACAAGATTTGTAATTTCCACATGACAATATTTCTGGGATATTTCCACTGTTTTCAGGATAGGTTCTAATCTTGCCGAACATACTTTGCGGTAAAAGGAATCTTCCATAGACTTTACATCTATATTCATTGCATCTATAAGTGGAAGTAATTTAAGCAGGGGTTCTTCATTTATATAGCCATTTGTAACTAATACATTTTTCAGTCCATATTTCCGTGCCAGTTCAGCGGTGTCGAGGATATATTCATACCACATCAGTGGTTCGGTATATGTATAGGATATGCCTATAGATTTATATTCCTTTGCAATCATCACTGCCTTTTCAGGAGACAGATTGCTTGTATGGGTTTCCATCTGGGATATCTGCCAGTTTTGACAGAATTTACAGCTTAGATTACAACTATTGGGGCTTATTGATAATATATCTGTTCCCGGATAAAAATGGTAAAGTGGTTTTTTCTCAATCGGGTCATTTGCTATAGAAGTAGTCTGTGCATAGTTTTTTGCATAAAGCACCCCGCCCCTGTTCTCCTTCCCCATACATATACCAATCTTTCCATCCTTGATAATGCAGTGGTGGGGACAAAGATTACATCTGACCCTTTTATCATCTAATTTTTCGTAATAGAGAGCCTCATGCATATTATAGATTCTGGTGAAAAATGACTTTTTTGAACGACTTTTTCCGGTGGATTATAAAAACTTTTCCTTACACCGCAATTTTCTTTTGTTCCATATCCCCTAACCCCTGTTTATATACATACCCTGTTTCTGCCAGCCTCTTTGGCACGATAAAGGGCAGCGTTAGCGTTTTTTATGAGGTCATCAATAGATTTCAAGTCTTCTCTGTATGAAGCTACTCCAAGGCTTATTGTAATCCTTCCAGATGGCTGAATTTCGCTGTCAGGAAAGTCATAAAATTCAACCTCCCTTCTCAGTCTTTCTGCCAGTGTGGTGGCATAATCAATTCCGGTTTCAGGCAGGATAATAACGAACTTTTCCTCTACATAACGGGCAACAGTATCTGACTGTCTAACCGTCGTATTTAAGATTTCTGCGATACCTTTAAGAATCTCGTTGCCTTTCGGATGTTCGTGAATATCATTGTGTTTTTTAAAATGGTCAATATCTATCATTATAAGGGAGAGATTTCTCTTATATCTCCTCACCCTTTCAAATTCCTCATTCAGCCGTTCCATGAAATAGCGTTGGTTATATAGCGATGTTATCCCATCCGTAATGGCGAGGGCCTTTATCTCTTCATTCTTTTCTTTGAGAGATTTTGCCATGTTATTAAATTCATCTCCCAGTATCTCAATCTCATCACCTGTCCCGACTTTCACCTTATAATCAAGGTCACCCTTGCCAATAACTCTGACTGCATTTGTAAGATTGAGGAGTGGTCTTACAATACCCCACATAATTGAGAAGATTATAAAAATAAATCCCGATAATAAAATAACCATAAAAAAGATATATATGTTCAAAGTCTTCTTTCTTACTTTAAATGCCTCCACACTATGATGTTCCATTTTTTTATTTGCAATCTCGTGAAGTTTTGAAATTTTATCTGTCAGTGCATTTGCAAAGGCATTCATTTCTTCCACGAGCCCTGCCGCTCCTTTATTATTAACAGGGTTTTCAGTTGTAATCAGACCCATAATCTTTTGCTGGAGTTCAATGAAACCCTTATCTACCTCTATTTCTATAAGTGTCTCTTCTTCAGTCTTATTTTCAATTGTCTTAATATTTGCAAGGGTGGAAGATATTTTAGTGACGAGATATACAAAATTCTCCCGTTCTTTTTTATCCCCTGTTATGAGGTAATCATTGGCAGGCATTACCAGTTGCTGGATAAAGATTTGAAGGTCGGATATAAGCTTTATCTTGTTTGCAAGGTCATTACTTTTTTTTTCAATTGAGAGGAGAGAACTTATGCTGATATAGCTGTAAATGATGAGGAAGAGAAAAAAAACAAATCCAATAGTATGAGCACCTATAAGTTTTTTGCCGATTCCTAATTTCATTTATACCTCTTCACTTCAAACCTCATCAGTTCCACATCTTCATCAGGCGATATCCCTGCCTTCCTCTTTGCAATATAAATTTGTTCCTCAACTGTATTTACACCTTCAATATCGGGGAGTAAAAGCCCCTTTCTCCAGCCCTTTGATACAATGACACCATATTTTTTTGTGTCAAGCTCATCAGGAGAGGATACCATTTCAGGCTCCGAAAGAATATCAACAGAGATATCAATATCATTCAATTCCTGTGAAGTAACAGGTGAAAATCTCGAGTCCTTTGTAGAGGTGCTTATAGCATTCTGTATTATCTCAAGGGCTACATTTGGCTGGGTCGGAGATAATGTGCCTATGCATCCACGCAGTTCACCATGTTTCTTTATTGAAACAAATGTCCCCGCCCTTCCTTTCATCTCCTTTGTAAGGACAGACGGAGGAGATATAATTTTGCCTGTTTTTATATAGACCTCTATTGTTTCACGGGCTAATTTGACTAAGGGATGCATATAAAAAGGTTAGCTCTTTCTCTCTACAATGTAATCAGCCAGCAGCATCAGGGTATCAAAATATTGTTTGGGAGAGGTTGACCGTAAATGGGCTATATCGTTTTTTGCATTCTCAATAAAAATTTTTGCCTTATTTATTGTGTAATCCATTGAGCCGTAGCTTTTTATCAGGGATATAACTCTATCTAACTGTTTTTTGGTTATTTTATTTGAGCTAATGATTTCCTTTAGCTCATTTCTTTCATATTCATCCGCCTCTCTGTAAAGATGGATAAGGGGGAGTGTGACTTTACCTTCTATCAGGTCCTTTCCGACAGGTTTTCCTATTACAATCTCGCTGGATATATAGTCAAGCATATCATCTATAAGTTGAAAGGCAATTCCGATATTTTTTCCAAAAGAGATTAAAACCTTCTCTTTCTCAGGATTTACACCGCCAAGTATAGAGCCAATCCCACAGCAGGCTGATATGAGGGCAGCGGTCTTGCGATGTACCACATCAAGATACTCCTCTTCAGCTATAGTAAGGTCATATTTGTTAACGAGTTGTTTAAGCTCACCCTCTGCAAGTTTTTTTGCTGCATCTGATATGAGATTTATTATCCGCACATCACCCTCCTCTGACATTAGGTGGAGAGATTCGGAAAATAAATAGTCACCTACAAGCACGCTTGCATTATTTCCCCACTTTACATTTGCAGATGGATTTCCCCTCCTTTTATCCGCCCCATCTACCACATCATCGTGCAGGAGTGTGGCTGCGTGTATGAACTCTACCACACAGGAATATCTTATATGTCTGTCTCCACCATTGTAGCCGCACAGCTTTGAGGTTGTAAGAACAAGTATTGGTCTCAAACGTTTTCCCCCACCGTTGGATAGATAACTGCTTATGGTCGGGATAAGGGTAACATCAGACTGGTAATTCTTTTTAATATACTCCTCCACCCTGTTTAAATCACCCTGTAAGAGTTGAAGAACATCCTTGAATTCCATAAGGGAAGGATAAATTAGATATTACTTCTTTGTCAAGGAAATTAATATACAGGGAAATTACAGATATGTTTTATTGGAAAAAATATTTTCAAAGATGAGGATTATAATATAGAATATATTTTAAACAAAGTGGAGGTTTGGTGAGAATAATAGTTGTAGAAGATGAAGACAGTTAGCCAATATACTCAAAAAGGGGCTGGGAGTCGTTTTAAAATCTTTCTCCCGATGAATATGAATGGATAAATATGACAGGTAGATTACCATTCTGGTTAATAAAAAAAACTTACAGAGAACAAGGCAGATTTAGTAAAAGGGGAATTGATATACATAATGTTAAAATCATACTAAGGGAATATGGTCTTAATACCGTCTGCGAATCTGCAAAATGCCCCAATATAACCGAGTGTTTCTCAAAACCCACAGCAACTTTTATGATACTCGGTAGTGTCTGCACAAGGGGGTGCGGGTTCTGTTCGGTGGAGAAGATTACCCCCTTTGCTAAAGGGGGGTCAGTTGGGATTAAGGGGTATCCTGTGCCGCCTTCAGATGATGAACCTTTAAGGGTTGCAGAGGCATCTCTAAAAATGGGTATAAGACATGTGGTTATTACTTCTGTTAGCAGAGACGACCTGCCTGACAAAGGTGCAGGACAATTTGCAAATACTATTAATGCTGTTAAAATAATTAATAAAAAGGCTACTGTTGAGGTATTGACCCCTGATTTTTCTGGCTCATTTGAATTGATAAAGAAAGTTGTCGAGAGTATGCCTGAGATTTACAACCATAATATTGAAACTGTTCCAAGGCTTTATAAAAAGGTCAGACCACAGGCTGATTATAACAGGTCTTTAAATCTACTGCGAATGGTTAAAGAGTTTTATCCTGATATTATTACAAAGTCAGGTATTATGGTAGGACTCGGTGAGGAGAAGGATGAGGTGATTGGTGTTATGAAAGACTTGAGAGTAATGGGTTGCGATGTGCTGACAATAGGGCAGTATTTAATGCCAACAAAAAAGAATCTGCCCGTGGTAAAATATATTGAACCAGAGATTTTTGATTATTATAAAAAGGAAGGCGAAAAGATGGGTTTTAAATCTGTGGAATCAGGCCCATTTGTCAGAAGCTCATACAACGCAAGGATGATTTGAAACCACAAGATTTCACAGATTAACACAGATAAAAGCATTAAAAAGTTTTTAAATCTGCGAAAATCTGTGTAATCTGTGGTTTATTATTTTTTATGCATAAATTTCAAAGAATAGAAAGATTGCCGCCTTATATCCTTAGTGTGGTAACTGATTTGAAGATGAAGGCGAGACAGCGGGGGGAGGATATTATTGACTTCGGTATGGGGAATCCTGACCAGCCTACTCCACAACATATAATAGAAAAACTGATAGAGGCTTCTCAGAAGCCCCAGAATCACAGGTATTCTGCATCAAGGGGCATAAAGAGGCTCAGGCTTGCAATTGCAGACTGGTATAAGAGAAACTACAATGTAGATTTGGATTATGAGACTGAGGCAATTGTTACAATAGGGTCAAAAGAAGGACTCTCCCATCTCGCACTGGCAATCTCAGGTCCAGGGGATACGGTCTTGGTTCCTTCACCAACATATGCAATACACACATACGCATTTATTATTGCAGGTGCGGATGTGGTGACAGTTCTACTGAAAAAGGATAATGATTTTTTTGAAGAGCTTACAAATACCTTTAAAAGGCTCTGGCCCAAACCAAAGGCAATTGTAATAAGTTTTCCCCATAATCCTACGACTACCTGTGTTGAACTGCCATTTTTTGAAAAGGTTGTTGCCTTTGCAAAAGAGCATGATGTCATAGTAATCCATGACCTTGCCTATGCTGATATAGTCTTTGACGGCTATAAGGCGCCGAGTATGATGCAGGTTCCTGGGGCGAAGGATGTTGGAGTTGAGTTTTTTACACTTTCAAAGAGTTATAATATGCCCGGGTGGCGTGTTGGTTTCTGTGTTGGGAATAGTGAGATTATAAAGGCACTGCAGAAACTAAAGGGTTATCTTGATTATGGTATGTTTCAGCCAATCCAGATTGCCAGCATTATTGCACTTAATGGGCCACAGGATTGTGTTGAAGAAATCCGGAATACATATAAATCCCGCAGGGATGTTCTGGTTGATGGACTTAACAGAATCGGTTGGAAGATTGAGAAACCAAAGGCAACCATGTTTGTATGGGCAGAGATACCTGAGCAATATAAAAAAATAGGCTCAATTGAATTTGCAAAACTCCTGCTGGACAAAGCAAAGGTGGCAGTATCGGCAGGGATTGGGTTTGGTGAGGGCGGAGATGAGTATGTTCGTTTTGCCCTCGTGGAGAATGAGCAGAGGACAAGGCAGGCTATAAGAGGTATTAAGGGGATATTGTAAAAATGCGATAAATATGATTTCAGTAAAAGGAATTTATGACGCCTTCGTCTGTAGGCTATCCCTTTTTCTTTTTGATTAGCTCGTCAATACTGAGGTTTCCTCCACCAACCGCCGCCAGGAATAAGAAGATGAAAGAGTATAATGCAGCTAATTCTCCATGATTCAGGAGCGGCCAGAATCCCATCGGAATATGTGCCATGAAATAAGCAATTGCCATCTCGCCTGATAAAATAAAGGCAACTGGTCGGGTAAAGACCCCAAACAATATCGCTAAACCACCGAAAAACTCTAATACACCCGCAGGCCCCATTAATGAAAAGAAAGGTGCGGTTGCCCCCGCCTTACCGCCAAATCCGCCAAACAAGCCAAACAATTTCTGTGCCCCATGCGGTATAAGAAGAAAGCCGCTTACAATGCGTAGCAGGTTCAATGTAATGTTTTGGAAGTTACCCTGTATCTTGTTGAGC
>Ga0156158_1042_pt1 | contig 39212 bp, 37 predicted proteins | sample RifCSPlowO2_12_FD_107811 | JGI IMG/M metagenome (GOLD analysis project Ga0156158, IMG submission 107811) | Nitrospinae bacterium RIFCSPLOWO2_12_39_15
TAATCTGACCCACCGGATTTATACTTCCAAAAAGGCTGTCAATAACCGTTTGACCCAGCAGACAGACCTTAGAGGCATTTCTGACATCCTCTTCCGTAAATGGCCTCCCTTGCTCTAATTGCCAATCCCTGACATATAACATGCTTGGAGTTGTGCCTACTACACCTGTTGACCAGTTTTGATTGCCATAGACGACCTGTGCCACTCCGCTAAGAATGGGGGCAACATACAATACAGCAGGGCACTCTTTCTGTATTGCCTCTGTATCGCCTAAGGATAGTGTCGGCTGAGACCCCATGCCCATTCTAACCCCTCCTGCTGTTGTGGTCCCCGGCAATATCATGAGGAGATTACTCCCCATACTGGATATTTGCTCTTCTATCCTTTGGCTTGCCCCGGTGCCTACCGCAAGCATTGTTATAACAGCTGCAACTCCGATAACAATTCCCAGCATAGTAAGTCCAGACCGCATCTTATTTACTCTTAGAGACCTGAAGGAGATTTTTATTGTAGAAGGGATATTAATCATAAAAATTATAAAATCTTTTCACCACAAAGGCACAAAGGGCACAAAGAAAAGAAAGGAGAAAGGGAGAAGATGAAGAAAAAACATTAATTTTATTAGGAATCCATAAATTTAAGAAATTTTTAATAAATTCACGAATTCATGGTTTCCTTATATTTGTTTCTTTTTTCTTCCCTTATTCTCCATTTCCCCATTTCTCCTTAATCTTTTATTTTATTTCCTTTGTGTTCTTTGTGTCTTTGTGGTTAATCATGTTTTTGTTCTTGGCTCATCACTTACCACATACCCATCAAGAAATTTTATTATTCGTCGGCTGTAAGCGGCTATATCATGCTCGTGTGTTACAAGTATTATTGTAATATTTGTTTCGGTATTTAGTTTTGTAAAGAGCTCCATTATTTCGGCACTGGTCTTTGTGTCAAGGTTACCTGTCGGTTCGTCCGCAAGGATTATAGGGGCATTGTTTACAAGTGCCCTTGCTATGGCGACCCTTTGCTGCTGACCTCCTGAAAGCTGGTTTGGGTGATGATTTTCTCTGCCTGCAAGCCCTACTTTCTTTAAGGCAGCTTCTGCCCTCTGCCTCCTTTCATTTACTGAAAGACCGTTGTATAGCATCGGCAATTCAACATTTTCAATGGCGGATGTCCTCGGAAGCAGATTAAAACCCTGGAAAACAAAACCTATGTTTTTATTTCTTATTACTGCCAGGTCATCTCTTTTAAGTCCGGAGACATCGGCATCCTCAAGTAAGTATCTGCCGCTTGTAGGTTTATCAAGGCATCCGAGGATATTCATAAAAGTAGATTTGCCCGAACCGGAAGGCCCCATTATCGCTACAAATTCCCCTTTTTCTATATTGAGTGAAACGGATGTTAAGGCATTGACAGAGATATCGCCAAGTTTATAGATTTTAGCAATCTCATCTGTTTCAATAATTTTCATATCAGAACATCCTTGGGCCTCTCGGTTGAGGTGGTGCCTTGGCTTTTATAAGTGACTCTACAATCAATTCCTGACCTTCTCTTATATCCCCTGAGACTATCTCTGTATAATTTCCATCACTTATACCTGTAATCACCTTTATTCGTTTCGGTTTTCCTTCTTCAATTATCCAGACACCACTGCTTTTTTCTCTTGCAGTAACTTTATCCTGCATCTCAGGTGGTTTGAACCGTAACGAAGCATTGGGTATTATGAGGACATCTTTTCTATTGGATACACTTATTGAGACATTTGCTGTCATGCCTGGCTTAAGCTTGAGTTCTGGATTATCTACCTTAACCACTACATCATAAGTAACTACATTCTGGATAATTATAGGGGCATTCCTGATTTCTGACACATTGCCTTTAAAAATAGTGTCTGGATAAGCATCTACCGTAAATTCTACAGTCTGGCCGACATTTATTTTACCTATATCTGCTTCGGAGATATTGCTGTATATCTGCATCTTTGTCATGTCCTGAGCAATATTAAAAAGTGTCGGAGTCTGAAAGCTTGCAGCAACGGTCTGACCGACATCAACATTACGGGAAACTACTATGCCGTTGACAGGTGCAAGTATCCGTGTATGCTCTAAATCTAACCTAACTGTATCAAGACTTGCCTCGCTCTGTTTTACTTGTGCCAGAGAGGTTTTATATTGGGCTTCTGCAGCATTTAACTGGGCAATGATTGAATCGTGTGTTGCCTCCAGAGACTTCATCTGGGCAATCTGTGAATCATAACTGTATTGGCTGCTATCCATATCCTTCTGGCTGGCAAGCCCTTCTTTCCAGAGTCTTTTAATCCTGTCAAGGTTTATCCTAACATCTGCTACGGCAACCCGTGCCTTGTCCACATCTGCCCTTGAGGCATTAAGCCGTGCCTTGAGGTTTTCTATATTTGCCTTTGCATTCTCAGCACTTGCCTTTGCAGACTCAAGATTAGCCTCTGCCTGTCTCACTTTCGTCACGAATTGTGCATCATCTATCTGTGCTATTACCTCTCCTTTTTTAACAGGTGAGTTGAAGTCCACATAAATGTTTTTTATAGTCCCTGAAACCTGTGTTCCTACTAAAACTGTTGTGACTGGATTTACGGTGCCTGTAGCGGTAACAGTTGCCTCAATATCTCCCCTCAAGACCTTCTCAGTTTTAAATTTTAGGTCATTATTTTTGTCTCTTAATGAGATAAATGTAATTGCACCAAGGATTAATATAATTAAGATGCCAATCAGTATTTTCTTCATTTCACTAAACCCTTTCAAAAATAAAGGGGACGGTTCTATTTAAATGATAGAGCAGGTAATTCTGGTAAAAAGGGTAGTAACGAAAATAAATAGAACCGTCCCCTTTATTTATCAGCCATAAAGGCGGTTAAAGGTGAACTCCATCACCTCCCTTTTAAGGAAGGGGGTTTTTTAGAGTATCATTGCTAACTTTTTAGATAAATCCTCTTTTGTCAGCATTCCTATGAAACTATCTTTTACAAGTCCATTTCTATCTATGAAGAAGCTTATGGGTATTCCGAATACACGATAGGTATCACTGATAGTCCCATCAATATCTAATAAAATCGGATATGTCATCTTATAATCCTTTGCAAATTTTGATACCTTTGATTCATTCTCTTTTATATTGACCCCAAGGATTATAAGCCCTTTATCTTTATTTTCTTCATAGCTTTTCTGTAAGTCGGGTATCTCTTCACGGCAGGGGTAACACCATGTTGCCCAGAAATTAATTATAACCGCCTTCCCCTTAAGACTGCTTAGCTTTACATCATTGCCACTTAAATCCTTCAATGTGAAATCCTGTGCAGGTTTTGGTTCAGAGGCTTGAGATTTTTTTTCTTCCTGTGAAATATCAGACGATTTATTACTGTCACAATTGAAAGGCATGATAACCAATAAGAAGAAGGCAAAAATTAACTTTAAACTTTTGACTTTTGACTTTTGACTTTTGACTTTTTCAGTCATATTCCCTCCGGATATACAATCGGCAAATTCCACCTGAATATCCTATCATCTTTTGTAGCCATATTTCTTATTATCAGTTCAAAATATTCTGCCTTATCATCAAGTATTTCTTTTTTAAATTTTACTATCCCCTCCCTGTGATGTTTATCCCATGCCTCAAACCTCAGTTCCCATCCTTTATTTGCAGGGTATTCTTTATTATTTACCCTCAAGTAAGATAATTCATCCAGAGGATAATTCTCAAGTCTGCCGTCATGGACGGTCAGGCTTATTATAAATACTATGTTATTTTCAACATCATATTTTTTTATCAGGGCAGGTGCACCTATAGATTTAAGGTATTCAGATGTAGTGTATGTAATATCAGCATATACATCTCCATATCCCATATCATTCCTCCATAAGAGTCTTTGAATCTGTTTTACTATTTTATAAGGCAGATTAGACTGTGGAACAGGATAGGTCTCCTTTAAATAATTTGTTATAACATCTGCCTCTTTACTGGTCATCTCAACCCCTATCTCCGCCCTCATCCTGTCCACTACTTGTATCCATCCTGAAGGGGGAAGCAAAACCATCCTTATGACCTCCTCGCCATGACATTTGCGATAACATTTCTGCTGATACAATACCCTCGCCTCTTTTTCGCTCAAATTTTTTATTATGGAGTGTTTGAACATAAAAAGTTTTGTCAAACTGTAAACATAATCAATATCATCTTTAATACCAGAACTCTCAGATTTTACAAAAAAAACGGCTGATATAGAAATTGAGAGGACTATAAGAAAAACAATAGAAGTTTTTTTAAATAATTTCATTAATAAAAATCTGTGTTAATCTGTGTTAATCTGTGGTTAAATTATATTTTTCTTCTTTGTAATCCATCGCACACCTAAATCCATAATCGTTAGACTCCATATCAGGGCTTTCACCGAGTCTTACGGCGCTTCGGGTGTTGATGTGGGGGGTCAGCCATGAGCCTCCTTTAATAACCCTGAGCCCTTTTTCCTTGTTATACCATGTATCTGTCCATTCCCAAACATTCCCTGCCATATCATATACACCATAAGGACTCTTACCCTCTTTGTATTTATCCACCTCTGTTGTGCCTCCGAATACTGTGGAGCCTGATGTCTCCAGTGCAAACTGTCCTACTTTGGCACTCCCGCCCAATCCTGATTCATAGGAGTTGCACATTAATTTATCAAACTCATTACCCCATGGATAAATACTTCCATCAGTCCCCCTTGCAGCCTTTTCCCATTCTTCCTCAGTGGGGAGTCTCTTCCCTGCCCACTTACAGTATTCATTTGCCTTACCCCATTTTATATTTACTACAGGGTGTTTCGCCCTGTCTGATGGGAAGCTATAATTTGGGTCAAATTTTTTATAGTCAGCATTTGTTACCTCATGGATATCTATATAAAATGATGTAAGACTTATCTTTCTCCTGGGTGCTTCATCAGAATACCACTTTGCCTTACCGTCTGAGTTTATGATTATATTTTCTATTTCTGTTTTATCACTCCCCATTATAAACTCACTGGCAGGTATCAGAACCATTCCTTCCGGGATTGAAGGAGATTCTGCCGATATTGCAAATTGCAAATTGCAAATTGCAAAAGTCAATATTATCCCTAAAAAATATTTTGCTTTAAGTGTTTTGCTGTGTAAATCTGTGTTCACCCTGTTAGAAATCTTCTTCGCAGGGGTTTTAGTAACATCATTTAGTAACATCATAGTGAATATCCGTTTTGTAGCAAATTTCTAACGGGGTTCATCTGTGGCTAATTAGGTTTTTATTTTCCCTTTTTCTAAATAATCCAGCACCCCTATTATTATTAGATGTAATACACCTGACCATACAAGGATAAGGGCAATGAAAAGAGCTATATCACTTATGGGATAGCCCCCCCTTGTGATTTGATACCATTTTCCGCGTATTCTCTGAAGTGGGGTAAGCATTGACTCTTTCCCAAACCGCTTGAAAAAATATCCCTCAATCTCATCCTTATTTGCACCTGCCATAAGCCTTTTTCCTATCATATCTTTCCATTCCATACCACAGCTCATGTGGCAGTCTTCAAGGACCATCGGGCATTCGCATGGGCAGGCGATATTGTGAGATATCCCCATCACTGTATCGGCAGCGGCAGAAGACCAAAATACATATTTTATTAACGAAAAAACAATAATAATACCCAGAGATAATATGAATATCTTTATTTTCATTATATGGGTTCAAGGGTTATAGGATTCAAGGGTTCAAGGGTTTTTTTTCACTTGACCCCTCCCCCCCTTGAATCCCTGAACCCTTCCTGTTTAGCCTGCGTATAACAATAAATGCGATTATTGCGGAAATACCAGCGCCAAGAAGCCATAATCCTCCTTTCCTTTCTATTAATTCCTGTTTTGACATGGCTGAAAATTTTATATCCACCGATGGTCTGTTGTCTTCCTTTATATATTTAATTTTAAATTTTATATCCTGTCCCTGTTTTACATCTTTTAAAGTATAATTGTAGTAATTTAAATCCTTTTTGCTGACCTTGTTTAACGGTTTAGGGAAAAGTTCAAAATCCTTTGTTCTGAGAGGTTCCTGAATGCTTACTTCAAGAATATCTACGGGATATATAGATTTTATAATATATTCAAAATCCCTTACAAATTTACCTGATTTTACCTTAAAGGGAGAGTATTTAAAGTCTATAAAAAAGTCGGAGTAGGGGAGCTTTACAGATGTCTCGTTGTATTCGCCCTTATCAATAATATTATACAGTTGACAAAAGTGCTGTCCTCCCGGGGAGAGGCTGCATACATCTGTCAGTTTTGTTACACCCTTTGGCAATGTAAAGTTAACCTGATTTGGGAAGGCATCTTTATCGGCAAATTTCCCTTCATATACCACAAGGACATCAGGTGATTCATATTCAGGCATTATGGATACCTTCATACGCCCTATTTTGAGGTCAGAAGCATGAGAGTCGGTAAGCAGTAAGCAGTAAGCAGTAAGCAGTAAAGTAATAATTCCAAGTCCCATGTTCCGAATTCCATGCCTTTGAAATTTTGAATTTTGAATTTTGAACTTTGAACTTGATTTAATGTTCATGTAATAGCCACCCCACCAGATAACTTTTATATATGGTCATCCAATTTGCCAATATAAGAATTGACATAATAATAAGGATTCCTCCGCTGATACGCTGGATTATGCCTCTGATATTTTTGAAAACATCGGCAGACAGGACCTTTGAGATTGTAAATCCTATCAGAGTAAAGGCTGTAGAAATCCCGAGAGAATAAAAACTTAACATAATTGTTCCGCCCGATACCGTTTCAGAAGTCTTGGTGAGGTTATAGATAGAAGTCAGTGTTGGAGTTACACACGGCTGATAAGCAAAGGCGAATGATAACCCTACCAAAAGCCCTATATGCCTCCTGTATAATTTATCCTGAGGTTTGGATATTCTGAATAGTCCTGCAAAGTAAAGTCCTGTCAACAGTAAAATTACACCGCCAAGATGGCTTAAAATGGTCAAATATCTAAAAATTATACTGCTGATGTATGTGGCAGAAGCCCCGATTATTATATATCCTGTCATAAACCCTATCAGACATAGTGCCCCGCCTGTGATTATTCCTGATAAAGAATCCGCCCATTTACCGTCTTCTATTTCAGTCATTGTTAATCCAGTCAGATAGGCAATAAAAAATGGGGTTACCTGAAAGAGGCAGAAGAACCAAATGGAAAAGAAATTGTGGATACCACCTATATATGCATTAAAGATAGTCATACTATCTTTTTTATCCTTTCAGCAATATCTTCATAATTTTTGATTTTACCAACAAAGATTGAATCTATCCTCCCCTCTATATTTATGAATATCGTAGTTGGGGTGGTTGCCACACCAAAACTTCTTGCAATCTCCTGTTTTATATCAAAGCCCGTATTGAAATGGAGTTTATGCCTTTCTATGAAGCCATTTAGTTCCTCCTCCTTATCCTGAATACCTATACCAATAAAGCTGACTCCACTGGAATTGAATTCTTCAAATGCCTGTTTAAGAAGCGGGGCTGAGTGATTGGAGCATGGACACCAGTTTGCATAAAAGAATATTACCGTTGGTTTCCCTCCACCCATAATACTATGGCTGGCATGTGAGGGAGAGAAATCAAATATTGCTCCCTCTCGCAGTTTAAGTGAAAAAGCTGGCGCCTTATCTCCTACTTTCAGCGGTATTAGAGGGGGGGCGTAATTCAATATAGCCTTTAACACAAGGGCAACGGCTATAAGAAATATGATTTTATTTATCTGGAAGGATTCACTTATTGATACCCCTCTTTCAATGGATGCGTCCACCTTTTCCAAGACCTTCTGGCTCATAGGCACCTTTCGTCTTATCCCCTCTTTTTAACATGGTATATTCTATTTTTCTTTTTTCAACTGGAGTATTGTAGAGGTCAACCAATATCTTGTTATTACCAATCAGTTTTAACGCATCCTCTTTTCTGAAATCTCCCTCCCAGTTTCCTACAAGGGCATTCCATGTCTGGATTATGGCAGATGCCTGATAATCTGTAATATCGGAAAATTTCTTATGGGGTTCTCTTACCTTATATTCTTCAAGGAATTTCCGCATGTGCGGGATTACGGCTATAAAGGGTGGTCCGCACCTGTGGCAGTATTTTAAAATCCTTTCTGTATCATGGCACTGTGTGCATTTCTCCAGCGCCAATACCTTTGCCTCGTCAGATGAGTATTCTATATATCCCCTTGCCTTTATTTCATCAGTTATCTTTTTGCCTATACTATTTGGAACGGCTATAACCAGGGTAACCCCCACAAGGATTATAGCCAATACACTTATAAAAATTATTATTTTCTTTTTCATAGCCTATTCCCCCTTTCCAGACCTTAGTTATTATAACAAATAAAAAAAGGGATTTATAATGTATTTTAAATTTTACTGCTGCCTTTCCATTATAATTTGGAAAGGCAGCAGTGAGTTGAGGGAAGGAGGGAAAAAAAGGAAATTTCCAATCTCTATAATAATAACAATTAAAAATTTAAATTTATTCCATAAAAAAATATTTTTTTAGAATTAGGGTTAGTGCCTGATATGAAAGGCATTTTAACTGGCTGGCTAAGGCTTTTAATTCCCTTTGAAAATTCTGGTATATAGATTGCATCCTACCATTAAAAAAACTATTAAAAAAAAGCTTGACAATTTTCTTAAAATTAATATATTGTAATTAAAGCTTAAGGAGGGATTCTGTTTAACTATAAACTTTAAATAGAAAGGAGGTGACTTTTTGTAGGAGGTTGTGGTTGTTTTTAGGTTGGGGGAACATTTAATTAGTTAGTTTAGAAGGAGGATAATTTATGGGAAAGAGGAAATGGATAATTTTATTGTTAGCGATTTTTACAATCAGTGTCTCTCTTGAAACAGGGGTATTCGCAGCAAAGATATCTAAGGAAGAGTTGGAAAAGGCAAAGAAAGAGGGAGATGCACAGGCACAAACAGAAAAGATGAGAGAGTCATACGGTAAAGAGGGTGCTGAAGCTAATGTAGAGTCTCAAGAGTTTAAAAAATCAGGGAAGACAACGGAAGGTGTAGGTAAATCAACTTATGGTGTTGTAGGTTTTGATTATCTTACAGGTATTGGTAAGACGGCGTCTACTGTTGATGGTTCAAAGCAGGCAAAGAATAACCCATTAGTTGGATTAATTAATAAGAGATGGGCAACTAAATGGTCTGCCAAGAGTAAGGACTTAAGTAAAGTGGGCGAATCTCGTTCTGGTTGGGCAAAAGAGACTGGTGTTACTGAGGCGTGGGACAGAGGGATTGATGAATCAAGTTTGGGCGCCGATTATAACGCATGGGTTAATCAGTGGAACTCACTAACCAGGCCTGAAACTGCAACAGGAGAGACCCTTGTAGCAGGTGCTGACCCTGCACAGGGTGCACACTGGTTCAGCTTCTATTGTGTGCATTGCCATGGCTGGGGGTCAAAAGGTGATGGTCCTACTGCAGCAATGTTAGACCCGAGGCCAAGAAACCAGACCAATGGAAAATACATGAACCATATCAGCAACCTTGAAATCTTTGCAGTTATTAAGGGTGGAGGTCCTGCAAGGAACCTCTCAGAGGCAATGCCGGCATGGGGCAATGTTATACAGGACCAGGACATCTGGAATGTAGTTGCATTCCTGCGTGCTGTTGCAAAACCGGGATTTGATGCAAAATCAGAAGAAGGTGCGGTTACATCAGCCAATGCAAATGATAGTTCTGAATTTAAAGACCTGAATGAACAACTTGAACTTGAAGGCACAATGGGTGGAAGAGGCTCAGGAATGACTGGAGGGTATAGTTCTCCTGGCGGCGGCAGATTGGCAAGTAGGCTGGTAGGAGTGAAGACAAAGAGTAGCGCAAAGGATGAATCTGCAAGGATTGGTGACAGTGAGTATACGAGAACTTCTGTAAAGGAAACTGAGAGGTAAGAAATCCCAGTTGATTAAAAGCGACCACCTGAATGCAATAGGCGTTTAGGTGGTCGTTCTTTTTTTGTTTGTACCTATTGACATAAGTTAAGAATATATATTATAGTAAATTAAATACCCAGTTTATGGGTATTTTTTATTTTTATATAGGAAATTATAAAAGTAACCACAAGATTTCACAAGATTTACACAAGATAACGAGGAAAAATGGCTAAGAATAAGATTTTAAAATCTGTATTAATCTGTGTGATCTGTGGTTTCATTAGGTCTTTGTTCTTATATGATTGAAGTAGAAAATCTTACAAAAAAATATGGGAATGCCAGAGGGATTAATGATGTCACCTTTACTGTAGAGAAGGGTGAAATCCTCGGCTTCCTTGGTCCTAATGGTGCAGGTAAGACAACTACCATGAGGATTATTACCTGTTTTATGCCTGCTACAAGCGGAAAGGCAAGGGTTGCAGGTTTTGATGTCTTTGAAGATTCCCTTGAGGTCAGAAAAAGAATAGGCTACCTTCCAGAGAGTGTCCCCCTTTACACTGATATGCAGGTGCCTGTTTATCTTGAATTTGTAGGAGGGCTAAAAGGTGTTGACAGAAGGGATATAAAGAGAAGAGTAGGGCAGATAATAGACGACTGCGGGTTGAATGCAGTGACAAAGAAATATATTGGTGAACTTTCTAAGGGTTACAGACAGAGGGTTGGACTGGCACAGGCACTGATAAATGACCCTGAGGTTCTGATTCTTGATGAGCCAACTATTGGGCTTGACCCAAAGCAGATTATAGAGATAAGGAGCCTTATAAAAGGGCTTGGCGGCAGGAGGACGGTTATATTGAGTACACATATACTGCCGGAGGTTAGTATGACCTGTCAGAGGGTCATAATAATAAATGAAGGGAGACTGGTAGCAGTAGATACACCACAAAACCTTACTGCCCAGCTTCAGAAATCACAGCAGATTATAGTAAGAATTGGGGGACCAGAAAAAGAGGTATTATCAGAAGTAGGTAAAATAAATAATGTATCAAGAGTTGCAATTAAGGAGAATGGTACAGACGGGGTTAATACCTATTTGGTGGAATTTAAGAAAGATTCGGATGGCGGTAAGGATATACCGCCTGTCATTGTCAGAAAAAATTGGGCATTATACGAGATGCGTCCTATCGGGATGAGTCTTGAGGATATATTTATTAAGCTTGTAACAGAGGAAAAAATACATTAAGCAATGAGCAATGAGTGATGAGCAATGAGTATTTTTTTCTCGTTGCTCATTGCTCGTTGCTTGTTGCTCATTGCTCATTATTATGAAAAACTTTTTTCTTATATTTCAAAAAGAGTTCAGGTCTTATTTTAATTCCCCCATTGCCTTTGTCGTTATCACCATATTCCTTATACTCTCCGGATACTTTTTCCACGGTATATTTCTCAACTTTAGCACCATCAGTTTTCAGGTAGCGACCAATGCTATTTTGGCGCGGCAGAATAACCAGTTGAATGTAACAGAGATGGTAGTTAGACCTTTCTTCGACATTATAAGCATGGTTATGCTTATAATGCTGCCAATGCTTACAATGAGGATGTTCTCTGAAGAGAAGAAGAGTGGGACAATAGAGCTTTTGCTTACATATCCTGTAAAAGACTCTGAGGTTATACTCGGCAAGTTTGCCGGTTGCATGGGGATATTCACAATAATGGTTTTACTTACTGTACCATGTTTTATACTTATTGGGTTGTTTGGTGAGCCTGAGTTGGGTGTTGTTCTCAGCGGATATGTGGGACTATTCTGTATGGGGGCAGCCTTTATTTCCCTGGGAATATTTGCCTCCTCCATTACAGAGAATCAGATTATTGCCGCTGTCCTCTCCTTCGCGTCTTTGCTGATATTCCTCATGATGGGCTATTCAGCGAGTTTTGCAAGCGAATCTTTAGGAAATGTTTTAAAATATCTGTCTTTCATGCCTCATATGTATAATAGTTTTGCTAAAGGTGTCCTTGATACAGAAGATATCATATACTATGTGCTATTCACCCTCTTTTGTATTTTCTTAAATATGAGGTCATTAGAATCAAAAAAGTGGAGAGGATGAAGACAATCACTTACATTCTCGGTATTTTAGGTTTTGTTCTGATATTTACCGGTGGTATCATATATGCCATTCGGTCAACTCTTAGCATTACTGCTGCTATTTTTCTGTGGGTGGGGCTTCTGCTCATCCTCTTTTTTCTCTATGTAAACTTCTCTGATATAAGAGACTTGCTGTTAAAGAAGTCAACACGCTACGGGGCTAATATGGCTGTTGTTATAGTAATATTTTTGGCTGTAGTTGTCCTTCTTGGTTTTATGTCAGTAAATCACAAGAAAAGGGCTGACCTTACAAAGACCGGTAGATATACCCTGTCAGAGCAGACAATAAAGATTTTAAAGTCTCTTAAAAAAGATGTGAAGGCAGTGGCATTTTATAGAAGCGAGGAAGTGACCTATCATGCCATGCTCAGACAGAGAGCAGAGGATCTGCTTCAGGAGTATTCATATCATACCCCTAAGTTTACATATAAATTTATTGACCCTGATAGAAGTCCAGGTCTTGCAACCAAATATGGTGTATCGGAATATCGTATAATGCTTCTTATGTCAGGCGGGAAACAGGAAAAAATAGGGTTTGAAAGTGAGGAGAAGGTTACCAATGCCCTCATCAAGGTAACAAGAGATGAGGTAAAGACAGTGTATTTTATAAAGGGACATGGAGAGAATGATATTGCAAGCATTCAGAAACTTGGTTATAAGGCAGCAAGGGATGCAATAGAAAAGGAGAATTATCTTATAAAGGAGCTACTCCTTATGAATGAGGAAAGGGTTCCATCAGATGCATCTATTGTAGTTATATCGGGGCCAAAAAAAGAGTTTTTACAGGACGAACTGGAAAAATTAAAAAAATATGTGGAAAATGGGGGGAGCCTGTTAGTTATGATTGACCCGGGACATCCGATTACAATAAAGGATTTCCTCACAGGATATGGATTTAAGGTGGAGGACGATGTGATTTTTGATAAGCAGAGCCGGGTATATGGCTCAAATGAATTAACACCTGTGGTGTATCAATATGATAAGGACCATCCATTGACATCGGAATTTAATCTCGCAACATATTTTTATCTTGTAGGTACTGTTGATATTGAAAAGGATAAGAAGAAAGGACAATATCAGCTTGCTATGACCGGTCCAAATAGCTGGGCTGAGACAGATTTGAAGCAGTGGAGTGAGAAAGGTGAGGCGGAGTTTAATGAAGGAAAAGAAAAGAGGGGTCCGCTTTCTATTGCTGCGGTAACAACCATTCCTGTTAAGGGTTCATCGGAAGGCAAGATTGTTGAGGAGAGTGGATTGCTCAAAGAAGGGAGATTTAAATTCGGCAAGATAATCGCTTTTGGTGATTCTGATTTTGCAAACAATACAAATATTAATCTTGCCGGTAATGGAGAGCTTTTTTTAAACACTATAGGATGGCTTGCGGAAGAGGCTGACCTCATATCTATAAGAAAGCGGGACACCAAAAATACGCCTGTAGTCCTCACAGTTGCACAGGGAAGGGCAATATTCTGGCTGCCTGTTATAGTTGTGCCTTCATTGGTGCTTATCTCAGGCATTGGTATATACAGCAGAAGAAGATGGATGAGATAAATGAAATACTTCAAAAAGACCTTTCTCTGGATAATAATATTGGCTGGACTGGCAGGGTATTTCTATCTTGATGTAGAAACGACCAAAAAAAAAGAGGCAGAAAAAGAAGAGGCAACCAGGCTGCTTCCATTCAAACCCTCAGAGGTCTTGGAACTGGAATTGAAGAAGGGGGATGGGGTTATAGTCGTCCAGAGGTGGGAGGACGGATGGCGGATAGAAAAGCCTATTAAAGTAAAGGCTGACGGCAAGTCAGTTGAAAAGGCATTGAGCTATATAACCCAGTCAAGGAATGATGCAGACTATGTGATGGATGAAAATCCGACACGGGAGAGACTTGCTGAGTTTGGACTTGCTAATCCTCAACTGGAGGTTACATTAAGGATTGGCAAGACTCTGACACCATATACACTTATATTTGGAGAGAGGGCACCAACACAAGGGGTTGCCTTTGCGATATTAAAGGGAAGCCCGAAGGTCTATAGGGTATTGGCAGATGCAAGGGCAGAGGCAGACCAGAGCTTGTATTATTTTAGGGATAAGACAATATTTAGAACCGAACCTAACATGGTGGATAAAGTAGAAATAGTAAAGGATAATAAAAAGGTAAGATGTGAACTTCCGATGGAAGAAGAGGGTAAATGGGAAATTATATCACCATTAAAGGCAAGGGCAGATATGATTAAAATCATAGAAATAGTCGCAAAATTCAAGAATAGTGAGATAAAGGAGTTTATAGATGAAGAGCCAAAAGACTTAAAAGCATACGGGCTATTTCCTGTTAAGACAAAGCTGTCAATCTGGTTGAGTGGAGACGAATCTCCGACGGAGACAATATTCATAGGTGAGAGGGATAAGAAGAAAAGAGGTTATCTTGCAAAACTTGAGAAGAAGGATAATGTATTTCTCATAGAGGAAGATATGGTGGACCTCCTGCCCGATGATGCAGAGGATTTAAGGGAGAGGAGTGTATTATTCTTTGAGGAAGGAAAGGTAAATAAGATAGAGGTTAAATATCCTGATAGAGAGATGGTAATTATAAAGACCCCTCCTCCTGATATTGAATGGAAGACATTGAAGCCAAGAGAGGAAATTTTTGATGTCAATATTATTAAGGAGTTTTTTAACAGGATAAAGGAATTCAAGGTAAAGGAATTTATATCGGAGGGGCATGAAGGATTAAAGACTTATGGACTGGATAGTCCTACCATAAAACTTCTGATATGGGAAGAAGGGAATAAGTCTCCCCATGAATTAAATATAGGAAATATCAGCAGTAAGGGAGATGGCATATATGCATGGACAGGTGAACAAGATACAATAGTTCTACTTGATAATAAGATAAAGGGGGTGATAAAAGACAGTTTTTGATTAAATAAAATCTTGATTTGGGAGGAGAAAGATGAAAATTAAAAAGGTGTTTGGCCTAATAATAATATTTTTTCTGATATTGATGTTTTCAGGAATGCAGGAAATTTCATCAGCAGAGGAGGCGAGCCTTGGACAGAAGTTTATAGATGCCCTTGAATCTAAAAATAATTCAGAGATGAAGGCAATAATAAAGAATAATAAAGACAATGTGCCAGAAGAGATAAAGGCAATGGTTGAATATGCAATGTCAGGCGAGGCAGAAGCAGGTGAAAGGGACTATTTGTTGAATATAGTCGGTATTATGGCAACTATATACAATGAAGAGTTTAAAGATGACAGATTGTTAAAATTTGTCATTGCCAATATAAATTCCTTAGAGAAGAAGGCGGAAAAGAAGACAGCGGAAAAGAAGACAGGAAAAAAGGCGTCTTCTTCTGATAAGATAAAGGAAGAGCTTGTTAAGCTTGGTAAGGGTGATTGGATAGTAACGAATATTAAGACTGACAATGTAAATGATATAAAGATAGAGATAGGGTTTAAGGTAAGCGGTGATTCAGCTTCAGCTAAGAATGTCTCTTTTGCAGACAGTAAAAAGGCAAAGGAGATTGTATTAAAATACATACCAAATGCAAAGGGGAGAATTGACTGGGTTAGCGGTGGTATGGGAATGAAGGTGGTGCTGTTAGAGTGAGGCAAGAGACAGGAGGCAAGAGACAAGATGCAAGGAGCAAGAAGTCAGAAGCAAGAAAAATCTTATATCTTGCTCCTTGTATCTTCCTTCTTTTGTTTTCATTATCCTATGCTGGTGATGCCCTATCGGGTGAGGAATTGTTTAAGAAGAAATGTAAACAGTGTCATAAGACAACTGAGCAGGTTTTAATCGGACCGGGGTTAAAGGATGTAACTAAGAGGAGAGATGTTGAATGGATAGATAGGTGGCTAAGTAACCCTAAAAAGATGTTGGAAAGTGACCCTATAGCACAGGAACTTAAAAAGAAATTTAAAAGGGCTATGCCTAAAATTCCCGAAATGTCCGATGAAGAACATAGAAAAAATATTATTGAATATTTAAAGACACTGTAAGACCAGAAGAACAAAGACTTAATGAAACCACAGATTACACAGATTTTCACAGATTTCTTAAAAAAATATTTTGTTTTAATCTGCGGATATATAATTTCCTATACATTCAAATATTATTCGGGATTTGTCATTGAAGGAGGTTGTGTGTCAGGAGAATAATTATCTTTACTCGGCCAGCCGGGATTTTTTGCTGCAGATACAGTCTGAATTGTAACCATCTCTACTTGATGATACATGGTCATCAGTTCCAGCTTCTTTGATTGAATATCTTTTAAATTTGCCCCTGGTATTTTCACCTGATAAAGATTGTATCCCTTGTCATAACCTATTATCTTTCCATTAATATTCTTAATAATATCATCAATTGCAGATTGAGTTGAGTCGCCTGTGAATGTAATCATTATTACATTCTTGACAACCAGCAGCCCTGTCTCTTCATCTTTAATAATATCTTGGGGGGATGGTAACGCAAATTTTTTTATTTCTTTATTAGATTTTGAATTGGTGGATGGGCGAGGTATATAAAAATAGATTGCAAAGGCAACGATTATTGCACCTATTATACTTGAAATAATAGATATTTTTTTCATGCAGTTTGGCTAATGCCAGGGGACAGAATTTATATTCCTGTCCCTTGGGCATTAACCCTATCATGGTTACTTACTTTACACATCTAAAACCGATATATCCATGAATATCGTCAGGAATACTCATAAGTGTAGAGATGGTTTTATTCATGTCCTCACCGTCAAAATATGAGCCGCCTCTCATAATCCTATATTGCTTTTTGCTATCCCATGCATCAACCCATTCCCATACATTTCCTGACATATCATAAACCCCATAAGGGCTCTTCCCTTTTTCAAGTGAGCCCACCTTTACTGGTCCATCTTTGGCAGCCTCAATTGAATTGGTCTTCTTACTATCAAATTTATCTCCCCACGGATAAAGCCTTCCGTCAGTGCCTCTTGCAGCCTTCTCCCACTCTACTGAAGTGGGAATCCTCTTCCCAGCCTCTTTGCAGTATTCCTCAGCCTCAAAATAGGAAACTTCAGTTACAGGGAAGTCATCTTTGCCATCCGGAAAAGTATGTTCGGGTTTAAATTTTTTGTATTGGGCATTTGTTACCTCATATTTATCAATATAGAATTCACCTATCTCTATCTTTTTCTTATCCTCTCCGAATAAGAATTTGCCACCAGGTATTGGAACCATATCATCGTCAGCATTTATAATATCTATAGAGAAAAATACAGCCAGAATTGCCACAAAAAAATAGACAAACTTCATACACACCTCCATTAAGTTAAATTGTATTGATAATTTAAAATTGTGATATAATAAGCTTCAATTAGATTGGGGTGAACAACTATAACATGAGGGGGTGAAATATTGCAAGAGAAAAATAAAATTTTTTTTAAGGAAATTATAGAAACTTTTTTTGTTCTTTTATTGGTGTCAGTTTTTTTAGTATTTTCAGGTTGCAAAAAGGAGGAGGAAAAGAGCGAGGTAGATTTAAAGAGAGAACAAAGGGAAAGAGAGTGGGCTGAATCAGGACATAAGGTGGCTGAACAGGAAGCGAGAGAGAAGGTATCGGTAGAGGTTGATTTTGAAAAGAAAAGCGAGGCTCAGATTTCTGCAGAGCCTCTTAGAAAAATGAAGGTAGGTGTGCTGGGGGCTGAAACAGGTGAGCTATCTGAATATGGCTTAAAAACACTAAAAGGCGTTCAGCTTGCCGTTGATGAGATAAATGCAGCAGGTGGTATCAATGGACAGTCTTTAGAGATTGTTCATTATGATACAGTTAGCAGTATGAAGGGGACCCTTAGTGCGGTTGATAGTTTTATAGGTGAGGGGGTAGCCGCTATTATCGGTAGTGCTACGAATGAGGTTACATTCAGCGCAAGCAAAATATTGAATGACAGGCAGACCATCCTTATCTCTGCAGGAACAAGGAGGAGGATAGGAGATACAGGTCCATATATGTTCAGGACTACACTCTCTGATGATATTGCTGTTGATGAACTTATTGATTATTGTATCAGCAAGCTTGGTATAAAAAAGTTTGCACTCTTTTCATCTATGAATAATGATTATTCAATAACTCTTACAGGGTTATTTAAGAGGTCTATATTAAACAAAGGAGGTGAAATAGTAGAGGATGTCTTTCTTTGGTCTGAATTAACTGCAAATATTTCTAAGGAAGACTCAAGCATAGAATCTCAGGTTAGAAAGATAAAGTCAAAATCCCCTGAAGCGGTAGTTTATACAGGTGACCCAGTGGAAGGAGTGAAGATAGCAAAAGAGATGAGAAAGCAGGGCATAAAGGTGCCCATGATAGGTGGAGAAGACCTTTACATTGATAATTTTCTAAGAGATGGGAAGGATGCGGTTCTTGGAACAATAGTTTATTCAGGTTTCTACGGCAATTCCGATTCACCGCACACTAAAAAATTTGCTGATTCCTACAAGAAAAAAACAGGGGAAAGTCCTGACAGGATTGCAGCATTGGGTTATGAGGCATTGATGTTAGTGGCTGAAGGATTACGAAAAACAAAATCCATGAGGCCGACACATATCAGGGATTCACTGTCAGCTATAAGAGATTTCAGAAGCGTAACCGGTGCGGTAAGTTTTACTGACAGGAGAGAGGTTAAAAAGCATGCTTATATCCTCAGGGTTGAAAAAGAGGGAGGAAAGATTGGGTTTAATTTAATGTATTAGGAATTTCAATCCTATACATGATTACAGAGATTATAAAAAGATTCTGGAGATTAAAATCTCTGTAATCTAAACTTAATCTTTGTAATCAGTTAGTGTGAGCGAAGCGAACACCTAATTTAATAGGGGGTGAGGGATAATGAAAAGTCAAAACGAGATTCGTTACTTTTTTATTTTGTCTTCTGTCTTCTGTCTTCTGTCTTCTGTTATTTTTCTCCCTTCCGTTTACCCTCATGGGAGAGATGGAGGTGGAGGAGATAAGTTGATTGATACAGAGAAAATGATTTATATCCCTGAAGGAGAGTTTGTAATGGGGAGTAACGAAGATGAGCTAACAGAAATAAAGAAAGTTTATGGGAAGAGAGGTGGAATTGAGGGGTATTTATTTGAAAAGGAAAAACCCAAAAGAAAGGTTTTTGTTAAATCCTTTTTTATTGATAAGTATGAGGTAACAAATGCCCAATATAAGAAATTTTTAGATGCTACAGGACATCCTGCCCCGATGAGATGGCATAATGGTAAGTATCCGCAAGGAAAGGCTAACAATCCTGTCCTGTATGTGAGCTGGTATGATGCAAAGGCATACGCAAAATGGGCAGGTAAGAGACTTCCCACTGAGGAGGAATGGGAGAAGGCTGCAAGAGGCGCTGACGGAAGGATTTTTCCATGGGGGAATAAATATGACCCAACATTGACCAGCACAGCAGAATCTATTATGGAAAATATTGAGGAAGGGATTTGTAATGTTACTACAGGTATTGCTGTCGGTACTGCAAAGGGTGATGTAAGCCCCTATGGCGTCCACGACATGGGTGGGAATGTGCGGGAATGGACGGATAGCTGGTTCAATATTGAAAAGGGTGAGAAGGTAGTTAAAGGTGGTTCCTGGGTTGACCTGTCGCCGAGGGCACGATGTGCGAGTAAAGACGGTGTTAACCCTAAAGGGATTAGTCATATTATAGGGTTTAGATGTGTTAGAGATTATGAAATGACAGCATGAAAATCAATTTCCTCTCGCGAATCCAGAATAAGATATTCCTTTCCCTGATATTAGCAGCAATCCTGCCTATCGTATATTTTGGTTACAATAGCATGAAATCAACGAGGAATTCTCTGATAGATGATACCCTAAGGAAAATGTATTTAAGTGTATTTTCCATGGGTAAGGATATAGAGAATCATCTGAATAATGCAAAGGGGGACCTCCTTTATTTACGGTCTTCCGCACCATTAGAGTATCTTTTGGACGCCATAGAGTTTAATGATATGGCTTCCGTTACATATTGGAGAACTCTACTTGAAAAGGAATTTGCCAATCTTGTAGAGCAGAAGAATGTCTATTTACAGGTGGGCTTTTTATCGCAGAATGGGGATGAGATTGCACTTGTTGTATATGATTTGAATCGTCCGATTATACTCCCGAGAAAAAGCCTGCATAACCAGAGAGAGAGCGGTTATTTTGGAATAGCGACTGAATTAGCTAATGGAAAAATCGCCTCAATACCCTTAAGGAGTTATATTATTAAAGGTTTAAATCTTTCAAATATTGCATTGATGCGTTATATCACGCCTGTCTATAACAGGAAGGGGAGATGGATGGGAATGATATATCTTGATGTGATGGGAAAACATCTCTACGATACAGTGAAGATGTCTATAATGGACAGGGCTTTTAAGGTTTTTCTTGTTAATAACAGGGGTTTTTATTTCTTCAATCCCGAATGGGAGGTTGAGGAGAATCTATTGAATACGGGTGATATGCCTGAAAATATAAGTGAGGTATATTCTAAGGAAATTGTATCTCAGATGTTATCCGGGAAATCAGGTGTAACTATGGATGATGATGAAAATCTGTTTGCATATATGCCTGTTTTTCCAACCGAGACGAATAAAGATTTTTATTATATGATTGTTCAGATGTATCCTAAAAATCTCCTCTCCGGGGGGGCTAAGGATTTTGAGAAATTGTTTGTAATTACTGTATCTGCAGCTATCCTGCTGACTGTCATAATGGGAATAATCATTTCAAAGATGCTTACAAATCCCCTCTCAAGACTCAAAAGAGGCGTTCAACTAATTGGTAAAGGGAATCTGGATTACAGGCTGAACATTAAAAGTGGAGACGAGGTTGAAGATGTAGCTGTTGAATTTAATAACATGGCAGAAAAGCTTAAAAAATACAGCCGCAATCTTGAGGAGAAGGTGGAGGAGAGGACAAAAAAGGTGGAGGATTATGAGAAGCAGTTGATTCACTCAGAAAAGATGGCATCACTTGGACTTTTAGCAGCCGGGGTTGCCCATGAGATAAATAATCCTATCGGTATTATAGTTAACAGGATTGAGTGTTTGAAGATGGAGAATAAGAATGGTGATATTCCTGAAAAGGTTATGAAAGATTTAGATACAATGATGCATCATGCAATGAGGGTCTCCAGTATAACAGGAAACCTTCTTTCATTTTCAAGGGAATCCTCATATGAGTTTCAGTCTCAGGATGTGAATAAGATTATAGAGAAGGTTTTGATGTTCCTGGAGGCTTCTATATCTGCAAAGGGAATAACCATGGAGAAATATCTTACCATGAGATTGCCATTGCTATTTGGAAGCAGCGGAGGGCTGGAGCAGGTATTTTTAAATATTATCCATAATGCAATGGATGCAACAAATGACGGAGGGAGGATAAGGGTTGAGACAAAATATGATTCTGTTCCCGATTCCGTAGTGCGAGGCTTTAGCCTCGCTGATAAGGGATTTGTAAGCATTATCATCTCAGATACGGGTGATGGAATACCTCATGAATATATAGGTAAAATATTTGACCCATTCTTTACCACGAAGGAGATTGGCAAAGGGACAGGGCTTGGCTTGTCTATAAGCTACGGTATAATAAAGGAGCATGGGGGTGAGATTAGGGTAGACAGTGAGGTATCAAAGGGGACTACCTTTACAGTGTTATTACCTGTCATGGCAGAGTAAATTTCATCTCAAAAAATGCGTGAAACCACAGGTTAACACAGATTAACACAGATTGAACAAAAGTGTCAGAGCAAAAAAACTTTAACACTATGACACTTTGACTCTTTGATACTTTTTTTAAAGTCAGTGTTTACCTGTGTTTATCTGTGGTTAATGCATAATCTGAGTTCATAAATTCATGCCTTTTTTAAGTCATCTATAGCCTCCAAAAAATTGGTAATATTAAGTGGTTTAGAGAACCACCTTGCCCCAGTTTCTTGCATAAACTTTCCTGTTTCTGGCTTCATATTACCTGTGACGAATATGATCCTCTCTTTCATAGAGGGGCTCTTATTAACAAGTTTCCTGTAAAATTCTATTCCATCCATTACAGGCATATTGATATCGCTTATTATCAGGTCATATTGGGAACTATCTATCATCTTTAATGCCTCAATGCCATTTCTTGCCGTCTTGACCTCATAGCCCCGAACAAGGGTTAGTATGTTTAACATAAAACCAAGGATAGCAGGATCGTCATCAATTACAAGTATGGTTCTTTTCATCTTTCTTTTCTCCTCACAAAAGATAAACCCGCAGTATGGACATGGGGGTGGTTCATGATGGGCTGCCGTGTAGAAAGGCTTTTTACATTGTGGGCATATTACCTCTTCTGCCATTTTAACCTCATGGTCTATCTCTGTTTGTCATACGGAGACAGGTCTTTTTAGTCTGAATCTCATCTCACTACCCTTACCACCATGCCCCTCTATAATCTCATCCAAAATGGCAAGTCCATATCTTTCAAGAGAATTCATCATGGACTTTAGTTCAGTAGAAGCAAGACTTTTTCCGTTTGCCCTCTCTATCTGTTCCAGTTCAATTCTCTCAGTTACCTCAGTGTCTGTAGAGTTCACAAGGAGTAGGATATATAGTTTTAGTTCACCGTTCATTAGAAGGGGAAAACAGTTTGAGTTGCTCAGGCCCCTTAGAAACCCTATCTTGTCCATAATAATTTGTAAAATTGTTGTATAGACTTAGTTAAGATAGGATAAATATTCTATATTGTCAAGAGAAAAAGGACAATATTATTTTGCCTATCTTTTCATTGACAATGAAATAGAAAAGGGATATTTTGAGTTGTGGTAGGAGTAACTCCTCATACAAAAAATAATGAAAGAACAGATAGGAAAAAGGTTGCGGGATTTGAGGCAGAGGAAAGAATTTACCCAGAAGACCCTGGCTAAAATGGCAGGGGTGGACTATACCTATATAGGAAAAATAGAACGAGGTGAGCAACTCCCTTCCTTAAAGGTTCTTATAAGGTTTGCCGAGTGCCTTTCCTTGCCACTGAACCGCTTCTTTATGGATGAAGCTACATGGAGATTGGTCTGCCTTGCCCCGGCCGATATTTATAAAGGCATACAGAGAGAGAATCTCTGGGAATTGTTAAGATTATTGGAAGGAGCGGCAGAGGAGGACATCTCTCTCTTGACAGAGATAGTGCGTGTGTTAAAAAAGCACAGGGAGATTAGGGTAGTGCGAAAAGAAGGTCTGCCAATGGTGGCAGAGCCGCAGATAGGATACAAGAGGAAGAACAAGTAAGTCATATCAAGAGGCAAATTCATTATACTTTGTGATGAGAAAATTAATTTTATTCCTGTTTTTTGCCTCAGGCATAAGCGGGCTTATTTATGAAATAGTATGGACGAGGATTTTTACCCTTCTTTTTGGCAATACAACCTATGCCATAAGCACCGTCCTTACTGCCTTTATGGCAGGGCTTGCAGCGGGGAGTTTTATATTCGGGAGGATTGCTGATAAATTCCCAATTCCCAATTCCCAATTTTCAATTTTCAATTTTCAATTTTCAATTCCTAATTCCCCTCTCATGCTTTATGCAATCCTTGAATTGTGTATAGGCATCTCTGCCTTATTAGTCCCTTCGTCTTTAAGTATATTGGACAATTTTTATATCTCTGTTCTGGGGAATGCTGTTCCCTCATCTCTTTCTTCCAATATTATAAGATTTTTCATTTCGTTTCTTATACTATTCATTCCTACAACACTTATGGGCGGGACACTGCCGGTATTGAGTAAATATTTTATTCACAAAATGGAAGAATTGGGATGGAATGTGGGAATTATCTATGCAGTTAATACCCTTGGGGCTGTTATTGGATGTTTCATGACAGGTTATATGTTTATAGCAACCATTGGTGTAAAGAACACAACCTTATTAGCAGTATCTATAAATATTGCAGTAGGGATTGTGGTAATGGCAGCCGCAGGCTTTAGCCTGCGTAAAAGTCACCAGTCACCAGTCACCAGTTATCAGCAAGAAGCAAGAAGCAAGAAACAAGAAGCGAGAAGCAAGAAGCAAGAGGCAAGACTCCCGACTCTCAACTCCCGACTTCTTCTCCTCTTCTTCGGTCTTTCAGGTTTTACATCCCTGTCTTATGAAGTGCTCTGGACAAGGGCATTCTCCCTTACATTCTATTCAACAGTGTATTTATTCAGCAACATATTAACAGTATTTTTATTGGGCATAGCCATTGGGAGTCTTGTCTTTACAAAACTGTTAAAGTGGCGGGAGGATATGGACATGGTAAGGGTATTCGGCATTATTGAATTCCTGATAGGTATGTGTGCTTTATTAAGTATAATCTTTTTCCAGTGGCTGCCATTCGGTATAAACAATATCAGTTCTCTATTTGACGAAATGACATGGCAGAAGAATATACTGATAATATTTGTCATAAATCTGATAGTGATGGCAGTCCCTACACTCTTAATGGGAATAACCTTTCCCCTTATTGGAAGACTTTACACAGACAATCTAAATCTCCTTGGCAGGAAGATAGGGGATGTATATTCTATAAATACTATAGGAAGTATTATTGGTTCCTTTATGTCAGGCTTTATACTTATTCCATTTCTTGGTGTACAAAAAAGCATTTTGTTTGTTTCATTCATAAATCTGATTATGGGGGTTATTATCATTTATAGGAGTCCTGCTGGAATCAATGGACTTAAATGGTCAGGCTTGATTTCAGCTATCATGCTTTTCATTGTATTCGGGAAGATTGCGACGGCAGGTGTTAACATGGGAGTTGGCCATAGTCTCAATGGGAATATAATATTTTCAAAAGAAGATGTGAGCGGCACGGTGAAGGTTGTGGAGGATGAAAGCGGCCGCTTTCGGACACTGATGGTAAATAACTATTCCCTTGCTACAAGTGGTGATGTGGCTGTGAGATTTGGTCATATACCACTCCTCCTTCACAATAATCCTGACGATGTCCTTGTTATATCCCTTGGTTCAGGGATAACCCTCGGTGCTGTTGGACAGCATCCTGTTAAAAATATAGAGTGTGTAGAAATAGTTCCAGGTGTTGTAGATGCGGCAGGGTTTTTTGAGAGAGAAAATCATAATATATTAAAAGACCCGAGGCTCAGGCTTACTATATGGGATGGCAGAAACTATCTTCTCACCACACAGAGTAAATATGATGTAATCATATCAGACCTATTCCAGCCTGATAGTGCAGGAACGGGTAATCTATATTCAATAGAGCATTATAAGAAGTGCAAGGACAAATTAAAAAATAACGGTTTTATGGCACAATGGCTTCCACTCTATCAACTTTCAACAGAAGATTTGAAGGTTATAATGGCTACATTTTCAAAAGTTTTTCCTCATGTTACTGTATGGTATGGAGATATAAATAGTGTTAAGCCAACACTTCTCCTTCTCGGCTCGGAATCTCCTCTAAAAATAGATATGGAACATTTGCAGGAGAAGATGAGACAGAAAGGTGTGATTTCTGATATTATAGAAAGAGATAACCCTTTTGCCTTTATGAGTTTCTTTATAATGGATGAAAATGGTATATCAAAATTTATAGAGGGGGCGGTATTGAATACAGATGATAAACCATATATTGAATTCTCTGCACCAAAATATATATGGAAACGTTCAGAGTCAGCAGTTCAAAACTTCAGAGAATTGAGCAAGCTCAGGGAATTGCCCGCTTCAATACTCAGCACTCAGCACTCGGCACTCAGCACTTATTTTAAGGGCAGGGAGCATATAATAAATGGTAGGATATATCATGCTGGAGGATTATTTGACAAAGAGATTGAAGAATACAGAATGGCAGAGATGGAAAATCCATTTGACCCGTATTTGGGATTCGCCTATTTTGAATTGGGATATGAATATTATATAAAGGGGATGTATAAAGATGCAGTATCTGTTTTTGAGAGGGCAAGGGTGATAAACAGGGATTTAAAAGAGATACAGTTTTACCTCGCAAAGTCTTACAATAAACTTGGAATGCAAAGGGAATATGAGGAGATATTAAAACAGAATCCGGAGTTTATAAAGAAAAATTAAAAAATCAAGAGCAAAAACCTAATTTGGAACCACAGATGGACACAGATTCACACAGATGACAGCATTGCTGTCATTCTGAGGGCGAAGCCCGAAGCTTGTCCTGAGCGTAGCGAAGGAACTAATAAGACCCTTCACTTCGTTCAGGGTGACACTCCGTGTCAGATTCCTCACGGAGACTGCCCTGAGCAAAACATCGAGATTCTTCGCCTTCGGCTCAGAATGACAGGACGAAGGGTTCGGAATGACATTTCTCGTGAAAATCTTGTGTTAATCTTGTGGTTTAATAATTTTCTATGTCGGAGACAATTCTAATAATAGATGATGAGATAGATATGCTTGAGAACTGCTCCAGGATTTTGAAAAATCTTGGCTGTGAGTGTATTACTGCCTCAAATGGTGAAGAGGCTATAAAAATTGTAAGAGAGAAATTGCCTGATTTAATAATAACTGATTTAAAGATGCCGGGTAAAAGTGGTCTTGAATTGCTAAAAGAGATAAAGGGTGAAAACCCCAGCAGTATTGTTATTTTATTTACTGCCTTTGCAACAATAGAATCAGCAGTTGAAGCGGTAAAATGCGGTGCCTTTGACTATCTGCAAAAGCCATTTACAGCAGACCAGTTGAAGATTGCGGTAGAAAGGGCGCTGACCCAGAAGAGGCTTACAGAGGAAAATAAAAATTTAAAAGAACAGCTCCATGAACATTTTAAATTTGACAATATTATTGGACAAAGCCAGAAAATCAAGGATGTCCTTGATATGGTTAGGAAGGTGTCAAAGACAGATTCTAATATCCTTATATTGGGTGAGAGTGGAACGGGGAAGGAATTGATTGCACGATGTATTCATGCAAATAGTGAGCGGGTAGGAATGCCCTTTGTTCCTGTAGATTGTGCATCCCTGCCTGAAAATTTGCTTGAATCAGAACTCTTCGGTCATGAAAAGGGTTCTTTTACAGGTGCCCATATATCAAGGCAGGGTATGTTTGAGACTGCCAAAGGTGGGACATTATTCCTTGATGAGATAGGCGAGCTTACACCAAATCTTCAGGCGAAACTTTTAAGGGTATTGCAGGAGAGACAGGTTCGGAGGGTTGGGGGCAGAAAACTCATAGACATTGATATAAGGGTAATATCCGCTACAAATAAAGACCTGGGACAGGCGATACAGAAAAAAGAATTTAGAGAAGACCTCTTTTTCAGATTAAATGTCATTTCTATTACACTTCCACTTTTGAGAGAGAGGGTTGATGATATACCGCTTTTGTGCAATTTCTTTATAAAAAATGACCCAGTTGCTGATAAAAAGCAGATTAAAGAAATATCTGATGAGACAATAGAAAAGTTAAAGAAATATAATTGGCCTGGTAATATAAGGGAACTGCAGAATGTTATTGAAAGGGCAGTCTCCCTCTCTGATGGAGGTATAATAACTGTAAAAGACCTCCCAGATAATATCGTAGTGCGAGGCTTCAGCCTCGCTGAAAAAGCGAACCTAAAGGTTCGCACTACCTTTAAAGATGCAAAAAAAGAATGGTTGTCTTCTTTTGAAAAGGAGTATCTTGTTGAACTTTTAAGGAGAAATAACAACAATATTACAAAGGCTTCGGGAGAGGCAAATATTCCAAGGATGACAATTTATCGTTTAATGAAGAAATATAAATTGAACCTGAATTATGCATTAACCACAGATGAACACAGGTAAACACTGATTTAACAGAATGAAGATAAGATGATGAGAAGTTGAGAAGTTATGAGGTTTTGTATTTTTCATCTTCCAATCTTCTTATCTTCTCAGCTTCTTGTTTTGATTTTATCTGTGTTCATCCGTGTTTATCTGTGGTTGCTTCTGTAGTTTTTTTGGTTGTGGCTTTGCCGCGCTGTGTTTACCTGTGGTTTCACGATTTTTTGGGTTGAATATAGCAGAAAATAATTAATTTCGTAACATTAATGTTACAATTCTTACTATTGATAGTATCTTTAAATTCAATGGGTTTGCTAAAGTTTCAAGATATGACTTATAAGCGTAACATTAATGTTGCGTTTAATATGATTTTTAAAAATTTATGAGTACGGGCATAAAATAAAAGTGTATAAATATCAGACAGTTAGACAGAAAATATTCCTTTGTGATTCTGGCATGTATATTGCTGAGTTATATATCCGTTAATCACTAATTTTAATAATGAAAGGAGGTGAAAAATTTGAAAAAATATCTGTCTATTATAGTTGTTTCATTATTTGTTCTTTCCTGTGGGGTAGCATTCTCATATGAGGGGTCTCTTCCTGATGATACGGCATATGTAGGAACCATCACAAAGATTGACAGGGGTGCAAGGGTAATTGAGCTTACAACCAAGTTTGAGAAAACCCCAAAGACATGGAAGCTCCATATGCAGGATGAGTGTCAGATTCAGGTAAATACAACAAAAAATCCATCAGAGAAAGGCGCATTCAAGAAACTCTCTGAGTTAAAAGAGGGAACACTTGCAGAGGTTCATGGATGGCCATCAAGGGATGGTGGGAAATGGTTGGCAAGAAAGATTAGCATCCTGAATCCAGATGATTACATGGTAAAGAGGTTAGAGGCAGATGCAAAGGGAGGGGTATATTTTGGCCATGAGCCATGATTTTAAAAGGGATGGAGGTGAAATAAATGAATAAGAAGGGCTTTTTAGCCTTAATTTTCGCAGTATTTTTTGTAGCAGGAATAGCCGAAGCCCGTAAGACAGAGATAACTCCTGCGGACGAGAGGGATTGGCAGGTTATAGCACCTCAGGACAGTGACGCACCTTTGAGAGATTATGCAATGCTGTATGAGGCTGGCGGACATGACGGGAACATTGGTGTTATCGGTATCCCCAGTATGAGGGTATACAGATATATCATGTGTGGTGTTGATATGCATAACTTCCCGTTCAGCGGTTCAAACGCTGGTAACAATAATGGAACCCCTGATGGAAAGTTTCTTTGGGTAAGTGATAAGGGTGCAGATGCAGTTATAGAGGTAAATTTACAAACTGGTTTTGCTGAGAGGATTCTTGCAAATCCAAAACCATTTGGTATTCACCACGCAGCAGCAATGAGCCCGAATGGTAAATATATATTCCTAACAGGTGAACTCACCGGCAAGGTGGCAAAGATGAGGGTATCTGACGGCGCAACAACCGTTATAGATGTTCCACCAGCACCGAGTGCACCTGACTATCCTGATACAAGCAAGGATGGAAAATATTTATTTGCTGGTAACTACTACCACAGTGCAACAATGGTCTTCAGCCAGGACCCTTTTAAATTTATAAAAGAGATTCCTGTCGGTAAGAATCCACATGGGCACAATGCTGAGCCGAGGGGCAGATGGGTAGTAGTATGTGATAAACTTTCTGCGACCCAGTCTGTTATTGATGTCCGACAGTTAAAGGTGCATAAGGTTATTCCTGTTGGTGCAGGTCCACTGCATAACCAGCCTGATACCTTTGGAAAGTATAACTATATAAGCAGCTTCGTATCAGACTCTACTTCAAAGGTTGACCTTGGCAGGATGCAGATGGTTGACGAGTTCCCAATCCATTACAGGGTGGGACACAACTCCATCGCACCTGATAACCACTACTATGTCTCACAGAATAAGTATTCCACAGGTCTATTCAACCCAACAGGTATAGTTTATGCGGTTAACTTTGAGGAACAGGATATTGATGAACTCTCCCCGACTTACGGAAAGACTGTAAAACTTATTCCTATAAATGGAGAGCCTCATGAAGGAAGGCAGATATTCTCCACCACTATCCAGAGATGGAATACAGGTAGAGGAGAAGAGATGTTCACCAAGGGGTATGAGCTGGGGGATGTAAAGGTCAGCTTTGATGACCGTGGTGTCCCAGGCAGAAGCCTGACAAAGAGGCCATCATTATATCCTGTTCATCTTGCCAATGCAAAGAGATATTTTATTCCGAGGGATGATGGGAAGCCTGGTGTAACCAAGGAAGGGGATGTCTATGTAGTAAGGCTAAAGGGATTTAGCTATGGTTATGTCCCGAGGTTTTTCCATGTTCCAAAGGGTGCAAATGTAAGGATAATTTACACAAACATTGATAAGGCAGCAGGTCTTACAAAGAATCCCGATGTTACTATGGGTTTCCTTCCAGCAGGATACTATGGTCAGAGAACCCGACTGGATGGAGTAAGGGGTATGTCAGCGGTAGGAGAATTTGTTGCCGATAAGGCAGGTGAATTTGAATTCTACTGCCAGCAGTTCTGCGGACCACTTCATCTTGAGATGAGGGGGACATTCTTTGTTGACCCACCGGGTGGAACTGCATCACTCTCTGTTGGTGATTATGATGAGATGTCAAAACTTGAATATCAGGTTCTCGACCCTGAGGAGAGGGAGTTTATCACAGGTGGTAACAGGCTGTTGAATACATTAAGAGAGGGTAATGAACCTGCGATATAAATTTTCAGGTTTAACCTTCAAGACAGTTTGAAAGGAAGGGGTTAGGATTAAAAATCCTAACCCCTTTTTTATGTTTATGTATAGGAAATTCAATCCTCTGCATGATTACAAAGATTATAAAAAGATTTCGGAGATTAAAATCTCTGTAATCTAAACTTAATCTCTGTAATCAAAGTTTAATTCAAAAATGTTATTGACATAATTTGTATATAGATGATATATTGGCATAAATTTAAAATCAATAATATATATATTTGATATATGATTTAGGTCATATATATTATATCTGACAGGTGTATCATTTATGTATTCTTTCTCGGCTTAATAATTATTCTCTTTTATGAATAGATTTCTTTCATTAGTATTGATGGGATTAATATCCCTTTTAATTGGTTGCAGCGGGTCCCGGGCTGAATTGCCAAAGGAAAATCCTGAAGAGGTGGTTAAAAGATTCTACTTTTTGCTGTCCCAAAAAGGTAAGGCTCCAGCCGCAGAGGCCCGTAAATTGATAAGTACAAAATATGGGAATATTGAAGATGATACATTTATGAGATGGACAGAGCAATTTGACCCTGAGACAAAGATAAAAATCATAGATAGTTCAATATCAAATAAAAGGGATGCTAAAGGGAATATTCTTGCAAAGGTAACAGTTGAATATAGTGTACCCTCTATCTTTGGGAGTCCATTTACATCAAAGAGTCAGACCAATCTAATTCTTGATGAGGAGGAGAAAAGGTGGAAGATAGACTTTACTGCCGAGACAAAGGATGAAGACGGTTTTAGAAAAGAAGGATAAAAAATATAAACTCAAATAATGCGTGAAACCACAGGTAAACACAGATTAACACAGGTTATTCAATGAATTAAAAGAAATATATATATCAATTTTTAAGTGAAGGAAGAATTATAATAATTTTTTGTTTTATCAGTGTTTAACTGTGTTCATCTGTGGTTAATGCATAATTTAGGGTAAATTTATAGTCATAACATGAAGAGGAGAATGTCATGATTGAATGGTTAAATGAAAGAACAGGCATTAAAGATCGAATTACTAAACAGTTAGAGTATCCGATACCCGCATATGCAAATATCTGGATATGTTTCGGAGGACTTGCATTTTTTCTTATTGTTCTTCAAGTCTTTTCAGGTGTATTCATGATGTTTTTCTATATTCCAATTGCAGAAAAGGCACAGGATAGTATAAAATATCTTTGCAATAGTATTCCTTATGGAGGATTAATAAGGAACATGCACCGCTGGAGTGCAACCCTGATAGTTTTTTTTCTCTTTATTCATACAGTAAATGTTATTACAAGACGGGCATATAAAAGTCCGAGGGAGTTGAACTGGTGGTCAGGTATATTGCTTTTCTTGCTGATTCTTCTTTTTACAGTGTCAGGAATTATACTTCCATGGGATTGGAGGAGTTACTGGGAGTTGATTATATGGGCAGACTGGTTTGGTGCTTTACCTATAATTGGTGAGCATCTAATAGTTCCTATTCTATCGGCATTTGGTGTAGGGAGGAGTTTTATCATTCATGTATGGATACTTCCCGCCATCGTATTGTTTATCTTAATTTTTCATCTTAGGATGGTAAGGAAGTTAGGTATAGCCGAGCCATTATAAGGAAAGTTCAAAATTAAAAAATCAAAATGAAAAATGACAGGTAAAAAATTTAAAAGAACAAAAAATCCATAATTTTGATTTTTGATGTTTGATTTTTTATTTTTAGGAGGGAGATACAAAAATGAAAGAAGGCAAACAAAGAACCTGGTGGCCCCATCATGTCCTAAAGGCAGGGTCGCTGACGATTGTACTATTTGTAGTTGTAATTGTTCTGGCAATGAGATTTCAGATTCCAGATGATGCACCTACTGTAGTGCCAATGGCTGATGATGGACAATATATACCAGGTCCTGAGTGGTATTTTCTTTTCCTGTGGCAGCCTTTCTGGTATTTTACAGGTGGATATAAACACCTCCTCTCTTACGCGGTAATTATTCCGGCTATTTTCATTTTATTTCTCATCTTGCTTCCTTTTATAAGAATACCATTTTTGTCACGAAAAGGCGTAAGTAACCCTGAGAATGTAGCTATTAAGCCTATGGGTATTTTTAGAAAATTAGTATTTAATGCCCCTGTTTTGATTGCGGCAGTATTTTTGGCATTTATTACCTTTAAAAGCGGGTATCAGGCAAAGTTGTATGGATGTGATGCATGTCATAACTCAGCTATGGGGGTCAGGATGGGTTTACCACCTGTAAATGTGGTAGAATATTATAAAGTTGACAGGGCAGGGCAGATAGGGAGCGGTAAATATAAGGCAGGGAAGGTGGTAAGTATTGATGAAATAACAGGGAAAAAAACTTATGACCTTGCCGGGACAGAGTCTTATAAAGATGCCAATTGGCAGATGCGTCATATGTATGAACCGACATTTACATGGTAACCCCCTCACCCCTCCCTCTCCCCTTAGGGGAGAGGATTAAGGTGAGGGGTTATTTTCTATGAATCCTTTTAAAAAAATCTTTTTATTGTTTACATTTCTATTCTTATACCTCCTTGTTAATATATCTACTGGAGATGAGCAGGGACAGCATGCTATGCATGGAGATACCACATCTGTTGCCACTTCAAAAACAGGTGAGGGACCTGTCATTAATGAATATGTAATACCAACCCCCTATAGTCATCCCTTTGGTATAGTGGTAGATTCAAAGGATAAAATCTGGTTTACAGCCCAGGGTACAAATAAAATAGTTAAATTTGACCCTGTAAATCAGACCTTCAAAGAGTATCAGATACCATCTACGGCGGCACTTCCAAAGAGCGATTGGAAATATTCACCTGCAGAAAAAACCCCTCCAAAAGAGGTTTATGATGTGTCTCTTGGCAGTCCGGGGGCCATTATTATAGACAAAAATGACAAGTTATGGTTTGTGGAGCAGATTGGCAATAAAATCGGCAGTTTTGACCCCTCTACAGAGAAATTTGTAGAATATGATATACCAACACCACAGAGCAATCCAAATGATTTGGCATTAGATTCAGAGGGTAATGTGTGGTTTGTAGAATGGAATAACGGTAAAATCGGGAAGCTTGACTTTAAGATAAAGAAGGTTGTTGAATATGACCTCAAATCCAATAGTCATCCCGCAGGCATTGCTGTAGATGCAGAAGACAATATCTGGATTAGCGACATAGCAATGAATGAGATAGGGAGGTTTAACCCAAAGACCAAAACCTATAAGGTATTTCCGATAGCTACTCCTCTAAGCCGGCCGGGCAAGATATTGATTGACAGCTCAAAAAATATATGGTTTCCACAGCTTCACAGCCATAAGGTTACAATGCTTGTCCCATCAACAGGCATGATGAGTGAGGCAGTGCTCCCCGGTTATAACAGCGTTCCACAGAGTATAATATTTGATAAAAAGGGGAGGCTATGGTATATAGATGATATGATGAATAAGATAGGCTACTTTGAGCTGCAATCTGCATCATTTAACGATTTTGACATACCAACAATAAATTCCCAGCCTATGCATATGGCTATAGATTCAAAAGGGGATATATGGTTCACAGAGCATGACAGGGGGGCAAATAAGATTGCACAGGTAGTTATTACTTCTGTACCTGATATTCCTGCAGCACACATGCATGAACACTCAGAGGACAATAAAGGACAGGCGGAAGGTTTGCAGGAATCGGCAGTCGTTGGTAAAGTGCCTTTATGGGTTTATGTATCAGGCATATTGCTTATAGTGGTTGTCATATCAGCTTTGGTTTTTGTTAAGAAGAAGAGGGCATGAGAAATAAAAAGTCAGAAGTTAGAGATTCTCTTCTGTCTTCTGTCTTCTGTCCTCTGTTCTCTGTCTTCTGTCTTCTGTCTTCTGTCTTTCCAGTCTTTGCCTCCGACGAGACCCCTTTTGAAGAATTTCCCATTCCTACCCCTTTAAGTTCTCCGACTGATATTGCTGTAGACCGTTCTGGCATCGTATGGGTTGTGGAATATAGTGCAAATAAGATTGGAAGGTTAGACCCTTCAAAAAATATCTTTGAAGAATTTGAGATACCTACAACTAAGAGTGAGACCACAGACATGACAATAGACAAAGATAATAACCTGTGGTTCACGGAGCAGGAAGGAAATCAGCTCGGAAAATTTAATACACGAACATTAAAATTTGAGGAGTTTGACCTGCCTGTTCCGGATAGTAATCCTGCCTCCATATCTTTAGATTCAAAGGGCAATGTATGGTTTGTGGAGTGGAATAGAAATAAGATAACTAAATTTACCCCGCCCCCCCTTCATGAGGGGGGCGGGGAACCCATCCAGAAGATGGGTCGGGGGAGGTTTAAATCCTATGATATTCCTACTCCCATGAGCCAGTCATCAGGTCTCGTCTGTGATTCAAAAGGCAATATATGGTTTGCGGAAAAGGGTGGGAACAAGATTGGAATGTTAAATCAGGAAAGCGGCAAATTCAAGGAGTATGAACTAAAACCAGCGATGAGTATGCCTATAGGCACTGTAATTGATTCAAAAGGGAATGTATGGTTTTGCCGTCTAAAAGATAAAAAGCTGGTTAGACTTAATCCTGCCACAGGCGAATTCAAAGACTTCACGATTCCAGGGACAAAGGGGGCTCAGAGTATGGCTATAGACAAGGAGGACAACATCTGGCTTGCCTTGAGATATGAGAACAAGATTATCAGATTTGAACACGATTCAGAAATTTTTACAGAATATAACATCATTACTAAAGATAGCCAACCACTGGCTATAGTTGCAGATGTAAAAGGCAATGTATGGTTTACAATGATAACAGGGAATAAGATAGGTAAGCTAAATTTGTCTAAGATAGAAAGTATATCAAAAAAATCGGATTTAAAGGTCAAACTTAAACCACCAGAGGAGATAATAAAAAGATAAGCAAAAAGGTTGAGGTTAAGGTTAAGGAAATCCTAACTCAGCCTCAACCTTAACCTTAACCTATGAAGTATGCAAGACCTTTAATCCTCCTCATATTCTTCCTATCAGGTGCCTCAGGGCTTATCTATGAAATTGTCTGGACCCGCCTCCTTTCACTCGTATTTGGTGTATCCTCATTTGCAATAAGCACTGTCCTTACCGTATTTATGGCAGGGCTTGGTATAGGGGGATATACCTTCGGCAAACTCATAGATAAGAGGGGGAATCCTCTGAAGGTATATGCACTTCTTGAGATTCTAATAGGTTTATATGCTATCTTATTGCCAAATATTTTTTCACTTACAGAATGGCTGTACATAAAACTTCATGTATTAACAGGGGGGAGTTTCCTGCTCCTTTCTGCAGAGAGGTTTTTAATCTCCTTCTTCATCCTGATATTTCCAACAACTATGATGGGGGGCACACTTCCTGTCATATCAAGATTTCTTATAAAGAGTGAGAACAGAATAGGGGTTGATACAGGAGTTATATATTCCTTAAATACCTTCGGGGCAGTTGCAGGATGTATTATTACAGGTTTTTACCTGATAGAGGTTATTGGTGTTACACAATCGCTCTATTTAGCCGCTGTCTTGAATTTAATTGCAGGGGGAGGGGCGTATGTAATAAGTCAGAAGCCAGAAGCCAGAAGTCAGAAGTCAGAATTAAAAGCTAAAGACTTAAAAATAGTCAATCTTCAATCTTCAATATTCAATATTCAATCTCTTATCCTTCTTGCCTTTGGTTTCTCAGGAATGGCGGCACTCTCCTATGAGGTGTTATGGACAAGGGTTCTTATACTGATTCTGGATAATACCATATATGCGTTTTCAATAATCCTCGTTACATTTCTCTTTGGTATAGCAGGGGGGAGCCTTATCTATTCTCAAATCTCAAATCTCACGACCCACTCTCGCAGGTGCCCCGAAATCTCAAATATAACCCTATTTGCAGTCTTTCAAATTTTGATTGGTCTAATGGGATTTTTATCTCTCCTTCTGTTTGCAAATCACAATTTCATTGCCTCCCAGCTTAATAACTTTATTTCATGGACATCACAGTTTGTTGGTATCGGACATTGGCAGGGAAAAATGTTTGCGACATTTTTAATGGCATTTCTCATAATGATTATTCCTACACTATTAATGGGAGCAAGTTTTCCTGTAGTAGCTCAAACCCTGAAATTTGAGATGAAAGATATCGGGAAAGGTATAGGAAAGGTATATCTGATTAATACTATAGGTGCAATAATAGGTTCTTTTTCTGCAGGCTTTATACTTCTTCCCCTCATAGGAATACAGAAATCTATTATATGGACAGGGGCTATTCCCCTTCTATTTGGTATTATCCTGATTTATATGAGCAAAAGAAGCATTGCCCGATATTTTATTTCCATATTATCTATTACTATCAGCGTTATCATTATTATTTTTATATTCAGAATGGGAGATATTCCAAAATTAATCAGTGTCGGGAAGACAGATAAAGGGAATGAAATACTTTATTATAAAGAAGGGATAGCAGGGACAGTCCTCGTATCATCTCAGGAGACAGACCTTACCCCCTTTAGAAAACCTGTAAAGAGGCTCTGGATAAATGGAGATCCTATTGCAGGTGAATTCAGGGGTGCATTACAACTTGAGAGGCTTCAGGCGCATCTCCCCCTCTTATTCCATCCTGACCCAAAGGATGCACTGATTATATGTTTTGGAACTGGTTCAACGGCAGGGGCTGTCGGTGACCACAATGTCAGTGAGATATATGCAGTAGATATATCAAGAGAGGTATTCAACGGTGGCAGATATTTCTCTGATGGAAACAGGGACATACTTAATAACAGCAGATTTAAAATGATTATTGAGGATGGGAGAAATTTTCTATTGATAACAGATAAAAAATTTGACCTTATCACATCAGAGCCCCCCCCGCCGTCAAATGCAGGTATTGTGAATCTCTACAGCAGGGAGTATTATATGCTCTGTAAATCCCGTCTTAAAGAGGGCGGAATGGTATCTCATTGGATACCCCTTCATCATCTTTCAGAGGATGACTTTAAGATGCTGGTTTCAACCTTTGTATCTGTATTTCCGCATTCCACAATGTGGTTTACAAAATGGGATGCAATTATGATAGGTTCTGATAAAAAATTGTCAATAGATTTTGAGAATCTCAGGGAAAGGCTTAATAATAAAAAGATACAGGAAAGTCTGAAAGAGATAGGAATATTCAATCCATTTCAACTCCTCTCTACATTCATGATGGATGAAGAAGATTTACATAAATTTATTGATGGAGTTCCTATTGTTACTGATAATAACCCCTATGTAGAATTTACAGCACCGAGGATTCATCATGTTGGGACATCTATAAAGGGGAGGAATCTGCTGAATATGCTAAAATATCGGAAATCTGTAAAAGGATTAGTTCGAGATTTGGACTCAAGCAAAGGTGAGGAAATAGAAAAATATTTTAATTCTTACACTTATTTTTTAAAAGGGCAGGTTGGTGTAAACGATAACAGCCTTGAAGATGCAGTATATAGCTTTAGAAAAGCGGCTGAAATTAATAGTGAGAATTCAGATGCAAGATACGAGCTTATAAATTTAAACATTAACAGTATATACAGGATTCTTTCTACAGGAGAGATAAATAAAGGATTTGAGCTTATAAATGAATGTATAGGGTTAGACAGAGACAATGAGTTTACGCCACAGCTTTATAACCTCAGAGGACTTTTATTCCTGTCTAAAAAAGATATAAAAAGGGCTGTAAATGAATTTGAATATGCTATAACACTTGATGGAAAATATTTTAGTCCTTATCTGAATTTGGGGAGCATATATACATATTATGAGATTGACCTAATGAAGGCTATGGACTATTACAGCAGAGGACTTGGATTAAAAATTACAGAACAGGAGAGGAATTTAATAAATTCCGAGATAGAGAAGATAAAGAATATTTCAAAGGCAGGATATAGATGAATAAAGATAAATTCGGCAGGCATAATCAAATTGCTTTCTTCATTATTTTTCTTTTGGCAATAATAATATCAGGATGTAAAAGGGATAATGAGAACACTAATGTAAATATTGGTAGCTATGCACCTAACTTTGCCTTGACCGATTTAAGCAAAAAGGCTATAAACCTTGATTATTACAAAGGTAAAAAGGTTATGCTCAATTTTTGGGCAACATGGTGTCCGCCCTGTGTCAATGAGATGCCTCTCTTACAAGAGGTTTATAATAATAGAAAGGGTGAGGGTATTGAGGTTATAGGTATAAATTACAATGAAAGTTATGACAGGGTCAAAAAATTTATATCAGAAAAAGGGGTAGAATTTACTATACTTATAGACTCTGATCTGAAGGTATCAATGGATTATGGAGTGATTGGGCTGCCGGTTACATTTTTCATTGACCGTGAAGGGAGGATAAAGGAAAAATTTAAGGGTGAATTGAACAAAAAACTTATAGAGGACATACTGAATAGATTTTAAAGCTAAGGTATGGTAGTATTTAAGAGTGAATAGGCAATTGGAGTTGCTGATAAATCTTCAAGATATTGATATTGAACTCGGGAAAT